>Ga0187780_10003482_pt1 | contig 11873 bp, 12 predicted proteins | sample 1015_Q2_SP10_20__FD_132429 | JGI IMG/M metagenome (GOLD analysis project Ga0187780, IMG submission 132429) | Tropical peat soil microbial communities from peatlands in Department of Meta, Colombia - 1015_Q2_SP10_20_MG | ecosystem: Environmental > Terrestrial > Soil > Wetlands > Peat | place...
AAAGCTCCCTCGAACGCCGCGCCCTCGCTCGCCCGCCCGATCGCGCGGCCCACCGTCCCGACCGAGCTCCACACCTCGTCCAGGGTGCGAGGGGTCAGCGAGACGATCCGCGGCTTGACGTCGGCTCGCCGGCAGGCCTCGTCCATCTCCGGACGCGTGACCGAGCAGACGCCGCACAGGTCCTGGGTCAGCAGGACGTCGGGCCGGAGACGCCCCAACAGCTCAGCGTCGATCGCGTAGAGGCTCTCACCTGCGGCCCGCGCTCGCCGGACGCGCCGGTCGATCTCTCCGCTGGGCCGGGCAGCGTCCAGGGTCCGCGGGCGCATGACGACCGGTACGTCCTCCACGTCAGGAGGGAAGTCACACTCCGCGCTACGGCCGACCAGCTCGGAGCGGGCCCCGAGAGCGCAGACGATCTCCGTCGCGCTCGGAAGGACCGACACGATCCGCACGCGGGACCTCGGCCCATCGAGTCGGGACTGGGCTACTTACGTTTGCGGCCCGCGCGGTGAGCGCCCGGGCTCGTCCCGACCGGACGGCGGCTCGCCCGCGACCGTGGGGCTCGGGGAGCCCGACGCGCGGTCCTCGCCGGCGCGGAGGCGGCGCCGAGGGCGCCCGCCAGCTCGGTCGGCTTCGGCGGGGCCGAAAGGCCGAGCTGCTGGCAGAGGGCCGACTCCCTTTCGAACGAGAGCCCGAGCCGCCGGGCCTCCTCCCGGTCCGCCGCTCCCAGGGCGGTCTTCCCCGTGCGCTCCAGCGAGACCCCATGGAGGAAACGCAGCTGGGGGTCCTCCGGCGTGCGCGCCAGCATCGCCTCGATCTCGACCCGAGCTCCGCTCCAATCCCCCAGGTCGACCAGCGCCGCAACCAGGTGCGCGCGCACCTCGGAGCGCGCGGCGTCCTCCTCCAGGAGCTCTCGGTAGAGCGCGACCTCGTCCTTGGGGCGCGCTCGTGCCCCTAGGACGGCGGCCTTCCCAAGGCGGGCCTCGACGTCCTGCGGGTGCGAAGCGAGGATCTCATCGAACTGGCGATCGGCGTCGTCCGTCAGGCCGAGGGCCAGCAACGCCCGGCCGACCCCGGCCTTCGCCGGGAGGAACTCCGGCTTCAGGTCGATGGCCTGCCGATAGAATCTGAGGGCGAGCGCTGGGACCCCCCACTCGAGCCAGACCCGGGCCCGGTGCATCACGTCGTCCAGCTGGAGGGCGCTCGGGAGGAGGCGGCGCACCTCCTGGGGCCTTGGCCGCGGCTCCTCCCCCAGCCAGCTCGCGAGGCCGAGCTGACGCGCCAGCTCGGCGAAGCGGGCCCCTTCGACCAGGGTGGCACCCCCTCGCGCCAGCTCTTGGGCGAGGACGAGCGGAAGCCGCCCAGGGGTGAGGACGACGAGCCGGGCCGAGCCGCCGGCGTCCACGGCCGTGAGCCGGCGCACGGTCTCGAGCGAGATCCGGGAGGGGTCCTCGAGGAACGCGTACAGGAACCCGTCCGAGGTGCGGACGACCAGACCCTCGTCGGTCGGCTTGCCGGCGTCCAGACGCTGGCCCATCGCCTCGACCAGGGCCGAGGCGAACTGGACGAACGGGGCCGATGCCATCACCGAGCCCAAACGGCGCCGCGTTAAATACGCTGAGAGTCCAAGCGCATCTGCCGTGGACCTCACCGGTCTGTCGGGGTACCTCCCGCAAGTGGAGCGGAGCCTCGCGCGGTCCTACGATCGCCTCCGGGGCTCGACGCCCCCTGCCGTCCGGCCGTACCTGGCGCTGAACCGCGAGTTCTCCCTGCGGGGAGGCAAGCGTTTCCGGGCGCTCCTGGTCCTGGCCGGCTACTACATCGCCCACGGCCGGTCCCCGAGCCCGGCGGTCCCGGCGGCCGCGGCGCTCGAGCACTTCCAGAGCTGGATGCTGGTCCACGACGATATCATCGACCATGCCGAGCTCCGCCGGGGGGGCCTGACGCTCCACCGTGCGGTCGCTCGCCGGCACGCCGAGGAACGGGGCCTCGGACCCAGCGACGAGTATGGCGTCGGGGTCGCCATCACGCTGGGCGACCTCGAGGAGCCCCTGACGCTGGCCGCCTTCCTCGAAGCGAAGGCGACCGACCGCGCCCGTCTCGCGGCGCTGGGGGAGCTCGTCCGCATGACCCGCCTGACCGCGTTCGGCCAGCTCCTGGACCTGCGCAACGGCACCGTCGATCCGGGGCGCGTCAGCGAGAAGGATGTCCTGACCGTCCACCTCCTGAAGTCGGCCGTCTACACGGTCGCCTCACCGCTTCGGATCGGGGCGCTGCTCGCCGGCAGCCGGGTCGATCGCCTCATGGACCTGGAAGCGGTCGCGCTCGACCTGGGCATCGCCTTCCAGCTCCGGGACGACGTCCTGGGCGCGGGGTTCGGCGCCGCCGCGCTCGGCAAGAGCGCGAACGATCTGGCCGAGGGGAAGCGCACGCTGCTCGTCGTCCGTGCCCTCCAGGTCGGCTCCGCCGACGAGCGGAGGTCGATCCGGCGCGTCCTGGGGCGGACCGACGCCTCGGCCCCGGAAGTGGACGCGGCGCGGGAGGCTCTGCGCTCGAGCGGGTCGCTCGCCTACTCGGAGCGGAGGATCGCGGCGCTCACCGGTCGAGCGCTCCGGCGGCTCGATCGCAGCCGACAGATACCGTCCCGCGGGAAGCCGCTGCTGCGCGAGGTCGCGGATCGGCTGACCCGGCGCTCCGCGTAGGCGGCCTAGGCCCCGGGCTCGTCGGCCTCGGGACCCTCCGAGGGCACGCCCGCGGCCTGGAGCTGGGCCGAGAGGTCCTGCTGCATCGACGTGTAGCGCTCCTTGAGGTGGTCCTCCTGGCGCTCGATCGCCTTCTGGCGGACCTCGAGCGTCTCCTTCTCCTCCGTCAGGAGGTCCTCGACCTCCTTGCGCGACTTCGCGCGGACGAGCAGACTGCCGATCGGCCGGTAGACCGTCGCGTCCTCGGCGACGGTCTTCAGTTCCTCGAGGGTGTGCCCGATCTCCCGCAGCCTTAGGTCGAGCTGCAGGCGCTGCTGCTGGACGGTGCCGAGCTCCTGCTGCAGCCGCTGGAACTGCTTGAGGTCGTTCTGCAGCTTCGCCGGAAGCGCCACGCGCCGGCTCACCGAGAGCGGGAGATAAGGGCTTCGGCAGCGCGACTAGGCCGGGGCGGCCGGAGCGGTCCCCGCGGCGGTCACGGTAGCAAGCGAGAGCGCGACCCAGCCGAGGTAGGTGTTGAGCGCGGCCCGCATCGCGCCGGCATCGGCCGCCTCTACGCGGAGCTCGACCACCGCTCCGGTCTGCCGCAGGGTGGTCCGGGCCCGCGGGACCTCACGGGCCGCCTCCGGCGCGAGCGCCCGAAGGAGCCAGCGGGCCAGCTCGGTCCTCCCCGTGGAGACCCGGACCGTTGCGGTCCACCGGGGCGACCGACCGGTCATTGGGCGAGGTCGCGTTCGACGCCGGCGAGGACCCGGTCGGTCTTCTCCGCGGCCGAACGGACGTAGCTCGCCGGGTCGAGCAGAGCGTCGAGCTCCGCCGGGCCCAGGAGCTTGCGGATCGTCGGGTCCGCCTTCGCCCGCTCCGCGAGCGGAGGGGCGTGGCCCTGGCCCCGGGTGAGCGCGCGGAGCAGCTCGTGCGCTTCGCCCCGCGCGAGCCCCTTGGCGGTGAGCGCGAGCATCAGGTTCTCGGTCATCGGGGCCCCGCCGCCCTCGGCGACCGCGCGGGCCATGCGCGCCTCATCGACCTCAAGGCCGGAGAAGACCCCGACCAGCTTGGTCAGCATATCGTCCACGAGCACGATCGCGTGCGGCACGACGATCCGTTCGTTCGCGGAGTTGGAGAGGTCGCGCTCGTGCCACTGGACCATGTTCTCGAGCGGGGGGAGCGCGAAGGCCCGGACGAGCCGGGCGAGGCTCGTCACGTTCTCGCTCTGCATCGGGTTGCGCTTCTGGGCCATCGTCGAGCTCCCGACCTGGGAGACCTCGTCGAACGGCTCGGCGACCTCCGCGATCTCGGTGCGCTGCAGGTTGCGCACCTCGGTCGACAGGCGCTCGGCGGTCGCGGCGACCAGGGCGAGGTAGTTCGTGAACTCCGCGAGGCGGTCCCGGCCGACGATCTGCGTCGGCGCCTCGTCGGCGCCGAGCTCCAGGCGTCGCATCGCCGCCTCCTCGACCTCCGCGGCCCGCTCGCCGAAGCCGGCACCCGTCCCGACCGCGCCGGCGAGCTTGCCGACCAGGAGGCGCTTGCGCAGCTCGCGGAGCCGCGTCCGGTGGCGGACGATCTCCGCCGCGGCGACCGCCATCTTGTAGCCGAACGAAAGGGGAACCCCGTGCTGGCCGTGGGTCCGTCCGACCTCGGGGGTCGCCCGGTGCCTGCGCGCAAGGGCGACCAGCGCCTGACCGAGGGCGACCAGGTCGCTGTCGAGGATCGCGACGCACTCCTTGAGCTCCAGGGCGAGCGCGGTGTCGGTGATGTCGGCGCTCGTGGCGCCGAAGTGGACCCAGCGCCCCGCCGGGCCCGCGGCCTCGGCGAGCGCCCGGGTGAGCGCCATCACGTCGTGGCGGGTCGCCCGCTCGATCTCGTCGACCCGTTCCAGCCGAACGTGCTCGGGGGTCGCTGCGCGGTCGATCGCCTCGGCGTCCTGGCGAGGCACAAGGCCGACCTCGGCCTCGGCCAGGGCGAGGGCGGCTTCGACCCGGAGCAGTCGGCGCAGGCGGGCGCTGCGGGAGAAGACGGAACGCACCTCTTCCCGGCCGTAGCGGAACTCGAGGGGACAGAACAGCGACGAGCCGGTGTCCGTCACGCCGGGCAAGTCGGGGCCGCCTATTTATCGTGAGCCGACCCGCCCGCCGCCTCCGGGCTCGCCGGGGTCCCGTCCCGGTCCACCGACCAGCATTTGTGGCCGTGGAAGGCTGTCGGAAGCAGAGATGGCGGGCCTGCTCATCGCGCTCGGCGGTAACGCTCTCCAGCGGGCCGGCGGCGACGGCTCCTGGAGCGAGGCGCGCCGGCAGATGGCGAAGGTCGCGCCGGTGCTGGCGGAGATCGCCCGGGTCACGGTCCCTCTGGTCGTCACGCACGGCAACGGGCCCCAGGTCGGGGTGCTGCTCCGACAGAACGAGCTTGGGGCCGACGAGGTCCCCGCAAGGCCGCTCGATGTCCTGGGGGCGGAGACCCAGGGCCAGATCGGCTACCTTGTCCAGACCGAGCTGACCGACGCCCTGCACGCGGCCGGCATCGCCCGCTCGGTCCTGACCGTGATCAGCCGGACCGAGGTCAGGGCGAACGACCCCGCGTTCCGGCATCCGACCAAGCCGGTCGGGCGGTTCTACTCCGAGGGCGAGGCGCGGCTCCTGCGGAAGGACCACGGCTGGGTGATGGATCATGATGTCGCGCGGGGCGGATGGCGCCGGCTGGTCCCGTCGCCGCGACCCGTCCGTTGGCTCGAGGGGCGAGCCGTCCGACAGCTCCTGGAAGCGGGGCACGGTGCGCGCTGGATCCCCGTCGTCTCCGGGGGTGGGGGCATCCCGGTCGTCCGCCGTTCGAACGGTGCGTACGAGGGGGTCGAGGCCGTGATCGACAAGGACCTGGGAGCGGCGCTGGTCGCGGGCGAGCTCGGCCTGGAGACGCTCGCGGTGGTCACCGACGTCCCCGGCGCTGCCCTCGACTTCGGCCGCTCGGGCGAGCGGTGGCTCGGGGAGGTCGCGCGAGCGGACCTCGCCCGCTGGCTGCGCGAAGGGCAGTTCGGCGAAGGCAGCATGAAGCCTAAGATCGAAGCGGGGCTCGAGTTCCTGAGCCGGGGCGGCAAGCGGTTCGTGATCACCGATGTTCCCTCCCTACCCAGGGCCCTGCAGGGCGAGGCGGGGACCCGCGTCGCCTAGAACGGGCCACGACGGGCCCGGCGGCGCAACCAGCGGTCGACCCCTGAGCCGTACTGGACGGCGCGCTTGCGCGCCTCGGCCAGAGCGGGTGGGAGTCCGCGGTGCCGGGCGAACCGCCGGAGGACCGACTTCGGGACTTCTCCGGGGAGCCGCATCTCGATCGGGATGCGCTGGGCCGCCCGGACGAACGGGGGAGCGAGGAACGGTGCGAGAAGCCTCCGACCCCGTCGCTCCGCGAACGCCCGGCACCTTGGAAGGTCGTCCCGGAGGAGGAGATCGAGATCCTCCTCGGCGCGTCGCGAGGCGAGCTCTGGCGACAGTCCTCGGAAATGGGCGTAGCCGAGGAACAGCTCGTCGGCCCCCTGACCGCAGACGAGGGACCCGACGGGGGCGAGGGCGATCGCGCTCACCAGAGCGACGAAGAGCCCACGTCGGGGTCCCGGGACCCCGTCCAGTCCGGAGGCGACCTCTCGATGCAGCGACTCGAGCGTGCCGTCGTCGAGCTCCCGTCCGGTCCAGGGGAGGCCGAGGAGCGGGGCGGTGGACCGGGCTGCGCCGAGGTCCGCCGCACCGGGGACCCCGATGGTGAACAGCGTGGTCCCGGTCGCCCTCCGAAGCTCCCAAGCGAGCAGGCCCGAGTCGAGCCCTCCGGAGAAGAGGACGACCCGTGGACCGGGTTCCTCGAGCGCCGGGCGCAGAGCGAGCTCGAACGCGTCGTCAAGCTCGGCCCAATCGTCGGCCGACGCCCCAGGGCGATCTGGCATCCCGCGGGCGAGCCCAAGCCGAGGAGCGGTTAAGATGGGGCTCGGCTCCCCGACACCGTGGTCACGGCCGCTCCTCCCCCGACGGGCCCGGCCCGCCTCCGTCGGGCGCTCTTTGTCGACCGCGACGGCACCCTGAACCCGGACCTCCACTACCTCAAGGACGCCGAGCGGCTCGAGCTGTTCCGGGGCGTGGGCGCTGCCCTGCGCCTCGCCCGCGAGCACGGCGAGCTGATCGTCTGCGTGACCAACCAGTCCGGGGTCGAGCGGGGGTTCTACACGGTCGAGGATGTCGAAAGGATCCACCGCCGGCTCAACGAGCTCCTGGGGAGGGCCCAGGCCCGCGTCGACGCGTTCTACTTCTGCCCGCATGCGCCCGAGCACGGATGTGCCTGCCGGAAGCCCGGAACGGAGCTGTTCGAGCGGGCCCGGCGTGACCTCTCGCTCGACCTTGCCTCGTCCGCGATCATCGGTGACCGTCTCCTGGACATCGAGGCCGGCCGGCGGGTCGGACTGCTCACCGCGCTGGTCCGGACCCCCGGCCACGAGCAGGAGGTCGACCGAGAGCTTGCGGCCGCGCAGGTCGTTCCCGATCTCGCCGCTGATACGTTCCCGGGCGCGGTCGCCCGCATCCTGGCGCGGGGCTGACCTGCCCCGGGGGCTCGCGAAGACTTATCCGACACCCATCCTCCGCCCGAGGGGCCCCACGTGCTCGGAACGGTCGCCTCCGTGGTGGGGATTGTCGGTACCCTGGCCCTGGCCGCGACCGCCATGGCCCTCAGGGCCCTGACCCCGGCCGCCGCGGTGGTCGCCGCGGCGTTCGGGATCGTGATCCTGGAGCTCACCGGGTTCGGCTACCTGCTCCTCTTGGTCGTCTTCGTCGCCGTGAGCTCGCTCGCGACCCGGTACCGGTTCGAGGAGAAGGCCCGACGGCACGTCCAGGAGGGTCGGGCGGGCGAACGCGGGGTGTCCAACGTCGTGGCGCACATCCTGCTGCCGACGGCGATCGCGATCGCCGGGGGTCTCGGTCGCCTGCCGGCCTCCGCGACCGCCGCGCTCTTCGCGGGTTCCCTCGCCTTCGCGACCTCGGACACGCTGGCCAGCGAGTTCGGCGTCCTGAGCGGGGCGGCGGTGAGCATCCTGTCGCTGCGGCCCGTCGAGCCCGGGACGAACGGGGGGATCTCGACGGTGGGCGAGATGTTCGCCCTGGCCGGTGCGGTGGGCACGGCGGTGGTCGGCGCGGGCCTCTTCGCGCTGTTCCACGAACCGTTCGGCCCGCTGGGGCTGTTCCTCCTCGCGGCCGGTACCGCCGGCTTCGTGGCGTGCCAGGTCGACTCCCTGCTCGGCGGCTCGCTGGAGAATCGCGGGCTCCTGACGAAGGGGAGCACGAACTTCTTCGGGATGCTGAGCGGGATCGCCCTGGTCGCGGCGTTCCTCGCCCTCGCGGGGGGGAGCCTATGAGCGGGTACCGGGCCGCCGGCTCGGTCGTCCTGCTGTCCGGCGGGATGGACTCGGCGACCTGCCTCGCGCTCGCGGTCCGTCGGGGGGGCCCGGTCCACGCGTTGTCGTTCGCCTACGGGCAGCGTCACGCACGGGAGCTCAGCTCCGCCCGGGCCCTCGCCCGCCGATACGGGGTCGCCGCCCACCGGGTCGTCCGGCTTGCCTTGGGACCGCTGGTGGACTCCGCCCTCACGAGCCCCGGCCGCCCGCTGCCGGGTCGATCCGCCGGTCGCGGGAGGATCCCGAGCACCTACGTGCCGGCCCGCAACACGGTCCTTCTCGCCATCGCCCTGGGCTACGCCGAGAGCCAGGGTCTCGACACGATCTACTTCGGCGCGAACGCGGTCGATTACTCCGGGTACCCGGACTGCCGTCCCGAGTTCGTACGGGCGTTCAACGCGCTCGCCCGGCGGGCGGTGCGCTCCCCCCGCGAAGGGGGCCGACGGGTCCGCGTGCTTGCGCCCCTTCTTGCGCTCGCGAAGGGCGAGATCGTTCGGCTGGGTGGCCGGCTCGGCGTGCCGTGGGAGCTCACGTGGAGCTGCTACCGCGGGGGAACGACGCCCTGTGGCCGGTGCGACGCCTGTCGCCTCCGGGCCCGGGGGTTCCGGGCGGCCGGGGTCGTCGACCCCGGCCGCTCTCCTCGCTCTCGCCCTAGCTCGTCGGCGCGCTGACCGGCGCGACCGGCGAGGTGCAGAACGAGCACCGCTTCGCGGCGAGCGGGATGTTCGACAGACACTCCGGGCAGGGCCGGGTCGTCACGGGAGCCTTGGGGGCCTTCGCGGCCTTGCGGTCCATGTAGCGCTGGTACGGAAGCGCGATCGCGAAGAAGATGACGAGCGCGATGATGATGAAGTTGATCAGGGCGTTGAGGAAGGCTCCCTGAAGGAACGTGCTGTTGTTGATCGTGTACTTCCAGCTCGAGAAGTCGAAGTGGCCGGCGACGCCGATGAGCGGGGTGAAGATGTCGTTCACGAGCGCGGTCACGAGCCCGGCGAACGCGACGCCCATGACGAAGGCGATCGCCAGCTGGACGAGGTTCCCTTTGGCGATGAACGTGCCGAAGTCCTCTCGTATCGTCCCCATCGTAGCCTCGCGCCCCGATGGCTGAGCGGGGTATTACCCGCTTGCGGTCAGGGGTGTGGTCACATCGTCTCGAGGGGGGTGATGCCCAGGAGGCCCATCGCGTTGCGCAGGCCCTGCCGCACCGCCGCGACGAGGGCGATGCGGCTCGTCCGCGCCTCGCCGCCGGTCAGCACCGGCACAGCGTGGTAGAACCGGTTGAACTGGTCCGCGAGCTCGTGGGCGTAGCCGGCGAGCGCGTGGACGTGCGCGGAGCGCGCGGCGTAGCCGACCGTGCCGGGGAACCGGGAGAGGACCCGGACCAGGGCTAGCTCCTCGGGGTCGGTGAGCCGCTCCGGCTCGAACGGGTACGGGGGTCGATCCGCCTCGCCCTTCCGAAGCACGCTCGAGGCCCGCGCGTAGGCGTACTGGACGAACGGGCCGCTCCGACCCTCGAAGGAGAGCGCCTCCTCCCATCGGAACTTGACGGGCTTCTCCGGTGCGACCCGGACGACGTGGAACCGTATCGCGCCGGTCGCGACCGCCTCGGCGACCCGCTCGACCTCGGCGGGGTCGAGGTCGGTCCTCCGCTCGAGGACCTCCGCCCGGGCGCGCTCGACCGCCTCGTCCAGGAGGTCGTCCAGCCAGACGGCGGACCCCTTTCGGGTCGACATCCGTCCCCCTTCGGGGGCGGTGATGTCCTGGTACAGGACGAACGAGGGTCGCCGCGGCTCGCCCAGCTCGGCGAGGAGCATCTCCAGGGTCCGGGCATGCAGCCGGTGGTCCTGTCCCAGGACGTCGACGACCCGGCCGAACCGCTCGAGCTTGGCGAGATGATAGGCGACGTCGCGGGCGACGTAGAGGCTCGTCCCGTTCGCCCGCTGGATGACGACGTGGTCGGATTCCTTCGGTAGCCCGTAGGAGCTCGCCTCGATCGCCCAAGCGCCGTTCTCCTCCCGGACGGCATGGGGCGCCGCGTGGAGCCGCTCTAAGACCCGCCCGACGGCCCCATTGCGGACATACTCGGATTCCCAGACGAACTCGTCGAAGGAGATCCCGAGCCGCGCGAGCGAGGCGAGCATCCCGTCCAGGACCTCCCGGGCGAGCGCGAGATGCTCGGGGGGAGTGTCGCCCTCCTCGATCCGGCGCACGAGATCCGCGACCGAGGCCGCCGCCTCGGGATGGGTCTTGATGAACGCGCTGAACGCCGGGTACGGTCGGCCCCGGCGGTGATCGCCCTTCTCCCCGGGCCGCTCCTGTCCCTCGACCGACGCACGGACCGGCTCGGGCCATTCCGAGATCGGCCGCATCCACAGCCAGGTGATCAGGGCCGACTGGCGGCCCATGTCGTCGATGTAGTACTGGGTCGTCACCCGGCGTCCCGCGGCCCGCGCCGCACGGGCGAGCGTGTCGCCGATGATCCCGTTGCGGACCCGGCCCACGTGGAACGGACCGGTCGGGTTAGCGCTCGTGTGCTCGATGCAGACCTCCTCGGTCCCCGGAGCGCCCCAGCCGTAGCGGTCCCCCCGGGAGAGCGCAAGCGCAAGGGTCGCTCCGACCAGCTCGCGGGGGTCGACCGCTAGGTTGACGTAGGCCCCGCTGGCCTCGACCGCCCGGAACGCCGCGGATCGCGGGAACGCCGCGGCGAGGGAGGCGGCGAGCTCCTCAGGTCGCCGGTTCGCGGCCGCGGCCAGTCGGTGTGCTGGGAAAGCGAGGTCGCGCTCCGGGGACGGGGCGACCTCGAGGAGCGACCCGACCGTCCCCGCGTCGGCGCTCGCCCCGCACGCACGGGCGGCGTCCAGGAGCCCGCGCACGGCGGCGTCGGTCCACGGGGCCCAGGGGTCGGTCGCCTCGGACGGCGGGGCACCGGAAGCTGGGAACGGCGGCACGACTCGGAGGCGCTTTACGGGGGCCGCCCGTCTTAACGCTTGGTCATGGTCTCCCTCCTCCTCGTACGCTACGGCGAGCTCGCGCTCAAGTCCCCGCCCGTCCGGCGCGAGTTCGAATCGGCGCTGCGTCGCAACATCGTCCAGCAGTTCGCCCACGAGGGGGCCGAGCTGCGCCTCAGGTCGGACCGCGGCCACCTCTACGCGGAGGTCGCCGACGCCGGGCAAGGGATCCGGCTCCTCCGCCGGGTCTTCGGCGTCACCTCCGTCAGCGCGGTCGAGGAGGTGCCGACCGAACGTGGGCCGCTGCGCTCGCGGTTCCTCGAGCTCGCCGGGCCCCGGCTCCGTCCCGGCGCTTCGTTCGCCGTCCGGGCACGGAGGACCGGCAGCCACGACTTCACGAGCCAGGAGCTCGGCCGGGACCTCGGCTCGGACGTCCTGGAAGCGTTCGCCGACCGCCAGCTCAGGGTCGACCTCGGGCACCCGGACGTCGAGCTGTTCGTCGAGGTCCGCGGACCGCGGACCTACCTCTACTTCGACCGGGTTCCGGGGCCGGGCGGGCTCCCGCTCGGGGTCGCCGGGCGCCTGGTGGCGTTGGTGGACGGCGAGCGGGGCGCTCTGGGCGCCTACCTCATGATGAAGCGAGGTTGCCGGGTCGCCTTCGCAGCCCCTCCTTCCGGTACGGCCTGCGTACAGCAGGTCCTGGTCCGGTTCGAGCCCGCGGCGCGGGTCCACGAGCTCGGGGCCGAGCGTTCCGCCTGGCGGCAGGCGCTCGGTTCGCTCGCCGAGACGGTGCACGCCGACGGGGTG
>Ga0187780_10003483_pt1 | contig 11871 bp, 13 predicted proteins | sample 1015_Q2_SP10_20__FD_132429 | JGI IMG/M metagenome (GOLD analysis project Ga0187780, IMG submission 132429) | Tropical peat soil microbial communities from peatlands in Department of Meta, Colombia - 1015_Q2_SP10_20_MG | ecosystem: Environmental > Terrestrial > Soil > Wetlands > Peat | place...
CAATACTCGATGGGTCCCGCGCCCGCCCGGCAGCGACCAGGCAACCCGGTAAGGCTCCTCGGGCTCCCGAGCGGCATCCCAGGCGACCCAGCCCGAGCCCGCACGCAGGAACGTGGTGGATTGTGGATCCACTCCTTCGGCGACAAACGCTTGCTCGCGCCGCTCACCGCCCAGGCCAAGCACAGTCAACGAACTGCGCTGGTTGGCCGCGTGTTCGTAGAAGGTTAGTTCCTGTCCCTCCATGTCCACGCCGAGTAGCAGGAATAGCGAACCGCGCGGTGGCGGCAGATTGACCAAGCGCTCCCGGTCGTCGTCAAGGGATCGGATGACCACGCGCTGATGCGGCGGCGTGACTCCGGCAGCCGGAATAGTTTCGAGCCAAGCCGCCCACTTGCCGTCGTTGGACAGAATAGGCGCGATGCCAATCGTGTAAGCCGGCGGACGCGGCAGCGGTCGTAACGATCCGTCGCGCAGCCACCAGTGGGTCTGCGCGGTCTTGTTGTCCCAGACGCCGAGCAGGTAGCCCCCGCCCGGCAAAACGAATAGTCGCATGATCGACGCGTAGGCAAACGGCAATTCCACGCTTTGCGTCTGGCAACCGGGCATCGTGAGCACCGCGTAGGCGTTCGTTCCGGTCACAGTTAACCAGGCTTGCCCGGCGCGTTCCAATGGCACGTCAGGAGGGGACTGGACCTGCGCCAACGACATATCGACCAGCGCACACACGGTATTCCAGTCACCCGATTCGGAACCCTTGTCTTGCTCGATCAGAAATAGGGAGGGGAGAGCGAGTAGGTATGCCCACTGGGCGAGAAAGAAGAAGACTGGTGCGGAAGCCGCCAGCGGCAGCAGGCGCAGCCATCTCGGCCGCGCGAAGAACCAGTACCACAAGGCGCCAGCCACGACCTGCAACGCGATTGCCAAGCCCCATTCCATTGCGATCCAGCTCACGGCGCGGTCGGGAGCCCCAGTCCTCACCCACTCATAGAGATATTCGCCGAGCGGCCAAAACGCGTGCGGCCCGACCACTGGTATCAGATAGACGGCGAACGACGCTCCGAACGCTCTAAGAAATGTCGGCCGTTGGATCATGTCTGAGACAGGAAAATCAAGCGTCCTTCCCGATTGAGCCGAAGTGTAGCGTCGGCTTGGTTCGATACATTTATGCAAGATTTACCACGGCAATAGGAACAGCATCACCTGCCGGGAAGGGGACTGAATCTCGCTTCGGGCATATTGTAATGCTGAGCCGCGCCAACTCACAGATCGTCGGCAACTCTGAAGTTGGATCCCCTGCCCAAGGGACTAAAGGCGCGACTTACGGGTTGCCCGTGATACGACCAGAATCAACTCGGACCTCGTTGTGAAGGTTATTGGCGCAAGCGCCTGCATTCCTCGGTGGCGAAATATTTCGACAGCTTCCGACGTATCTCGAGCTAGACCGTCTAAACTAGGCCCTCATACAGCAATGGGAGGGAACATGCGCCCAACTCAGAACCCTGGGAGAATCGCCGGACTCTGGTATCTGCTCCTTATCGCTATCGGCCCGCTATTCCTGATCTATATTCCCAACAAACTTTTCGTGCATGGCAACACGACTGCCACGGTCCACAACATCGCGGCTCATGAGCGGCTCTTCCGCGTCGGCATCCTTGCCGAACTGGTTGGCGGGGTTGTCCTGATCTTCCTAGTGCTGGCCTTCTATCGGTTGTTTCAGGGCGTGGATCGGTATCTCGCCGTGCTCGTCGTAATCCTCGGCGGTGTGCTGCCCGCGGTCATCTACTTCGTTAACGTAGTGAATGAGTTTGGCGTCCTGATGGTTGCGGGGGGCGCCGATTTCTTGTCCGTGTTCGACAAACCTCAGCGAGACGCGCTGGCCATGGTGTTCCTGCGTCTGCACGGCTATCAAATCGACGCCTCGCTCGTCCTTGCGGGTGCTTGGCTTTTTCCGTTGGCGACGCTGGTGTACCGCTCGCGTTTTCTGCCGCGGTTCCTGGGAGTTTGGCTCGCCATCGCCGGCTTCGGTTGGTTGACCTTAAGCTTTACGGCAATACTCGCACCGCAATATCAAGACAAACTTTTTTCTGTCTTTCAACCTGCCTTCTTCGGGGAGATCGCCCTCACACTGTGGCTCGTGATCAAAGGCGCCAGGCCGCCGGCACTGGACGGCGCAACCTCATTCCCGGTGGGCGATTAGTTGACATCGATTCCGTTCGACAACTCCGGCGTCTGGAGTCGTGTACCCGCTCGCTGGGTGTTTCCATAGCCACCTTGCGGAGGGCGGCCAACAGCCATGGCGGAGCGTCCATTTACGAGAATGACCAAGCAGGCAAAGAACAAGAAACGGTCATCAGAACAACTCAGGGCGGCGGAGAGTTGAATTTCTCGAACGCAGAGCCCGTGCGAATTCGGTTTTCATTAGCCTGCGGACCATGGCCGGTTTCCTCCCCTCATTGCGTATTTGTAGGAATTGAGGGGCCGTGTCACCAGACCCTGGACTTTGGCCCAGCCCCGCCAGCGGAGTGGTGTGGGAATCATTACGACGGTTTAGCCGGTTGTCAACAAAGGATGGAGGATTGTGTACACCGCAGGTCGAACTTCGCGATGGCTTACGAGCGGATGGCAATCGCTTACTTCAACCGCAACGAAATCGGGCGAGCAGCCGAATATGGACGCAAGGCCTACGCCCTGCGCGACAAGGTGAGCGAACGCGAACGGCTAGGCATTGACTCGATCTACTACATTTTCGTGACGGGGGAGCTGGAGAAAGGGGCAGAGAACGGCGAACTATGGCAGCAGACCTACCCGAGGGACGACCAAGTTTATGCAAGCCTGGGAATGGTTTTCGCCACCCTATGAAACTGGGAAAAGGCATTGGAGGAATGGCGAGAGGCGGTGCGGCTGGGGCCAAATTTCGCCGAGCAGTATTACCTCCTCAGCCTGAGCTATATGAGTCTCAATCGCCTGGACGAAGCGGAAGCGGTGTGCAAGCAAGCGAAGGAGCGCAAGCTGGATACCGAGGCTCTGCTCCAAGCGCGCTATTGGCTGGCTTTTCTAAATGGCGATGCTGAGCGAATGGCGCAGGTGGCCTCAACCGCCCAAGGCAAGCCAGGTGCGGAAGACCTGTTGCTAGCCATGCAAGCGGACACAGAAGGTTGGTACGGCAAGCTGAAGAACGCGCACGAGCTAACTGGGCGGGCCATGGACTCGGCCCAGCGCAACAACGCCAAAGAGACAGCGGGCGATATCAGGCAGAGGCAGCACTGCGCGAGGTGGAAATTCGGATACCGGGAACAAGCGCGTGCCGATAGCAATGCGGCGGCGAAGCTGGCCCCGAATCGCGATGCGCGGGCCATATCCGCGCTGGCCCTAGCACGGGCAGGCGATACAGCAGGGGCGGAGAAGTTGGCGGCCGAACTCGACAAGGCCTTTCCGCTGGATACGCTGATCCAGAGATATTGGCTGCCTACAATCCGCGCGGCGGTTTACCTAGAACGCAAAGACCCGAATCGCGCAATCGAGCTATTGAAGGTGGCGAACCCAATCGAACTTAGCTCAATTACGGCCGACCTGACTATCTTCATGTGCCCAGTTTATGTCCGCGGGGAAGCCTACCTCATGCTCCACGACGGCGATCGAGCGGCGGCGGAATTTCGAAAATTCATTGAACACCGAGGAGTGGTGATGAATTTTCCGTGGGGCGCGTTGGCTCGGCTGGGACTAGCGCGCATACGTCATGGAAGGCGACACTGCCAAGGCCCGCGCCGCCTATCAGGATTTCCTTACAATCTCGAAAGATGCGGGCACCGACATCCCTATCTACGAGCAAGCCAAAGCGGAGTACGCCAAGTTGCAGTGATGCGAGTTTTCTTTGACAAACAGCGTGGCGCCTGGTAATTCGTGCCGGTTCAAACGGCCCATGCAACACCATCTGGTTTCCAAGGTGCCTAGTTGGGCTGCCAGTTAGAACTACGGCGTGACTCATTTGCGTTCGTCAGGAGGTTGAAAAAGCCTTTTGATCATTGTCGAGAATCGTGCCTGATCCTCATGGCGAATCGCTTTAAATTGCAATCCGAATCCGCTTCCCGGCAAGACAAATCGCACTGTCGCGGTGGCCCTGACTTCCCCGTCCTCGACAAGAAAGTGAAGTTCCACGGTTGCGTCGACGGGGCAAGTCTTTGATGTCTCGATAAAGAGACCACCAGCACTTAGGTCCCTAACTCTGGAGGTGTCCTCGGTTCGGCCACACTTCCAGAGAACCCACACACCGTGAGGAGTTTCAACTCGTTTACCGTGTCTTCGTGAATGAAGGACCCGTTTTTTCATGGCTACCAGTCCTATTACGTACTTTTCTAGTTAGAATGACAAGGTAGTCAGCAGCTCATCAAGAATTCCCTAGCCTGAGGTGCCGAAAACGATACAGATGGCTGCCTATCCGAAGTCCTTGGATAGCTGCCTGTCGATCATCAGGTTCTGGTTGAGAGGGATACGGTGATTATCGGGGATAGGGTGTCGATTCGGCTATGATTGACTAACTGAGTAGGCCTTGCATTTTGTTGATCCATCTATACAGTAATGGACGTTTTTTCGTATAAATTCGGCCGGGATAGCCGCCCATCCCGGGCGCTCATCTGAATACAAGAATGGCTCCTCTCTTGCGAAAGGAGCCACCTTGTTGCAACGGCAACGGTGCCGATTCAACTCCGCCCAAGTCGAATCAGCTATAGCAATGCTATGGTCGTTGCGATCTGCAGGACAAGTGCAGCGGTCACTATTTTGGAGCGTCTGCGTCGCACGATCCGGGGTGCCCTCTCACATTTAGCTGGTACGGCCTATACTTCCTGCTGTGCCAAAGAACCAACCAGAAGGCAAATTCAAAGTCGGCAACAAGATTCGCGTGAATCTTCATCACGGGAAGATCGAAGATGCCGTTGTGAGGGCCGTGATCGAGGATAAGGACGGGCTAAAGCTACAAGTGGACTTTGGATATGAGCAAACTGCGCTCATTCATGCCTACCAGGTTGTGGAGGATTAAGTATGCCCAAAACAATCCGGTGGATTCTTTTCCAGTATAAAGGCGGCCAACCTACGCCGTTATCTAAAACGCTCAAATCGAAGGAGCAAGCGGAGAAAGCCCGCAAGAAATATCCAGAGAAGGAGCGTCGGTCTATAGCGATTGGCATGATCCGTCTTCAATGAAAACTGTAAGGAACCAGCATTTTAATCGCCGAAGACAGCCTTGCGTCAACTGCGGTCACAGCAAGAGCATCCACCACAACTCACGTCATCAAAAGAATCCGTGTAATCGTCTTTTGTGCGAGTGCAAAGACTATAAGCGGCCCTGCAAGCCGAAATAGTCGCGGCAAGACGAGAATAGGTGGCGGAGGTCGATAGAGGAGATCAAATCGACGAGCGGCTCCGCCTCGTCAGGACCAACAGGGAATTGAAAGGAGCTTACTCTCGGTAGGGTGGTTGTCAACAGGGGGCGGAGCCCCAAGTCAGGTCCAAACTCCGCCCCCACGGAGAACTGAGAGTGTGCCAGGGAGCTTACGCCCAGTAAGGCGTCTGTCAACGTAGTTACACCAAAAGTACCTGAGAAGGTGTACAATCCCCGCGTCACCGTGAGGATTGGAGTGGAGGCCAAGATGAGGCGGGGACCAATCATAGTCGATGGCGAATGGTTTAGCTCATTGTCAAGGGCGCACTGGAAAACTAATCTGGCCGTATGTTTAGCTTGGTTTGTGGGATCTCTTTGGATCTTTGCGGGCATTCTCTATCATGACGCGCCAAGCTCCAATCCGACCATTGTAGCGGGAATTGTTTTGTTTTTACTCTCCCTGCCAGCCGGTTATGCGCAGAGAATCCCGTGATTTTGCCCTTGTAAATGCCCATGAAAAGCGAAGCGGAGTTCTTGATGCAAATGCTTGCACAGCCTGATATGCGGTGCATGAAGTCTACGCTCCACAATGGAGTAGTCGTGGATTGCTTGGAAGCCGACCGTCTAGGACTCGGCCTTCACTTTGAGAAAATCTGTCCGCGCTGCAAGGTGAAGTAGCGTTTAGAAGCCCTAACGATCGACGCGCAAGCGAATCAGCCGAAGCTACCCGAGTGACCGGAGGGCGAATGATCGATTACTCAGGGGAGATCTCCGACAATCTAAAATACATGCGGGTCAAGAGTTGGTGGTTCAAGTTGCGGATGGAGGAGTGCAAAGAGACTGGCGATCACGAAAGGGCAGAGGAATATAGGCAGCGTCTCGAGGCTGTATCCGCAGCCATAGAAAAGCTGAAGGGTAAAGGAAAAGACAAACCAGACGAGCCGGACAAGCTGGACACCTACGGTTACCCATAGAGGGGGAACTGGCATGGAGGGCGTATGTTCGTGGGGACGCTGCCAAACGAGCTCCGCAAAGTGTCCCATTTTGTTGTCCCACTGTCCCACGGGTTGGGACAGTCTCTTGGGGGGTGCCAAGTCAGGGTTCTACTCATTCCCTGCCTCGCACTCCGTCGGGGCAAAAAGCGCGGCTTGATAGTGCTAAAATCCAGCCAGCGGAGACCCGAGATGCCTTATTGCCCGATTTGCAAGGCAGAGTATTGCACGGGTTTTGCTCGATGCTGTCATTGCTTAGCCTTACTCGTTGGCAGTTCCAGTGAGGCTGATGCAGCGAGAGTAGTTCTTCTGTGGGAAGGGCTAAGCCGGCACAGATTTGAAGCGATTGTTGCAGCCTTGCGTACCGCGAACATCCCCAATCGGGCCGGGTGCGGCGCTGATACCGGGACGGCGTACATCTCACGTGGAAGACAATTACTGAAGGGCATGAAAAAAACGTCGTGGCAAGTCTCCGTGTTAGAAGCGGATTATGAAAGGGCGCAGAATGTTGCTCGATCTTGTCTCTAAGGCATAGACGCGCGTTTTTCGCCTCTCACTCCTTCACTTCCGCCTCAATAGCTGGCTTTGATTCTATTGCTTTTGCGCGAGCGCGTGTAGCGACGAATTCTGCTCGGCCACCCTAGGCTTTCGGCCGTTTGCTGAGATAGTATGCCCCCTCGGCAACATGTTCGTGTGGAAGAGTGAATTCGAGTTTCGACGCATCGAGCGACCCTAGAACCGTTTGAGCGATACCAGCGTGGCCCGGCAGCCCATTTACACCTGCGGCTTCCGAGGCGCCGGCAACCGGTCGGAACATTGCCGCGGCGAGACCGGTTGCAGCCGTTCGTTTAAGAAATTCCCGCCGGCTCGTCATGTCAACGACAGCGCTTCAGAAAGCGCCCCTCCTTGCCTGTTCATTCGCCTTGCTGCATTTATGATCGCCGTCAAAGTGCCAGAAAGTGCGTCGCCAATTCCTTTCACCATGAAGCGGAGAGTTCGTTGACGCCTGTATATCACGTCAAGTTCCGGGAATCGGCTACGAACAGGTCCGGTCTGCTCCAAGTACAGCTTGTTTTTCGAAGGGAAACAGCCGAGAATTTTACTCGCTCGGAACAGATAGAACTGGAGACCCAATGAAGTCCGGACTTTTGCTTGTGGCGGCGGCCCTGCTGATCGGCGCGAACTCTTATGGCCAGGACCCGGAGAAAGCGGCCGAGAGTACAGCCCATGCCACGGAGAAGGCCGCCAAAAAGACCGCCCAAGGAACGGAGAAAGCGGCTGACGCGACAGTTTCCGGAACCAAGAAAGCCGCTAAAGCCACTGCTGAGGGAACCGAGAAGGCTGTAGATAAAACGGGGTCTGCAATGAAGGATGTTGGTCACGACACCGCAATAGCGGCGGATGCGACGGCTTCAGGAACGAAGAAAGCGGCTGACGCGACAGTTTCCGGAACCAAGAAAGCCGCTAAAGCCACCGCTGACGGAACCGAGAAGGCTGTCAAAAAGACTGGCGACGCAGTCGAGAAGGCCAAGGACATCGTAAAACACTAGAATTAACGCAGTGATCTTCGTCCGGCGGTCTTCACCACGTGAGAGAGAGTCAGTCCAGCGTAAGACCAACACTTGTGGGTTTTATCACCGTGCGACTGGCATTGGCACATCGATTAGAAAATCTTAGAGAACTGATTTAAGAAGCCAGAGTATTAGCATGCCGAATATGCAACAATCTCATTGACCAATTTGGAGCAATTTTCCCTTAGTTCCCTTGGTTCCGATGACAAATCAACACAGACTTGCCGAAGAAATGTTGACCAACGTCAGAGCGGTTCTCTCTGTTGCGCGTCAGCGGTAAGTCAAGGGTATTTCTCGTTAGAGTGTAGAATCCGAGGCACGGCTGTAAGTTCTGACAGTTACATCCGCGCTGATCGCAAGGTAGAGTAAGGTATTTTGGAGACCGCCCAATCCCTTATGAGGGGGAATCAGGGCGATGCGCGCGGACCGAGATTCCTCAGGCCTTCCCGATTCAATCGACAAAACGACAAAGACGCGAAAAGTTCTGCTGATCCAACGGCCAGGAGAGAAGGACCTCAAGCTGGAGAAGCTCTTCGACCCAGACGCTTGGAAGATAAGCTACGCTCCGGATAATGCGGTGGCGCTGGAGTTGGCTACCGCGGAAGTTTTTGACCTAGTCGTTACAAGCACGCAGACGACAGGTGCGGAAGACGTTTTGTTACTGCGGCGGTTGCGGATGGTGCAGCCGCATACCCGACTGATTATTCTGATCAAAAACAAAATGCCCGGTGACGTGCTGAACGCGCTGAGGTACCACGCATTCAGTTTTCTCAGCGTACCGCTGCCCATGGAGGACTTGCGGACGCTGATCCAAGATGCGATGAACGAACCGGTGTGGGATGACGGGATCGAACTCATTCAAGGAACGCTGGACTATGTGGTACTGCTCGTCCGGTGCGACCGTAGGACTCTGGATCGGCTGGAGCTATTTATGAGGGAAGGTGTATCACTGCCGAAAGTGGAAAACGAAGAGGTGGCGTTTGCGTTCCGGGAGATTGTGATGAATGCGATGCAGCAGGGCAAGTTCGACTCGAAACAATTCGTGGAAGTTTGCTACCTGAAGTCGAAGAGGCAAGTGATGTGCCGAGTGAAGGATTCCGGAACAGGGTTTTCACTGCAGGAAGTTTTGAAGGAAGCAAAGCTAAAATCTGGGGAGGAGTGGGCAGCCATCCAGACGTGGGGAGCGAACGAGAGCGTACCGCGAGGGTTGGGGATTTTGATGGCGGAGAAATTCGTGGATGAGCTTATTTGCAGTGAAAAAGGAAACGAGATTTTTTTGATTAAGTACTTACCGAAAGTGGAGAATGAGAAGCTATAGGTCGTTCTTCAGGTGGACTGGGACACTTCTGTGCCTGCCGATGCAGTCTTGCTGCGGGGACGGAGAGGTACGCGAGCGTAGATGGTTGTTCCCCGCTGGAGTTGCGTGTCAATGGACAGCTCTCCACCAACCAGTTTCAGGCGCTCCTTCATGCTGGTGAGTCCAAGCCCAGTCCCCTTCAGGGTCTGGTCGGGATCAAAACCACAGCCCTTGTCGCAGATGGTCAGCTGAATCTCGTTCTCAGAGCCTAAGAGCGACACTTGAAATTGTTTTGCACCGCTATGCTTCAGGGCATTCTGCAGGGCTTCCTGCAAAACGCGAAAAAGACATAGCGAGATCGCCTCAGGTACTTTCTTGGGGATTCCCCCGGAGGAAAACTCGATCCGTACTTTCTGGCGTTCGGAAAGCTCTCTACAAAAACCAGTGGCCGCCGCTGCGAGACCCACCGAATCCAGTTTCGAAGAGTGCAATCGGTGCGACATTGCGTGAATATCGCTGACGAGGTCCGATATCCGCTTGTATGTCGCCCCGATGGCGGCCCGCAGTTCTTCCGTGGTCGCAAGTGGGTTTTGCTTCTGGCTATCCAGATCCATGGCCACCAGCGCAAGTCGCTGACTAATATCATCGTGAAGTTCTCTGGCAATCCGGGCGCGTTCCTGATCTTGCGCTTCGCTCAATCGGCCGCTCACTGATGCGAGGGTCTCTTCAGCCAGTTTGTGCTCCGTGATATCAGTGCATGCGCCGATGTAACCAGCAAATGCGCCATTCGAATTCAGTCGTGGTATACCCTTGTCATACACCCAACGATACTGTCCATCGTAGCGACGAAGCCGATACTCCATCTCAAACGATTCGCGCCTGTCGAATGCTGTCATGTACGTTTCCAGGCACCGCTGCAAGTCATCTGGGTGGACGCCTTCCGCCCAGCCATTGCCCAACTCCTGATCGAGGGAACGCCCAGTGAATTGAAGCCATGGATCATTGAAGTAATCGCAGAGTTTGTCCGTGCCGGACATCCAGATCAATACAGGGGAAGCATTGGCAACCAATCGAAAGCGCGCTTCACTCTCGCGTAGTGCCTCTTCCACAATCTTCCGCTCGGTGATGTCGCACACCATCGCCAGCGCCCCATCGAACTCTCCGTTGTCCTTGAACACAGGGGTTGCAGCCATTCGTACCCACAATTGCAAACCGTCCCTTCGCCGGAGCCGTTCCTCAAGTTGCTCACGCACTCCTTGCTGTCGCCGACTTAAGAGTCGCTTTTTACGCTCAACATCCTCGGGAAAGTAAAAATCGAATACGCTCCGCCCAACCATTTCTTCCGGTTCGTACCCCAGCATCTTTGCCATCTGTCGATTCACATAGGAATTGTGGAGTTTCGAATCGAGGAGCCATACTCCTTCGTTTGTGGTCTCGACGATCCTGCGATACCGCACTTCGCTCTCCCTGATTGCGGTTTCCGCCCTCCTACGTTCGGTGATATCACGGCCGATTCCTGACGCTCCGACAATCTTGCCATCGGCACCGACTGTCGGAGACAGTGTAATCGACACGCCGATAAGAGTGCCGTCCTTCCTCCGGCGCAAGGCCTCGTATTGCTTTACAGCCTCGCCACCTAGGACCTTTTTCAGCATGTTCAGCCCGTCCTCAGAACGATCCGCTGGCGACAGAAAGGAGATATTCCTGCCGACGGCTTCTTGGCCAGTGTAGCCAAAGACTTTCTCTGCTCCTTTGTTCCAATCCGTAACAGTTCCATTGATGTCGGTGCCGATGATTGCATCATCAGACGATTCGACAATGACGGAGTGTCTTAAGCGGACTTCGTCGGCCAGCTTGCGCTCCGTGATGTTCGTCACCAGCGCGATCAAATGTGTTGGTTCTCCTTCTTCGCCGTGCAGAACAGAAACGAACTTGTGAACCCACACGGGCTCACCGTTTTTGTGAACGTATCGATTTTCGATGTCAAAAGAGGAAATTTCTCCAATTTGTAGGCGGCGGACCTGTACCAGATTGGCTTCCCTGTCCTCCGGATGAACCAGTGATGCAAAGTCGATGGTCCGCAGTTCCTCTTCGGTGTAGCCGAGCAAGGCGCAGTAGGCGGGATTGCACTCCTGAAAAACGCCCTGCCAATCCGTGATCGCGATTCCCGTGGCAACTTGTTGGTATATCTTCTGAAAAAACTCCTCTGTGCGTTTCATGCAGACTTGGTTTGCTTCAGGCGCAATATTGCCGGATCCAGACAGCGACATGGAGTTCACTCCGTCGGTATTTTTACTCAATTGCAATATTAGCGACCCGGTTGAACCGTGTACCAATCATACTGAGGTTCCCGCGGAGTGCAAGGACTATGGCTGAAGCTCGATAAAGCCGGAATCGGTAGAGTCTGTCAGCGCGTCCGACCACCCGGACATCCGCCGCACGAAAAATGTGCTCACCGCTCCCTGCGCCAGTCCCGTGGCGTCCACCGCGACTCGTGCTCGCCGTCGGCCGAACTATGACCTTCCGGATGTAGCCGAAAATTTCATTCACCGCGTTGGCCGCACGGGACGAGCCGGTGAGCGCGGTGTCGCGTCGACCCTCTTCGTGAGAGAGCAGCGGACCGAGTTGTTTCAA
>Ga0187780_10003484_pt1 | contig 11869 bp, 9 predicted proteins | sample 1015_Q2_SP10_20__FD_132429 | JGI IMG/M metagenome (GOLD analysis project Ga0187780, IMG submission 132429) | Tropical peat soil microbial communities from peatlands in Department of Meta, Colombia - 1015_Q2_SP10_20_MG | ecosystem: Environmental > Terrestrial > Soil > Wetlands > Peat | place...
GTCGGTGAGCGCTCACCTCGACCGTCTGGAGGCTGCGGGCCTCGTGACCCGACGTCAGGCCGAGCGCGACAAGCGCAGGGTGGATCTCGAGGTGACGCCCGAGGGGCTCCGCGTGCTCCGCGTCATCCGCACGAAGCGCACCGCATGGCTCGCCGCCCGCCTCGAGACGCTGAGCGAAGCGGATCTCGCCACGATCGAGGCGGCCATCGGCCCGCTCGAGGCGCTCCTGGGACAGCCCGAGTGAGCCTCGGGCTCGCGAGCGCCACGGCTCGCACCTTCACCAGCCTTCGCCGCCACTACAACTACCGCCTGTACTTCTTCGGGCAGGTCGTGTCCCTGAGTGGGTCCTGGATGCAGACCGTCGCGCAGGCGTGGTTCATCGTCCAGAGCACGCACTCCCCGCTCGCCGTCGGCGTGCTCGCGGTCTGCCAGTTCGGGCCCTACGCCGTGCTCGGGCTCCTCGGCGGCGCGATCGCCGATCGTCACGACCAGCGTCACATCCTCATCTTCACGCAGGGCGCGTTCATGGTCACCGCGTTCGCGCTCGCCGCGCTGACCCTGAGCGGTCACGCCAAGGTCTGGGAGGTGTACGTGATCGCCGTGATCACCGGGCTCGTCACCGTGCTCGACACCCCGGTGCGGCAGTCCTTCACGATCCAGATGGTCGGGCGCGACGAGCTGCCCAACGCGATCGCGCTCAACTCCAGCCTCTTCAACGCCTCGCGCATCGTCGGCCCCGCCATCGCAGGGGGTCTCATCGCGCTGTTCGGCGTCGGGATCTGCTTCCTGCTGAATGCGCTGAGCTTCCTCGCGGTGATCGGTGCGCTGCTGCTGATGCGGGTGCGCGAGCTGTTTCCGATCAACCAGGACGCCGTTCACAAGAACCTCGTGCGCGAGACCGCAGAGGGGCTGCGGTTCGCGTGGCGTTCGCCCGTGATCCGGTCGGCGCTCCTCATGCTGGTGGTCATCTCGACGCTGGGGGTCAACTTCAACGTGCTGCTCCCGGTGCTCGCATCGAAGACGCTCAACAGCGGGCCGCAGGTCTTCGGCGTGCTCTCCGCGCTCTTCGGATTCGGGGCGCTCTGCGGCGCGCTGTTCTCCGCCTCGCTCGGCCGCGCGAGCCGGCGGGCGCTGCTGCTCGGGGCCGCCGCGTTCTCGCTCTCCGAGGTGGTGCTCTCGCCGCTGCGGGTCACATGGGCGGCGGCGATCGTGCTGGTGGTGACCGGGATGGCGTACTCGGTGTACTCGTCGCAGACCAACGCCACCCTCCAGGTCTCTGTGACCGACCAGATGCGGGGACGCATCCTCGCCATTTACGGATATGCGTTCTTCGGTCTCGCGCCGGTCGGCGGCCTGCTCGCGGGCTGGCTTGCGCAGACCGGGGGCACGCTGCTCGCCTTTCTCGTGGCGGGGGTCAGCGGGCTCGTCGCGGCAGGGTATGGCTGGGCGGGCGCCGGTCGTGCCGCGCGCGCATCCCGTCCGCCGATCAGTCAGATGGCATAGCGTGGGTCTCATGGGGCATCCTTAGGCGGGACCGGCACGCCTGCCGGCCGCGGAGGTGATCGAAGTGGAACATCGCACGCTCGGAAGGCAGGGCCTCGAGGTCTCGGCGATCGGCCTCGGCTGCATGGGTATGTCCGACTTCTACGGCACGGCCGCGGACCGCGATCAGGCGGAGGCGATCGCCACAATCGATCGCGCCGCCGAGCTGGGCATCACGCTCCTCGACACAGCCGACATGTACGGCCCGTTCACGAACGAGGAGCTGATCGGCAGAGCGCTGACGGGACGCCGCGACCAGTACGTCATCGCGACGAAGTTCGGCTTCGAGCGGCTGCCGGACGGGACGCAGACCATCAACGGCAGGCCCGACTACGTCCGCCGCGCCTGCGACGCGTCGCTCCGCCGCCTTGACGTCGACACGATCGACCTGTACTACCAGCACCGCATCGACCGCTCGGTGCCCATCGAGGAGACCGTGGGTGCGATGGCGGAGCTCGTCCTTGCCGGCAAGGTCCGCTACATCGGGCTCAGCGAGGCGGGACCGTCGACGATCCGCAGGGCCCACGCCGTGCATCCGCTGTCCGCCGTGCAGTCCGAGTACTCGCTGTTCGCGCGCGACGTCGAGGAGAGCGTCCTGCCCACGCTCCACGAGCTCGGTATCGGGTTCGTCGCGTACAGCCCGCTGGGTCGCGGCATCCTCACCGGCACCGTCAACGCCAGCACGCTTCCCGAGTCCGATGTCCGGCGCCACCGCTTCCCGCGGTTTGCGGAGGAGAATCTCGACGCCAACGTGGCGATCGCCGCCCGCCTCACCGACATCGCCGCCGAGAAGCACGTCACCGCGGCGCAACTGGCGCTCGCGTGGCTGCTCCACCGCGGTCCCGACGTCGTGCCGATCCCGGGCACCAAGCAGCGGCCTCGCCTCGACGAGAACGCCGCGGCGGTGGCGATCGAGCTCGACACGGCCGACATCGAGCGGATCAACGACGCGATCAGGCCGGACGAGGTGCAGGGAGACCGCCATTGGGACATGGCGGCGATCGACCGCTGACGCGCTTCGCATGAGCCGCGCCCGATGAGCGGCAGCGACTCGCGGTTCGCGTGGACGCCCACCGCCGAGCAGGCGGATGGCTCGCGCCTGCGGCGCTTCATCGACTCGCTCGGCGCAGGCGACCTCGACGGTGTGGCGCGGCTCGCCGCGGATGATCCGGAGCGCTTCTGGACGGCGGTCGCGGACGATGTCGGCGTCGAGTGGACACGCCGGTTCGACGCCGCCATGGACTCGTCCGAGGGATTGCCCTGGACGCACTTCTGGGTCGGTGGCCGGCTCAACCTCGCGCACAACGCGGTGACCCGCTGGGCGCGGCGCGCGCCGGAGCGCATCGCCATCGTCTCCGAGAGTGACGACGGCAGCACACGCGAATGGACGTACGCGCGGCTGGAGCGCGAGACGGCGTGGGCGGCGGCCACCCTCCAGCGCCTCGGGGTTCGCGCCGGTGACAGCGTCGGCCTGTGCCTGCCGATGATCCCCGAGACCGCCTCGCTCTTCCTCGCCTGCGCGTGGCTCGGGGCGATCGTGGTCCCCCTGTTCAGCGGCTACGGCGCGGGGGCGATCGCGTCGCGGCTTCGCGACTGCGACGCCAAGGTTCTGGTCGTTGCTGACGGATTCAGGCGGCGCGGCGGAGTCGTCGCGATGAAGGCGGTGGCCGACGAGGCGGCGGCGCAGCTCCCCTCGCTCGTGCACATCCTCGTCGTCCCGCTGCTCGGTGACGCGAGTGTCGAGATGCGCACGGACCGCGACGTGACGTACACGCCGATGCCGGACGGCTTCAGCACCGGTCCGCCGGTCGCCGACACGGATGCCGACGCGACCGTGATGATCATCTACACGAGCGGCACCACCGGACGTCCCAAGGGAACGGTGCACGTGCACGGCGGCTTCCCGGTCAAGGCGATGCAGGACATGGCGCACTGCTTCGACATCGGCGAGGACGACCGGCTCCTCTGGTTCACCGACATCGGCTGGATGATGGGTCCGTGGGCCATCTGCGGAGCGCTGAGCCTCGGTGCCACGCTCGTGCTGTTCGACGGCGTCCCCGACCACCCCGGCCCCGACCGGTTGTGGTCCGTCGTGGAACGGCATCGCGTGTCCGTGCTGGGCATCGCGCCCACGGTCATCCGCGCGCTCATGCGTCACGGCGACGAACCGGTCGCCGCTCACGATCTCTCGTCGCTGCGCGTGCTAGGGTCGACGGGCGAGCCGTGGAACACCGACCCGTGGCTGTGGTACCAGCAGCGGATCGGCGGCGGGCGCCTGCCGGTGATCAACTACTCGGGCGGCACGGAGATCTCCGGCGGCATCCTCGCCGGCAACATGCTCACGCCGCTGCAACCCTGCGCGTTTGCCGGCCCGTGCCCGGGGATGGCTGCCGACGTCGTCGACGAGCACGGTGAGAGTGTTCGCGGACGCGTCGGCGAACTGGTGATCCGCGCGCCCTGGCCGGGGATGACGCGCGGGTTCTGGCGCGACCGCGAGCGCTACCTCGACACGTACTGGTCGCGATGGCCCGGCGTGTGGGTCCACGGTGACTGGGTCGAGGTGGACGCTGACGGGCTCTGGTACGTCCGCGGCCGCAGCGACGACACCATCAAGGTGGCGGGCAAGCGGCTCGGCCCGGCCGAGGTGGAGTCGGCGCTCGTCGCGCATGCGGCGGTTGCCGAGGCTGCGGCGATCGGCGTTCCCGACCCTGTCAAGGGTGAGGCGCTTGTCGTGTTCGTGGTGCTCAAGCCCGGCTTAGGCGATTCTCCCGAGCTGCGCGCCGCACTCGCCGCCCGCGTTGCCGAAGACCTCGGGAAGGCGCTCGCGCCGCACGCGGTCGAGATCGTGTCGGAGTTGCCAAAAACGCGCAACGCGAAGGTGCTGCGGCGCGTGATCCGGTCGGTGTATCTGGGAGCGGAGGCAGGCGACCTGTCGTCGCTGGAGAACCGCTCCGCGATCGAGGCCATCGAGAGGGCGCGCACCCCGCGCTGACCCGCGCCGCGCATCTCCGTCCGCGACAGGTCCGGCGCGCGGCGTGACGATGGCCGGCTTCGCGCCGGGACGCCGCGCCGCCACCACGGCGGCGTCCGCCCGGTGCACCCGAGAGGGGTGCCTTCATGCCCGACTCCGTCCCGCTGCGCGGCAGCGCCTACCACCCTGCCGGAGGCACGCGTCCCGGACACCGGCGAATTCGCGGGCTCAGCGACGCCGAGAAGTGCGCGGATGCAGGGGTCACGCTCCTGCTGCGTGAGCGCCCCACCGGCCCGACGACCGCGCAGAGCCTGGCCTGGCTGCAGTCCCTGCCCGACCCCGCCGCCCGGCACATGGACATCAACCAGCTCACCGCGCGGCACGGCTTCGCCCCTGCCGACCGCGATCGCGTGGTCCGGTGGGCGACATCCGCCGGGCTCCAGGTCACCGGCGAGGACGCGGCCACCCGGCGGGTGATGCTGCGCGGCAGCGCCGACCGCCTGGGCCAGGCCTTCGGTGTCGACCTCGAGCGCTTCCGGTGGGAGCAGCCCGGTGGCAGCGCCGTGGAATACCGCGGCCACTCCGGGCCCGTGCATCTGCCGGTGCACCTCGACGGCGTCGTCCAGGGAGTCTTCGGGCTCGACGACCGCCCGTTGGCGCGCTCCCACGTGCGCACCGTCGAGGACGGCCGCGCCGCGATGTTCGCCTACGACCCACCTGAGCTCGCCGCGCTCTACGACTTCCCGCGTCTGCCCGGTGACGGTGAGGGCGTCGAGCTGGTCGCCGCCATGATCGAGCTCGGCGGCGTGGTCCACGCCTTCGACCTCGCCGCTTCCTTCGCGCGTCTCGGCCTCCCCGCACCCGACATCACCAACGTATGGCTGGACGGCGCGACGCCCACGCCGGATCCCGACGGCGCCGACGTCGAGGTCGCGCTCGACTACCAGGTGATCGGGGGCATGGTCGCCGCCATGGCCCCGAAGGCGCACCTCACGATCGTCAGCTACAACGCGCCGAACACCGAGCGTGGGTTCATCGACGCGGCGGCGTCCGCGGCGAGCGACGCGGAACGGCACCCCGCGGCGGTCTCGATCAGCTGGGGTGCGCCTGAGGACCACTGGTCGCCCCAGGGCATGCGCGGGCTCGACGCGGCGTTCGCGACCGGCGCCCTGCACGGGGTCACGTTCAGCGCTGCGGCCGGCGACGCCGGGTCCACCAATGCCGAGCTCGACGGGTTCCAGCATGCCGAGTTCCCGGCCTCGAGCCCGCATGCCTGGGCATGCGGTGGCACCACGCTGCTCGCCGCCCGCGGGCGCATCCGGGCCGAGACCGTCTGGAACGAGCTCTCCCGCGGGGCCGGCGCGGCAGGGAGTGGGGTCAGCACCGCGTTTCCCGTCCCCGCCTACCAGGCGGCGCTCGGCATCCGGCCGCGGTCTGCCGACACCGGCACTCGCGGGCGTGGCCTGCCCGACGGCTCCGGGAACGCCGATCCCCTCACCGGCTGGAACGTGGTCGCGCTGCGCCGCCTCCGGTCGACCGGGGGCACCAGCGCGGTCGCGCCCATGTACACGGCGCTCTGGACGCTCGTGTCCGCACAGCTCGGCCACCGCATCGGCCTCCCCCACCCGGCGCTGTACGCCCGGCGCGGACGCGGCTTCAACGACGTGACCGCGGGCGACACCGGGGGGCCATACCGCGCCGGCCGTGGATGGGACCTCGCGAGCGGCTGGGGCAGCCCGAGCGGGCGCCGGATCGCCCAGGACCTGGGCGTGCGCCTCGGCGCGCCCGGGATGCGGCGACCGGGATCCGGCGGCGAGCCGGCGATCGCCTGACCTTCGCGTCAGCCCGGTGGTTGCGGCACCCATGCCGAGCCCGCGCACACGGACCCGGCGACAGTGGTGCCCACCACCGGGGCCGCATAGGCGGTGGCTCGCACCGTGATCGAATCGGGGAACCCGGGCAGCGGGATGGGCAGCGTGACGACCCGCGACACCAGAGCGAAGACGCGGCAGCCGTCACTCGCGCATGCCGTCCCGTCCGGTACCTGCGGGTCGTCGGCGGTCTTGAGCACGAGCGGAGCCGCAGGATCGCGCGGCACCTGCGCGGTCTGGTCGCCCGTCTGGATGCAGGCGCGCTGGAAGGCGTACAGGTCTCCCTGGCGGTCCGCGGTGCTGATGTCGACGATGGGCACCGTGCAGGCGGCACCCTGCGTGGCTGCCGCGCAGCTCGCTCCCTGTTCGTACAGGTAGCGGGGATCGACCGCGTCGGCGCCCGACTGCGCGCCCAGCTGCGCGGCCGACTGGACGCGTCCCGACCAGACGTAGAGGGAGGCCGTGTCGGCGACGAGGCAGACCAGGCCGAACAGGAAGAGCGCGAAACCCAGCGCGACGATCGTCAGGGTCTGCCCGCGCTGCCGCTGCCGCGGAGGCCATACGCGGCGGATCGTCACTGCCGGAACGGGGGCGGCAGCGCCTCCGACCTCGCGTGCACCGTCGGCGACCAGAACACCCCCCACCCGAGCGGGGTCCGGGAGAAGTCGATCCTCGTCGTCGCCTCGCACGTGACGACCTCGAGCCCCGCCGGCGGGTGCAGGGCGCGGTCGACGAAGCCGGGGATCACCTGCCCGCCGGGGCCGATCGAGCCGAGGTCGCAGGAGATGTCGGCGTTCTCCGGTGACCCCGGGTACACCGTCGCCGGCCTGGCCGGCGCGCCGCCACCGCCGCTGTCGCCGCCCGAGGTGCAGAGCGGCGCCGTCTGCCACACCAGCATCCCCGTGTACGTGGTCATGGTCCCGTAGAAGGTCTCGGCGGCATAGCGGCACCCGGTCGGCAGCCCCGACGTGTCCAGCGCCGCGAACCCGTGCGCCCCGCAGCACCGGGTTCCATCGGGATCGACCGCCGCCTCGGGCGCCTGGAAGCGCGACTCGGCCGCGAGCGCCGTCGCGGTGTCGAGCTGCTGCTGAACGGTGACCTGGACCATCAGCCCGATGAAGTTGCAGACCAGGAGCAGGAGGATCGGAATGACGAGCGCGGTCTCGAGGACCGCCTGCGCGTCGTCGCCGCGCCGTCTTCGGCGTCTCACGGGGCGAACCGGAGGGTGTGGGTGGTGGCGGAGATGTCGGTCGCGATCTCGAACGCGCCCGCCCCGGCACCGAATCCCGGCGGCACCAGCGACGCGACGAACCCGATGACCCGCACGGTGATGAGCGGCGAGTCCTCGCACCCCGGCGGATAGGGCGAGGCCCCGCCTGGAGGCGTGACGCACGCCGGCGGGTCCTGCTCGCTGACGCAGACCACAACCATCCTCGGGCCCTCCTTCGCCTGCACGTCGGCGGGCGTTGCCGGGCACCGCTGCTGGGCGTCGGGAAGGCAGCTCCCGTTCCCGCCGGCATCGCACCAGCCGGCGATGCCCGTGCCGAAGAGCGCTCCGCGCAGCCGCCCGGCGACCGCAGCCGTGATGGCGCGTGCGTCCGGCGCGGTCTGCGCTGTGGGCGTCGACCCCGCCGACGCGGCGAGCTGGACCGCGCTCTCAACCGCTGCGACCTCGGCCGACGTCTGCACGGCCCAGAGCCCCGCATCGACTGCGGCGAGCAGGCAGGCGAGGAACAGCGGCACCACCAGGGCGAACTCGACGGTCGCCTGGGCGGCGCGCCGAAGCCGGCGCGTGGATCGACAATGGGCTCCGGCCCGACCTCCTCCCATGAGCGGGCCATCGTAGCCGGGCGGCCGGTCCCTACGAGGGCAGCACGACGAAGGTGAGATCGACTGGGATCAGCGAGGTCACGGTGACCGGGTGCGCGGGCTGGTGCGTGGTCGGGTCGATCAGGGTCGTCCAGTCGCCCCCCGTGTAGACCTCGAGGACATACGGGCCGCCGATCGGCACGGCCGTGAACGTGAAGTCCCCGGAGGAATCGGCGGTGGCGTGGAAGAACGGGCCGGTCGTCTCGTACATGCCGCCCGGCTCCGCGGTGTAGTGCGTGCTGAGGCGCACCGGACCGGCGATCGCCTTGCCGGTGCCGTCGACGAGGGTGCCCGACACCGTCTGCGGCGCCGCCAGGAGCGCCCGGGCCTGCGCCGCCTGCGCGGCCTGGGGGAAGCTCGCCACCAGCCGGGTGAGATCAGCAAGTGCCTCCTTGTAGGAGCGGTCGGTGACCGCCTGCCGCGCCGCCGCCAGCAGCGCGGTCGGGTAGAGGCTGTCGGCGCTCCGGGTGGCCGTGGGGGAGCCCTCGCTCACCACCTCGTCCAGGGTCGTCACAGCGTCGGCGGGGTACCCCTCCGCGACCAGCATCCGGGCCACACCGGCCTGGTCGACGGGCAGCTGGCCGGCCGCCTGCTGAGCCGCCTCGGTGCCGCTCGCGAGCTCCTCGACCTGCTGCAGGCGGAGGACGGCGCTCGGATACGCCCCGCGTGCGGCATCCGCCGCCGCGGCATCGAGGAGGAGCGTTCCCACGGCCTCGGCGACCTGGGCACGCAGAGCGGGCGAGTCTTCCGAGCGGTAGACGGCCACCGCCGCGTCGACATCGCCGGCGCGACCCAGCGCCGCGGCCCAGCTCAGGATGGTCTGCTCGCCGGCGCTGACCGCGCCGCCGGCGGCCGAGCCGTCGAACAAGTACAGCGGCCCGGTCCGCTCCGAGATCTGCTCGTCCATCGCGATCGCTCGGCCGAAGTCGCCGGAGGCGGCGAGCCGCGCGGCGGTCGACGTCGCCGCGGAGGTGGCGCTCGCCGCCCCCAGGGTGACACCGAGCAGCGCCATGACGAGGGCACCGGCGGCCAGTGCCGCGAGGGGCCACCGTCGCGGATGGGTGCCGGGGGCGATGCTCCCGGATCGGGCGACGCCCTCGGGTGGTGGCGGGGGCGCCGGCCACGATCGCGGCGCCTGCCACTCGTCGGACGGCGGCCAGGGTGGCGGCTGGGACGGGTCCGGTAAGACGTCGCGAGCGGACGCCGGCTTGATTTCCACGCACGCATAACGTACGTCGGTCCGGTCCGGTTCGCCTCGCGGTGTGCCGGCCCTGCGGGGACGAGTAGGCTGCGCGCGGCATGATCACTGTCGACGGCGGCGCGTTGACGATCGATGCGGTGGTCCGGGCTGCCCGGGGACGGGAGGCGGTCACCCTCGGCCCGTCGGTCGCTGCTCGGATGGCGCCCGCGCGGCGCACGGTCGAGCGCCTCGACCGCGAGGGCGCGATCGTGTACGGCGTGACCACGGGATTCGGGGCCCTGGCGGACCGTGCCGTCGATCCCGCCGACCGTGCCCTCCTTCAGCGCGCGGTGGTCCTGAGCCACGCCGCCGGCGCCGGACCCCGTCTCGACGACGAGGTGGTGCGCGCGATGATCCTGCTACGGGCGCGCACGCTGACCGCCGGGCTGTCCGGGGTCCGCGTCGAGCTTGCCCAGGCGCTGCTCGCCCTGCTCGACGCGGGGATCGTGCCCTGGGTCCCGGAGCACGGATCGCTCGGCGCGTCGGGCGACCTCGCTCCGCTCGCCCATGTCGCCACCGTGCTGCTCGGCGAGGGCGCGACGGTGGGTGCGGGTGGGGAGCGCGTCGACGCCGTATCCGCCCTGCGTGGCTGCGGCCTGAGCCCGATCGACGTCGAACCCAAGGAGGGCCTCGCGCTCATCAACGGGACCGATGCGATGACCGGTCTGCTCGCGCTCGCGGTGCACGATCTCGAGGACCTGCTGCGCGCGGCGGACATCGCCTGCGCGCTCAGCGTCGAGGCGCTGCTCGGCACCACGGTCGCCTACGAGGAGCGCGTGATCGCCCTGCGGCCCGCCCCGGGGCAGGCGGAGTCCGCCGCCAACCTCAGGGCGTTGCTGCACGACAGCCCGATCGTCGCGTCGCACCGATCCTCGCATCACGCGGTGCAGGACGCGTACTCCCTGCGCTGCGCCCCCCAGGTTCACGGCGCGGCGCGTGACGCCGTCGCCTTCTGCCGCCAGACGGTCGAGCATGAATTGGCCAGTGTTGTCGACAACCCCGTGGTCCTCGGCGAGGACGTCATCAGCGCGGGGAACTTCCACGGGCAGGCCCTCGCGTACGCGGCCGATCTGCTCGCGGCGGTGTGCGCCGACGTCGCGGCGATCAGCGAGCGCCGGCTCGACCGGCTGCTCGACCCCGCGCGCTCGCGCGGCCTGCCCGCCTTCCTCAGCCCGCAGCCCGGGCTCAACAGCGGGCTGATGATCACCCAGTACACCGCCGCCGCCATCGTCGCCGGCCTTCGCCACGCGGCCGCGCCGCTCGCGGTGCAGAGCGCGACGACGAGCGCCGGACAGGAGGACCATGTGTCGATGGGCTATGAGGCTGCGCTGCGCACCCGGCGCTCGGTGGGGATGCTCGCGTCGGTGCTCGCCATCGAGATGGTCGGGGCGATCCAGGCGATCGAGATGCGCCATCCGCTGCGGCCGGGTCCGGCGACGGGGGCGCTCATCGGCGCGCTGCGCGGACTGACGTCGCCGATCGAGGCGGACCGCATGGTCAGCGGTGACCTCGAGGCGGTCGAGGGCTGGGTGCGGCGGGCGGCGTGGCTCGAACCGCTCGCGGCCGCCGGGGTGACCCTGCGATGACCGCGGGCGCGCGGCCGGTGCGTGCGCCGCGGGGCGGTGTGTTGAGCTGCGGGAGCTGGCAGACCGAGGCGCCGCTGCGCTGCCTCATGAACAACCTCGACCCCGAGGTCGCCGAGAACCCGGACGCGCTCGTCGTGTATGGTGGTACCGGGCGCGCAGCGCGCTCGTGGGAGTGCTTCGACGCCATCGTCGAGACGCTGCGCTCCCTGCGCGACGACGAGACCCTGCTCGTGCAGTCCGGGAAGCCCGTCGGCGTCGCGCGGACCCACGAGCTTGCGCCCCGCGTGCTCATCGCCAACTCGATGCTCGTGCCGCGGTGGGCGACGTGGGAGGACTTCTGGCGCCTCGAGAGCATGGGGCTGACGATGTACGGGCAGATGACCGCGGGGTCGTGGATCTACATCGGCACCCAGGGCATCCTTCAGGGGACCTTCGAGACCTTCGCCGCCATCGCGCGAAAGCGTTTCGGTGGCAGCCTCACGGGACGCCTGGTTCTGACCTCGGGGCTCGGCGGCATGGGTGGCGCTCAGCCGCTCGCCATCACCATGAGCGGCGGCGTCGCTCTGTGCATCGAGGTGGATCCCGCGCGCATCCAGCGGCGCCTCGCCACCGGCTATGTCGACGAGGTGGCGGACTCGCTGGACGCGGCGGTGCGGCGCTGTGACGTCGCGCGCGAGGACAGCCGCGCGCTCTCGGTCGCGGTGTGCGCGAACGCGGCCGAGGCTCTGCCGTCGCTGCTCGAGTCCGCGCTTGCCGTGGACATCGTCACCGATCAGACGAGTGCGCACGA
>Ga0187780_10003485_pt1 | contig 11869 bp, 13 predicted proteins | sample 1015_Q2_SP10_20__FD_132429 | JGI IMG/M metagenome (GOLD analysis project Ga0187780, IMG submission 132429) | Tropical peat soil microbial communities from peatlands in Department of Meta, Colombia - 1015_Q2_SP10_20_MG | ecosystem: Environmental > Terrestrial > Soil > Wetlands > Peat | place...
GTCGCCGACATCGCTCTCACCACCAACGGCGCGCTGCTTCGTCGCTGGGCGGCGCGGCTGCGCAGCGCCGGCCTCCACCGCGTGACGGTGAGCCTCGACTCGCTCGACCCGGCGGTGTTCTCCGCAATGAGCGATTCACGGGTCGACGTCGGCGAGGTGCTGGACGGCATCGCCGCGGCACGCGAGGCGGGGCTTGCGCCGATCAAGGTGAACTGCGTGGTCCAGCGCGGCGTCAACGAGGACGGGCTCCTCGACCTCGTCGACTTCGCGCGCCGCGAGCGGCTGAGCCTGCGCTGCATCGAGTACATGGACGTGGGGACCACCAACGGCTGGCGTCCCGCCGACGTTGTGAGCGGGGAGGAGATCCTGGAGCGCGTCTCTCGCGTGCATCCGCTCATCGAGGTCGATCACGATCCGGCCTCGGTCGCCCGGCGCTACCGCTTCGCGGACGGTGGCGGCGACCTCGGCGTCATCACCTCGGTGAGCCGGCCCTTCTGCGGCGACTGCACCCGGGCGCGGCTCGGCGTCGACGGCCGGCTGTTCACCTGCCTGTTCGCGACGACCGGCATCGACCTCCGCGAGCCCCTGCGTGGCGGGGCCGGCGACGACGAGCTGCGACGCATCATCGGCAATCGCTGGAGCCGCCGCGACGACCGCTACTCCGAGCTCCGCGGGCTCGGCGTGGTCGAGGGTGAGCGCATCGAGATGTCGTACATCGGTGGATGACCGATGGATCACGTGACCGTGCTCGTCTTCGGCCCTCTGCGCGAGCGCGTCGGCGCCCCCGAGGTGCGTCTCGCCGGGGAGACCGTGCAGGAGCTGTGGGACGAGCTGGTGCGCCGCCACCCGACCGCCGCGGCCGACGCCGGATCCGTCCGCGTGGCGCGCAACCTCGACTACTGCGAATGGACGACGAGGGTACGCGACGGCGACACCATCGCGTTCATCCCGCCGGTCGCGGGTGGCAGCGGCGAGCCGGCGATCCACGTGCAGATCACCACCGCGGCGATCGACGTCGCGGAGCTGATCGCGCGCGCCGGCAGCTCACGCGACGGGGCGGTCGCCACGTTCGTGGGCCGGGTCCGCGATCACAACGACGGGGTTTCGGTGAGCCGCATCGATTACGAGGCCTACGCGGAGATGGCGGAGGCGGAGATGCGCCGCATCGCCACCGACCTGTACGAACGGGGCGGGATCTCGAGCATCGACATCGTGCATCGTGTCGGGACCCTCGAGGTCGGCGAGGCGAGCGTGGCGGTCGTCGTCGCGGCGCCGCACCGCGACACGGCCTTCCCCGCGTGCGCGGAGGCGATCGACCTGATCAAGCGCAGCGTCCCCGTGTGGAAGCGCGAGCACCGTGCTGACGGGGCGCGCTGGGTCGACGCGCGCCACCATCACGGCTCGCCGATGGTGACGACGTGAGCGCTGACAAGCTCACGCACGTCACCGATGATGGCCGCGCGCGGATGGTCGACATCAGCGACAAGGCGGTGACCCGCCGCAGCGCGACCGCTCGGGGCCGGGTGACCTGCGGGATCGACACGGTGCGCCTGATCGCCGGCGGCGGCATCGCCAAGGGCAGCGTGCTCGACACGGCTCGAATCGCGGGCATCATGGCCGCCAAGCGGACGTCGGAGCTGATCCCGCTGTGCCATCCGCTGTCGCTCCGTCACGTCGACGTCGACCTGCGCCTCGACGATTCGGTGTCGCCGGGGATCGTCATCGAGGCGACCGCACGGGTCGAGGGCGCGACCGGCGTGGAGATGGAGGCGCTGACCGCCGTCGCGGTCGCGGGCCTCACGGTGATCGACATGATCAAGGCGGTGGATCGCTGGGCGGCGATCACCGAGGTTGCCCTGGTGCGCAAGGAGGGGGGCAAGAGCGGAACCGTGGAGCGGCCGGACTGAACCTGACCGTCCGGCCCGGCTCAACCGGGGGACCGCGGTAGGTCCGGCCCCTCGCCGTGCCGCGTGTTCCCCGCGATCAGGTCGAGCGCGTGGGGTAGAGCAGGCCACACGGCATCGAGACACTCGGCGACCGCGCGCGGGCTGCCGGGAAGCGACATCACCAGGCAGTTCCCCATGACGCCGACCACCTGCCTCGAGAGCATCGCGTGCGGCGTCGACGCAAGTCCCTGCTGCCGCATCACCTCGGCCATGCCCGGGACCTGGTAATCCATCAGCGGCAGCAGCGCCTGGGGCGTGACGTCGCGCGGTCCCAGACCGGTGCCACCGGTGAGCACGATGATGTCCGCCTTGCGCGCGCACTTGCGCACCGCGGCGCGAATCGCCTCGACGGAATCCGGCACGCTCTCGCGGGCGACGACGTCCGCGGGAAACAGGGCGAATCTCGCGACGATGACGTCGCCGCTGCGGTCGTCGCTGTCGACCCCGCGGCGGCTGTCGCTGACGGTGATCTCGGCGACGCGTCGCCGTGGCGGCTCGGGTGCCACGCTCATGTACGCACGACTCGCTCGTACCCGGTGTAGACGTTCATCCGCTCGCCGCGCAGGAATCCGATCAGCGTCATGCCCGAGGACTCCGCAAGCTCGACCGCGAGGCTCGACGGCGCCGATACCGCGGCGAGCATGGGGACCCCCGCCATGAGCGCCTTCTGCGTGAGCTCGAAGCTCGCCCTGCCGGAGGCGAGCATCACGTGCGAACGCAGCGGCAGCATGCCTCGGGTCGCCGCCCAGCCGATCACCTTGTCGAACGCGTTGTGACGTCCGACGTCCTCGCGGACGCAGCACAGCGTCCCCGCCGAGTCGAACAGCGCGGCGGCATGGAGCCCGCCGGTGCGCGAGAACTCGCGCTGCGCCGCCCGCTGCACTGCGGGAAGCCCCATGAGCACATCCACAGGCACGCGCAGCGGGTCGTCGTCCACGTGGTAGGGCGACGTCGTGCGCACCGCGTCGGTGCTCGCCTTCCCACAGATCCCGCACGACGAGGTCATGTAGAACGCTCGCGGCGTGAGGCTGCGTGACACGGCGCTCTTGAGGAGCGTCACCTCGACGACGTTGAGCTCGCCGGTCGATGCCGAGGCGTCCGGACACATCCGCATCGCGGCGATCTCGTCCGCGCCGCGGACGATTCCTTCAGTGACGAGGAACCCGGCCGCGAGGTCGAAGTCGTCACCGGGCGTGCGCATCGTCACCGAGAGTGCGGTGTCGCCGACCCGGATCTCGAGCGGCTCCTCGACGCTCACGGTATCGCTCTGCCATGTCGCCCCGCGGCCGGCGGTGATCTGCATCACGCGCCTGTGGCGCGCGGTCATGCCCTGCTCATGAAGAGGGAGATCCGTGTGTGACCGGCCATGCGCCAAGATCACTCTAACAACATGGACGCGAGACCCGAGGAGGCGGACCTGCTGCAGCGGCTGACGACCGCACTGGCCGGCGACGACGGCGCGCATCCGCTCGGCCATCACGACCGCGCCGTGCTGCTTCGCATCGCGCGCGACGTCGCGCACTCGAGCGAGCGGCAGAACGCGCCGCTCGCGGCCTACCTGATCGGCCGCTTCGTGGAGGCCAGTGTCGAGGCGGGAAGCTCGGAAGCGGACGCGCTTAGAGAGGCGTCCGCGATCGTCCGCTCGCTCATCGGTGAAGCTCCCGTCTGACCTCCTCGAGGTCGTCCGGCGTGTTCACGTTGCGCGCGAAGGCGCCGGCGAACCCGGCCCCGCTCCACTCCGCCTCGGTGACGAGCACCGTTCGCAGCGTCGCGATGAGCCCGCGCAGCGACCGGTCGCCGCCGCGCACCGCAGCCTCGGCCGCGGAGAGCGCGGTGCGCGCGTACACGGCATGCAACGGCTCGACTCCACGTGCTGTCTCGCACAGGGCGGCGTCCGCGTCACCGATCCGCCCCGCGAGCATCTCGAGCAGGCCCGGGTCGAGCCAGGGAAGGTCGACGGCCACCACCGCGAGCAGCGGATGCGAAGCCTCCCGCAGCGCACCGACGACGCCGCCGAGCGGGCCCGAGCCCGGCAAGGCGTCGGCCACCGAGCGATGCCCTCCTGTGTCGACGACCAGGTCACCGGAGGCAACGAGTACCGGGTCGCACACCCGGCTGAGGCGCGCGAGGGCGCGCTGCAGCAGGGTGACACCGCCGATCTCGATGCTCGCCTTCTCCCTCCCCATGCGCGTGCCGCGACCACCGCAGAGCACCACGCCCGCCATGGGCAGGTGCGCCGGTGCAGGCCGGCCGCGCGGGGCGACGTCGGCGTGCGGCGGCAGGCCCATGCAACGTCACGGTACGCGAAGTCACGGCTGCCGCACGCGGGGGCCACGGCCCCCGTCGTGCGCGCAGCGCGCGGAGCTAGGCGTTCAGGCCGTTGCTGACGTTCGAGAAGACGTTGTTGACCTGATGGCCGACCGCGCCGACCACGACGATGACGACGATGGCGATGAGGACCAGGATCAGCCCGTACTCGACGAGCCCCTGACCACGTTCGTCATCGCGACGCGCCCTGCCGGAAGAAGTCGCGGACCGAAGGAGGGCAACCAACGCGGGTATGAATGCCGGGATCATGGCATCAGCTTCGGTCAGATCAGGGGGCGGCGCGTTGTGGTTGGGTGACGAGGTGGTTTCGTTGCGTGCCAAGGAGATGGCGTTCGTTACCGCCGCGTCACCCGATGATCAGCGAGCGACCTGAGCGCTCTGCAGCGCCGCCCCGTAGCCCTCGGGCATGGGTCGCGGAGCGTCAGGGCCGACATAGAGCGCGGACGGCCGGATGAGGCGATTGTTCGCCGCCTGCTCGGCGATGGCTGCGGTCCACCCCACCGTTCGGCTCGACGCGAATGTCGGCGTGAACATGTCCGGCGGGATCCCCACGCTGTTCATCACCACCCCGGCGTAGAACTCGACGTTCGTGTACAGACGCCGGCCGGGCTTCAGCTCGTTGAGCACGCGTAGCGCCGTCTGCTCGACCTGACGCGCGAAGTCGGCCTGATCGCCACCGAGCTCGGCGGCCACCTCGCGCAGGAGCGTCGAACGCGGGTCGTCGGTCTTGTACACGCGGTGCCCGAACCCCATGAGCCGCTCCCCGGACGAGATCTCGCGGCGGAGGTACTCCTCGGCACGGTCGGGTGTGCCGATCGCGTCGAGCATCGCCAGCGCCCGCGACGGAGCGCCGCCGTGCAGCGGCCCGGCGAGTGCCCCGATCGCCCCGGTCAGCGCCGAGCCGATGTCGGATCCCGTCGACGTGATCACCCGCGACGTGAACGTCGAGGAGTTGAAGCCGTGGTCCATGGTGAGGATCAGGTACTGCTCGAGGGCACGCGTCGCGCGTGCGGCCGGGCGCTTTCCGGTGAGCATCTGGATGTAGGCGCCCGCGTAGCCGAGGTCCTGGTCGGGTTCCACCGGCTCGAGCCCGAGGTGGTGCCGGTGCATGCGCATGAGCATCACCGGGACCATCGCCGCCATCCGCAGGCATTCCTTGCGCACCTCGACCGGCGGGATGTCCAGGGTCGGACGCTGGCCGAGGGCGGCACCCGCGAGCGACACCGCGGAGCGCAGCGCCATCAGCGGCGTGTACCCGGGGAGCGCCGCGACGCTGGGGAGCAGTTCCGCCACGGCGTCGGGGATCGCCCGCGACTCGACCGTGAGCCTGCTGAACGCCCGCAGCTGCGCGTCGTCGGGCAGCTCGCCCTCGACGAGGAGGTGCCAGACCTGCTCGAACGAGCAGCGCCGGGCGAGCTCGATCGCGTTGTATCCGCGGTAGTGGAAGAAGCCCTCTTCGCCGCGCACGTCGCCGACCGACGTTTCGGCCACCGCGACGCCCTCGAGCCCGCGGGGGGCGAGCCCTGGCGGTGCGGAGCCCGCCGGCTGCACCTCCTCGATGTGGGCGATGCGCATCACGTGACGGATCGAGAGGATGCCCGCGACGCGATCGCCGTCCATCACCGGCACGTGGCGGAAGCGCCGCTCCCGGAACACCTCCAGCCCCCGCTCGACCGTGTCGGACACGGTGAGCGTGACCGGGTTCCTGGTCATGACCTCGGAGACCGGCGTCGCCGCCGGGTCGATGCCGTGCCCGACGGACCGGAGCAGGTCTCGCTCGCTGACGATCCCGCTCAGCCTGCCGTGCTCGTCGAGCACCGCGGCCGCCCCCACGTTGGCGCCGTCGAGAATCACCGAGGCCTCGGCGAGGGTGATGCTGGTCGGAACCACGACCGCCGGCTTGTGCATCACCTCGGCCACGGTCAGTGAAACGGTCACCGTGCCAGTCTAACGCGGTGGTTCGCGCCTCCCGGCGGACGGATCGCGGGACGCCTATGGCGCGCGGAGCCTCCCGCGCGTCACGATGCGCCCGCGATCGATGACTGACGACCTCACGGCTGCGACCCCTTCCATCGGCGACATGGATCCCGAGTCCTATCGTCGCGATGCCCGCCGCGTCGTCGACTGGACCGCCGACTACCTCCGCGATGTGGAGCTCTACCCCGTCCTCAGCGGGGCGAGGCCTGGCGCCGTACGCATGGAGCTGCCCGCCGCGCCGCCCGCCGCCGGCGAGTCGATCGAGGCGGTGCTCGACGATGTGCAGCGTGTGCTGATGCCGGCGACCACCCACTGGCAGTCGCCCGGCTTCATGGCGTACTTCGCGTCGAGCGGCTCGCCACCGGGGATCCTCGGCGAGCTCCTCACCGCCGCCATGAACGTCAACGCGATGCTCTGGCGCACCGGGCCCGCGGCCACCGAGCTCGAGGAGGTGACCCTCGACTGGTTGCGCCAGATGGTCGGATTGCCGGAGCCGCTCTTCGGTGTCATCAACGACACGGCCTCGTCGAGCACGCTCTATGCGCTCGCCGCCGCTCGCGAGGCGCAGGCGGACCTGCGCATCCGCGAGCTGGGCATGGCGGGGCGGCCGGAGCTCCCCCCGCTCCGCTACTACGCGTCGACGGAGGCGCACTCCTCGGTGGAGAAGGCGGGCATCGTCCTCGGCATCGGCCGCGAGGGACTGCGCAGAATCCCCGTCGACAGCCGCTTTCGCATGGACCCGGTCGCGCTGCGCCAGGCGATCCGTGAGGACCTCATTGCCGGGATCCGGCCGTTCGCGGTGGTGGCGACCGCCGGGACGACCTCGACCACCAGCGTCGACCCCGTCGCCGCGATCGCCGAGGTCTGCGCGCAGCACGCACTCTGGCTGCACGTCGATGCCGCGTATGGGGGCGCGGCAGCGCTCGCGCCGGAGCTCCGCTGGGTGCTCGACGGCGCGGAGCGCGCGGACTCGATCGTCGTCAACCCGCACAAATGGCTGTTCACCCCGATCGATTGCAGCGTCCTGTGGACGCGGCGTCCGGACGTGCTCCACAACGCCTTCTCGATCGTGCCCGAGTACCTCACCAGCACGGATGCCGGCGATGCGCCGAACCTCATGAACTACGGCACCTCAATGGGTCGCCGCATGCGCGCGCTCAAGCTCTGGATGGTGATCCGCTCGTTCGGCACCGATGCGCTCGCGGCGCGCATCCGCGAGCACTGCCGGTACGCCTCACTCGTCGCACGGTGGGCCGACGGCGAGCGCGACTTCGAGCTGCTCGCCCCCGCACCGCTCAGTGTCGTGTGCCTGCGCGCGCATCCGCCGGGACTGGACGACCCGGGAACGCTGGACACGTTGAATCAGCGCATCGTCGATCGCATCAACAGTGGCGGCCGGTACTTCCTTTCGCACACCCGCCTCCATGACGCCTACGCGATCCGCGTCGCGTTTGGAAACCTGCGGCAGGAAGAACGTCACGCGCGCGGCGTGATCAATGCATTGCGTAACGCCCTCGACGACGACTAGGATGCTCCGCAATGTTCCGCGCCCTCGGGGCGAGACTCACCCTCGACTGGAAGGGTGTGACCGGAGCTGCGCTCTTCGACGCCGCGGCGCAGCGGGCGTGGCTCTGGGCCACCCACGGTCTTAAGACCGCACCGCGTGCAATCCTCGAGGGGGAGTTCCAGGAAGAGGGTCTTCGCATCAGCGCACTGCGCGGCGCCTCCGGCAACCGGGGACTGTGCCACATCGCGTTGCAACGACCCGACACGTGGGATCCGTCGACGCTCTGGCTCACCACGATCGACATCGTCCGCACCGGTGACTGCGTCGAGGCCGGCATCAGCGTCGAGCAGGACCTGCGCCATCATCGAGTACCCCCATCGCCCCTCTCGCCTCCGCTGGTGGATCTCCTGCACGACCTTGTCGAGCGCGGAGCGATGGCGGGATCGCAGCGCGTCCGCGCCACCGCCGAGGCGGTGGTCGGGAGCGAGCAGATCGACCACCTGGTGCGGGGTTGCCTGCTCGATCCCGGGCGCCGGCTCCCGGTGGTGCTCTTCAGCGCGATCAAGGAGCAGGAGGGCGTCTACCCGACCGACGCCGGGGACCCGCTGCTCACCGCTCGTGAGCTCTGCGGGCTCGCGCATGTCTTCACCATGCCCCGCGTCGAGGACTCGCATCGGCTGACCAAGCGGCTGCGGATGCTCTCCGTGTACGACGGCGCGGTGCGCATCTACTGGCCACGCTTCCGTCTCACCGACCCGCCTCCGCGCCACCCTCTGCACCTGCGGCAGCGGCTCAACACCGCGAGTGGTCCGGCGATCATCCGGCGAGTCATCGAGGCGGGGGCGCGTTCATACCACCCACCTGACGGAACCGCGACCCTTCTCGCGGCACGATGGCGCGAAACCGAGCACGCGCGTATCGATGCGATGAGCAGGGATCCAGACCCGGCGCGGCAGGCATCGCTGTTACGCGATGAGCTCCTGCGCGTCGTCGACGCGAACGTCTCGCTGGAGCTGGAGATGGATGCGCTGCGCCATCAGCTGACCCGCGCGATCGAGCGCGCCGACCGCCTCGACGCGGACCTCGCGCACTCCCGCCCCGCGCCCGACGCCGCGGCCGAGCTCACCGGCCGTCCTGCATCATCGACCATCCCCGGCGCGGCGTCGGGGACGACCGAACCCAGCACCTGACGGGGGATCGAGCCCATGGCGCTGCACCATCGCGCGCACGACGAAGACCTCGACGCGGAACTCGCGATCAACCCGATCTACGCCCGCCCGGGCGTGACGTCGAGCGTCCCCAAGCTGCATCTGCCCCGCGGTGAGATGCCCGCGGACCTCGCGTATCAGATCGTCCACGACGAGCTGATGCTCGACGGGAACGCGCGGCTCAACCTCGCGACGTTCGTCACCACCTGGATGGAACCGCAAGCACAGCGGCTCATGGGCGAGTCCGTCGACAAGAACGTCATCGACAAGGACGAGTATCCACAGACCGCGGAGCTGGAACGGCGCTGCGTGCATATGCTCGCCGAGCTCTGGCACGCGCCCGGCCGCCAGGCCGGTGTGGGCTGCTCGACGACGGGCTCGAGCGAGGCGGCGATGCTTGCCGGACTCGCCCTGAAGTGGCGATGGCGCGAGCGCCGCCGCGCGGCGGGGCTTCCGGCAGACAAGCCCAACCTCGTCATGGGCGTCAACGTCCAGGTGTGCTGGGAGAAGTTCTGCCGGTACTGGGACGTGGAACCGCGATACGTGCCGATGGAGGGCGAGCGCCGCCATCTCACCGCCGAGACGGCGGTGCCGCTCTGCGACGAGAACACGATCGGCGTCGTCGCCGTCCTCGGGTCGACGCAGGACGGGAGCTACGAGCCGGTGCAGGCGATCGCCGACGCGCTCGAACAGCTCCATGCGACGGGAGGACCGGATATTCCCGTGCACGTCGACGCGGCGTCCGGCGGGTTCATCGCACCGTTTCTGCAGCCCGGCCTGCTCTGGGACTTCAGGATCGCGCGTGTGGCGTCGATCAACACATCGGGGCACAAGTACGGCCTCGTGTACCCGGGGGTGGGCTGGGTCGTGTGGCGCGACGAGGCAGCCCTGCCACGCGACCTCATCTTCGAGGTGAACTACCTCGGCGGCAGCATGCCGACCTTCGCCCTCAACTTCTCACGCTCGGGCTCGAACGTCATCGCGCAGTACTACCAGCTCATCCGGCTCGGGTTCGAGGGATACCGGCGCGTGCAGCAGGCATGTCAGGACACAGCGCTGCACCTGTCGTCGCGCATCGCGAAGCTCGGCCCCTTCCGGCTCCTCACCGACGGCAGCGAGCTGCCGGTGTTCGCGTTCACCGTTTCACCTGACGCGCCCTACAGCGTGTACGACGTGTCCGACGCCCTTCGCAAGCGGGGCTGGCAGGTCCCGGCCTACTCGCTCTGCGCCAACCTCGAGAACGTCTCAGTGCTCCGTGTCGTGGTGCGCAACGGGTTCTCCCGCGACCTCGCGGACCTCCTTGTCGACGACCTGCGCCGCGAGGTCAGCGTTCTCCAGCACGGCGTCCCGGCAGAGCACCAGCCGTCACGCGTGCGCTTTCACCACTGACGGCGCCTGACCTCAGGCTGACGGAGTCCGGCCCGAAACCACCCGGGTGACGCCAAGCGAGTCCTTCACCCAGCGCACGTCGACAAGCTGCGCGGCGCGGAGGGCCGCCTGCGTGCGCCTGGAGAGGTACGTGCCGATCTCGATGAGCACCATTCCACCGGGCTTGAGCCATGCGTGCGCGTCATCCGCGAGCCTGCGCACCAGGCCGAGGCCGTCGTCCGAGTTGTCGGTGAGGGACTGCAGGGGCTCGAACTCGCGGATCTCGCGAGGCAGCGTCTTCAGCTCGCGGCGCAGCACGTACGGAGGATGCATCGTGAAGAGGTCGATGCTGCCGCGCAGGCGCCGCGGCAGCGCGTCGAGCATGTCACCGGTGCGGAAGTGCGCGTTGTGCAGACCGAGTCGCCTGGCGTTGTCACGGCCGAGCGCTGTCGCCTCAGCGGAGATGTCGATGCCCCAGACCTCGGCCCCGCGCACCTCGTTGGCAAGCGCAAGCGCAACCGGTCCCGCCCCGGTGGCCACGTCGACGGCGACCCGCTCGCCGCGGCGCCGGCGCATCGCCTTGATCGCCTCGGCAGCGAGCAGCTCACTCGACGCGCGTGGCACGAAGACGCCTTCGCGCACGAGCAGGTCCATGCCCCGGAACGTGTAGTGACCCATGATGCGCGGGATGGGCTCGCCACTGACCCGGCGCTCCACCATCGCCGTGTAGCGGCGGCTCGATTCGGCGTCGAGGACACGCGACAGGGCCGCCTTCGTGAGCTTCCTGCCGAGCACCTCGGACATCAGCTCCTCGGCGTCGTACCGGCCGAGGTTGCGATCCCAGTGATCGATCGCCGTCGAGCGATCGATCTTGCGAACCGCTTTGTCGATGTGATCGGTCACCGTCACGGGGGGCATGGCTCGCGCATGGTACGCGTTGCCCATGCTCATGAGTCGAGCTGCCGGCGAACCTCGGTGACAGCGGCGAGCACGTCGTTGAGGACCTGGATGTCCTCGGCGTCGACCGCGACCCGGCGGAGCGCCGCCAGCTCGGAGACGGCCGCGTCGATGCTCGCGACCGTCCGCGGTGGGTCGTCCCATCGTCGCGAGAGAAGGCGGAGTCGGAGCGACTGCGCCTGCTCGGCCACGTGGCTCACGCGCGCACGCTCATGTGATCGTCTGTCAATCGGCCGGCCGCCACACCGTCCTGATGTTCACGAGCTCGTGCATGCCGTAGCGATGAAGCTCGCGGCCGTACCCCGAGTCGCCGATGCCGCCGAAGGGGATGCGGGGGTCCGAGTGGGTCATGCCGTTGATGAACACGCCGCCGGAGCGGAGCCGCGATGCGACGGCGAGCCCGCGGTCGCGGTCGCGGCTCCACACGTTGCCGCCCAGACCGAACACGGTGTCATTCGCCACCGCCACCGCCTCGTCGTCGTCGCGGACGCGCATCACGGGCGCGAGCGGCCCGAACGTCTCCTCGGTGAACGCGGTCATCGTGGGATTGCAGCGCCCGATCACGGTCGGCTCGAAGA
>Ga0187780_10003486_pt1 | contig 11866 bp, 13 predicted proteins | sample 1015_Q2_SP10_20__FD_132429 | JGI IMG/M metagenome (GOLD analysis project Ga0187780, IMG submission 132429) | Tropical peat soil microbial communities from peatlands in Department of Meta, Colombia - 1015_Q2_SP10_20_MG | ecosystem: Environmental > Terrestrial > Soil > Wetlands > Peat | place...
CGGGGCCGGCGCGCCAGATCGCCGGCCTGCGCTAACAGGCTGCTGAAAAAGGCCCATCTGCGGCGTTGGGGCGCTCGCGCGGCGCTGCGACGTACGGACCAAGTACGCCTCGCGCCGCGCCCCGCCTTGCATCTGGACCTTTTTGAGCAGCCTGCGCAAAAGCGAGTTTTTCAGCATCCTGTTACGGGGGGGTTGTGGATGACGGCAGTGGCGGTGCTGGGCGCGGGCAACGGCGGGTGCGCCGCCGCGGCGGACCTGACGCTGCGCGGCTTCGACGTGCGCCTGACCACCCGGACCCGCGAGACGCTGGCCCCGCTGATGGATCGGGGGGGTATCGAGCTGGTCGGGGAGGCCGGGGAGGGCTTCGCCCGGATCGCCCGGATCACGCCGGACCTGCGGGAGGCGGTGGAGGGGGCGGAGGTGCTCCTGCTCACCGTCCCCACTACGGCCCACGGCCACTACGCGCGTGCGCTGGCCCCGCTGCTGAAGCCCCACCAGATCGTGATGCTGAATCCCGGCCACACCTGCGGCGGCCTGCACCTGGCGGCGGCGCTGCGGCGGCACGGGATCACCTGGACCGTCCGCCTCTGCGAGACGTTCACCCTCACCTACTGCTGCCGCATGGCCGGTCCGGCCAGGGTGAAGGTGACCCGGGTGGCCACCAACCTCCTGTTCGCCGCGTTCCCGGGCCGGCAGCGGGATGAGCTCCTGGCCGCCTGCCGTGCCCTCTACCCGAACCTGGAGCCGGCGGACGACGTCCTGCAGACCGCCTTCTTGAACATCAACGCCACCGAGCACCCGCCCCAGGCCCTCTTGAACGCCGGCTGGCTGGAGCACACGCGGGGCGACTACCTCTTCTACTACGAGGGGACCACGCCGGCGGTGGGGCGCGCCATCGACGCCCTGGACGCCGAGCGGGTGGCGGTGGCGAGGGCGCTGGGCCTGCGCACCATGGATTTCTACGAGGCCTTCTGGCGCGCCGGATACACTACCGAGGCCGCCGCCGGGACGCGATCCGCCTACCGGTGCCTCCAAGAGAGCGCGCCGAACCGGTGGATCAAGGGGCCCCAGAGTCTGGACCACCGCTACATGCACGAGGACGTGGGGCACGGCCTGGTGCCCATGGCCGAATTCGGCCGGATGGCGGGCGTGCCCACGCCGGTGATGGACGCGTTCATTCGAGTGGGCTCCGTCGTGAACGGCATCGACTACCGGCGCGAGGGGCTGACCCTGGCGCGGATGGGATTGGAAGGTATCCGCCCCGCGGAACTCGGGCGCTTCCTGTACGAAGGGCCGAAGGAGCCTCCCGCCTTGCCACCCACCCTTCCTTAAGCTACACTCCTCCAACATTCTATCTCTTCTACACCACGAACCCGGGGGGATGGGGATGGGGTTTTCCATCGTCCGGTCCATCGTGGAGGCGCTCGGCGGGTGCGCCTTGGCAGAGAATAATCCCCAGGGCGGCGCCACGATCCGCCTCGCCCTCCCGGCGGATCGGGCAGGACCGGCATGAGCGGCGACGGGGGCCTGGTCTACATCGTGGATGACGACCCGTCCCTCCGCACGGCCCTGGGGCGGCTGCTGCGTGCATCCGGGCATCGGGTGGAGGCCTTCGCCACGGCCGGCGAGTTCCTGGCCTCCCCCCGGGGCGATGGCCCCGCCTGCCTGGTGCTGGACGTGCAGATGCCCGGCCCGAGCGGCCTGGACCTGCAGGAGGCCCTGGCGGCGAGGGGAGGCGAGCTGCCCATCATCTTCCTCACGGGCCACGGGGATGTGCCCATGACGGCGCGGGCCATGAAGGCCGGCGCCGTGGATTTCCTCACCAAGCCCGTGCAGCGGCGGGAACTCCTGGACGCCATCCGGCGGGCCCTGGCGCGCCACGTCCAGGCCCGCACGGACCGCGCCGAACGGCAGGCCCTGGAGGCGCGGCTGGCCACGCTGACCCCGCGGGAAGGCGAGGTCTTCGCCCTGGTGGTCAGGGGCCTGCTGAACAAGCAGATCGCCGCGGAGCTCCGGATCAGCGAGCCGACGGTGAAGGTTCACCGGGGCCGCGTCATGCGGAAGATGCAGGCCGACTCCCTGGCGGAACTCGTGCGCGTGGCCGGGCGCCTGGGCCTCCCCCAGATGCGTCGGCCGGCGGGCCCGGCGGAGGGAACCATGCAGAGGGCCTGATGGGCGCGAACGCCGCCGGCATTATACGAAAGTACAATTCTACCAAAGCATAATTCCCCGCCTGACCCCCGTCCTGTTAATCTCTCTTCACCGTGAACCGGGCGGCACTCCGTCCGCTCGAGAGACTCTCGGCCATCCCGATCCCAAGCGCAACAGCAACGGGGCGGACGCTCAACGTGGAATCCGTCTGCCACAAGGTCGCCGCGGCCATCCTGTTGTTTCCTTGGTCTTTCCTGGCGTCGGCGGCTGCCGGGCGCCTTCGGGCCCGTGGGGCCTGCAAGGAAGTTTCTGGCTCACGGCGCGCCCTGCGCCCCGCCGGTGTTGGCCGTTGGCCATTTGGCCCGCACGCCTCACGATCCGTTCGAGGACTGTGCATGAGTAGATCGTATGGCCCACATCGCGCCGGTATTGGACATCGGTAATCAGCAAGTGGTCATTTGATCCGCACGAATCGCAGGTCCGTTCGTACATCACCCTGGCCGGACGCCATGGCCGACATCGCGGTGGTCGAAAACGACCCCAGCATGTGCAAGGCGCTGGAACGGCTGCTCCGTGTGGCCGGATTCCGGGTGGTCACGTTCCCATCGGCCGAAGAATTCCTGGGGCACCCGCCACGGGAAGGGATCGGCTGCCTTGTTCTCGATCTCCACCTGGGCGGGATGACCGGGTTCGATCTCCAGGAGCAGCTGCGGGCATCGGGTTCCAGCATCCCGGTCATCTTCATCACGGCCCATGACGATGGGCAGAGGCGCGAACGCGCCCGGAAGGCCGGGGCCGCCGGCTACCTGCGAAAGCCCTTCGACCGCGCCGAACTGCTTGAGGCCGTTCACAATGCCCTGGGCCACGCCGCGTGAGCCGCTAACCCTCCCTCGCTGCAGGAGGGGGATAGGAAGGCGGGGCCGAGGTCCTCTCCGTGGCGGAAGTTGGAGCAAAGGAGGACGATCATGAAGCAGTGGGGAACATGTCTCGCGGTGCTCGGCGTCCTGTTGGCCCTGGCGGGCCCGGCCCCGGTGGCCTCGGCCGCGGGGAGACCGGGGGCCGTGGTGGTGGATGCCGTCAAGCTCGCGGCCACCGTGGAGGCCATTGACAAGGACAAGCGGACGGTCACCGTCAAGGGCCCCGGGGGGCGGAGTGTAACGCTCAAGGTAGACAACGCCGTCAAGAACTTCGACCAGATCCAGGTCGGCGACAAGGTGACGGCGCAGTACCTGGAGGCCACTGCGATCTTCGTCCGCAAGGCCGGGGGGCCGCCGCAGGCCAGCGGGGCGGCCGCGGTGGAGCTGGCGCCGAAGGGCGAGAAACCCGCGGCCTTCACGGTGGAGACGACGGAGATAACGGCCACGGTCGAGAACATCAACTACGATCTGCGCCTGGTCACCTTGCGGGGCCCGGCGGGCAACGCGCGGACCCTCAAGGTGTCCCCTCGCGTCGAGAGGCTGCGAGAGGTGAACGTGGGCGACGAGCTGGTCATCCGCTACACCGAGGCGCTGGCCATCAGCGTGCTGAAGCCCGCGCCGTAGGGGGGACCCGGACCGGTCCGGAACCAGACGCGCCGACCGAGAGAGCGGGAGGCGGATACGGGGCCGGGCCGTTTTGCCGACGCGGCACTCATACGCCGAAGAAGGAGAGGGTCCGATGCGCATTCGCCGGGCTGCCGTCATCCTGCTCTTGTGTGTGCCGGCCTTGCCGGCGCTGGCCCAGGAAAAGCCGGCGGACACCATGCAGATCTTCCGCGAGAAGATCCAGGCCGACAAGAAGCTGCTGGTCGCGACCAACATGGACCTGACCGAGAAGGAAGCGCAGGCCTTCTGGCCCGTCTATGAGAGCTATCAGAAGGACCTCGGACTCCTGAACGGGCGCACGCTGGTGCTGATCGAGGATTTCGCCAAGGACTACGAGGCGATGACCGACGAGACGGCCAAGAAGCTCCTCGGGGAGTACCTGGCCATCGAGGGTGATCGGGTCAAGCTCAGGCAGTCCTACCTCCCGAGGCTGCGCCGGGCGTTGCCGGAGAAGAAGGTGGCCCGTTACCTCCAGATCGAGAATAAGGTCGAGGCGATCATCCGGTACGAGCTCGCGGGGAAGATTCCCCTCATCAAGTAACGGAGCGATCGGCGCCGCCGTTCCTGCGCGGGATGGGCACGAGGGGACACGGCCGGTGAGGGGAGGAGGAAGGATTCATGCGCAGGTGTGATCGAATGCTGGGAGCAGTACTCGTGCTGGCGATGGTGGCCATGCCCTTCATGGGGCCGCGCGCGGTGATGGCGGCCTCCGGGGCGGAGCTCGGCCGGGACGCCGCCGCGGCCTTGGAGGCGCTCTACGCGGGGACCCCCCGCGCGAAGGAGCTCGGGGCGAAGGCAAAAGGCATCCTCGTCTTTCCGACGATCGTCAAGGCCGGGTTCATCGTCGGCGGGCAATACGGCGAGGGCGCCCTGCGCAGGGGCAGCAAGACGGTCGCCTACTATAACACGGTCGCCGCCTCGTACGGCCTGCAGGCCGGCGCCCAGTCGTTCGGGTACGCGCTGTTCTTCATGACGGACTCCGCGCTGAAGTATATCGACAAGAGCGGCGGATGGGAGATCGGTACCGGCCCGAGCATCGTGGTCGTGGACGAGGGCATGGCTCGGTCCATGACGACCACCACGCTGCAGTCCGACATCTACGCGTTCTTCTTCAGCCAGAAGGGACTGATGGCTGGGCTCGGCCTGCAAGGGTCCAAGATCAGCAGGATCAATAAATAGAAACAGCATTTCCTTGCTGCCGAATCGAACTCTCCCTTCGGGGGCCAGTGTTACAATTCCGCGCCCGCCGAGCAAAGCCGGGGGCGTCCCTGGCGCTGCTCGTCGAACAGGGCCTGGGCGGTACCTCGGGGAAGCATGGGGCCGTGGCTGCGCCACCGTCACATGTCCGTCGGCGGCGGGAAAAGCTGTCGGGCCTTTTTCAGCAGCCTGTTCGAGGGACTATGGGCAGGTCCAGCCGCCGGAAGCAGGCAAGGCGAGAGCGTCCCGGCGAGCCGGGCACGCGACGCGCGTGGATTCTTACCGTGGCGGTCGCCTTGGCGGTGGCGCTCGTGGTGGCAGTGGCCGCTTTTCGAGGCGGACTGCCGGGTGGTCTGGGGTCGCTTCTGCCGCTTCTGGCCGCCCCCGGGGGCCAGCCGGTAGCGACCGCCGATGGCGCCGGTTTTCACGTGCTGAGCGGTCGCTGGCTCCGGCCCGACGGCGGGTACATCCTCGATATCCGTGGCGTCGGTGCCAACGGCACGATCGATGCGGCATATCTCAACCCGCGGCCGATCAACGTCGCCAGGGCCGAAGCGAAACGCGAGGGATCCACGCTGAAGGTCTTCGTCGAGCTCCGCGCCCCGGGCTATCCCGGCAGCACGTACACGCTGACCTATGATGCGACGCGCGATCGGCTCGAGGGGATCTATTTCCAGGCAACCATGCGGGAAAACTTTCACGTGGTCTTCGTCAGGGTGAAGTAGGGCTGTCGTGCCGTTGCGCCTGAGGGTTACTGAAAGTGGTGCGGGGACGCAGCGACGCGGCGATGGGGCGACTGAGCGACAGGCCCCGCCGCCTGCTGCTTCGGGAAAGGGGACGGGAGCGATTTCGGTGTGGGGCCCGAAGGGCCCGAGGAGGAAGCGATGAGACGATGGAAGGCGAGACTTTCCGGCGCCGTGTTGGGCTTCGTGGCGCTGGCCGTGGCGGCGGTGCCCGCCCTGGCACAGGGCTTCGTCTACCCCGGCAAGGGCCAGAGCCCGCAGCAGCAACAGAAGGACCAGGGCGAGTGCAACGCCTGGGCCATTCAGCAGACCGGCTTCAACCCCGCCAACCCGCAGGTGGCCGGGCCTCCACCCCCGTCTTCGGGGCCGCCCCAGGGCGGTGTGGTGCGCGGCGGCGCGCGGGGCGCGGCCATCGGGGCCGTGGGCGGCGCCATCGGGGGCGACGCGGGCAAGGGCGCGGCCATCGGCGCGGCCACGGGGGCGCTCATCGGCGGCATGCGCCGGAGGGACCAGCAGCGGCAGGACGCTTACGCCCAGCAGCAGTACGCCCAGCAGCAGCAGGCGGCCGTGGCCCAGGGCCAGTCGGCGTACAACCGGGCCCTGGGGGCGTGCCTGGAGGCCCGCGGCTACACCGTGCGCTGACCCACTCCCAACCGTGAATGAGGGATTTGGCTGTCCGCAATGAGAAGGGGGTTTCCATGCGAAGGGTTCTCGTGATCGGTGCGTGTGTCTGGCTCGGGTTGCTGCCTTCGATGCTCGCCGCCGCCCCGCTGGATGGGTCCGCGCCCATGCTCTGCGCGCTCACGTCGGTGTTCGAGTGCCCAGGTGGTGGCGAGTGCGAGCGCAGGGCCGTGGGTGAAGATATCCCGGTCTTCTGGCGGGTCAACGTTCCGCAGCGCCTGCTGAGCTCGCTCGACGGCGCGCGGTCTTCGCCTATCGCCAACGTCCAGCGGGAGGGCGGCCGGCTCATGCTGCAGGGCATCCAGAGTGGAAAGGTGTGGGGCCTCGCCATCGACGAGCAGTCCGGCCAGATGGCGGCCACCGTGGCCGAGGCCGACGGCGGCACGGTTCTTGAGGGGGCATGCACCGTGCCGTGACCGCGCCGCCGCTAGCAGGCTGCTGAAAAAGGCCCAACATCTCTCCCCGCTGCCTCGGCGGCAGCAGGTGGGGCGGTGGCGCGCTCGCGCGCTCGCTGCGGCGTACCCGGAGTACGCCTCACTCGGCGCATCGCGCGCCGCCTTGCATTTGGACCTTTTTGAGCAGCCCGCAGAAGACGTGTTTTTTCAACAACCTCCGAGTGGGGGCCACGGCGCGGGGGGAACGGACATGATGAGGCGTCGGAAGAAGCCGCTGAGGCGGCCGGCGGGGCGGCAGGCCGCGGTGGTGCTGGCGTGCGCGCTCTTCCTGGCGGGCTGCGCCTCGGCCGTGGCACTGAACCTCCCCCGGTCGGGCCCTGACACGGCAACTTGCATCACCCCGCCCCCCGAGCGTGACCTGCTGGTGGCCGTGGCCCTCTCGGGCGGGGGGAGCCGGGCTGCCCTCTTTGGTGCGGCGGGCCTGGAGGCGCTGGCCCGGGTGCGCGAGCCCGGCGGGCGCTCCGTCCTTGAGCAGGTGGCCTACGTGTCGAGCGTCTCCGGAGGCAGCCTCTCGGCGGCCTATTACGGCCTGCATAAGCCCCCGCGCGAGACGCCGGTGCTCACGCCGGACGGGGCGTTGACGGAGGCATATCAGACCTTCTTCGCCGGCTTCAAGGAGAAACTGAACCAGGACTTCGAGAGCGCGCTCATCTGGCGCCAGCTCGGGAGCTTTCGCTGGATCCTCAACTCGGCCCTGGCGGCGCGTTCCCTCGCCGAGATCCTCGCCGAACGCCTGCTGGGCCGGGGCACGTTCGGGGACCTGGCCCAGCGGGAGGCGCGAGGGGACAGCCCGCACCTGATCGTCAATACCACGCTCTACAACAACGGCCGGCGGCTCACCCTCACCACGCTGCCCCCCGATGCCGGGCGCTACGATTTCTTCCAGGACCTGCGGGCCGCCGCGGCCCAGCGGGGGCAGACCGCCGAGTACCCCCCGATCCTCGTGCGTCGTTGGGAGTCGCTGCAGGCGGTGACCCCCCTCGACCTTCACATTGACCCCTGCCCGCTGCAGGTGGCGGGGGCCGTTTCCGGCTCGGCGTCGTTCCCCCCGCTGGTCGGGCCGATCACCTTCCGGGCGGGCCAGGAGGAGACGTACTGGCACACCGGTGATGGCGGGCTGTACGAGAATTCCGGGACCGAGTCGCTGATGTTCGTGCTCCTGAAGCAAATGCAGCAGGGGAAGGCGCGGCGCGCCCTGATCCTCTCGTTCGACAGCTCCTACCCCTTCTCGGTGGGCTATCGGCTCCTCGGTCGGCGCGCGGAGCCCTGGACTCTCTTCAGCTACGACTTCTCCCGCATCCCCGGCATCATGGAAGAGCGCGCCACGGCGTATGCGGCGCTGTTCTTCCGCAGCCTGCAGATCGAGGGGGTCTTTCCCGACAACCAGACCCTGCGCGTTGTCTTCCTGCGCCACACCGACGCGCGATGGAAGGACGATCTGAGCGACCTGCCGGAGGCCTGCCGCGCCGAGACCCCCCCGCTGAGTTCCCCCCAGGCCGTGGTGGACCGCATCGCCGAGATCCCGACCCGCTTCGTGATCGCCTCGGAGTGCGACCGGCAGTTGCTCGAGGCTGCCGCCGCCAAGGTGGTGGCGCAGAGCCAGGCGGAGATCGAGGACTTCCTGGCTGGCCGCCCGACGCCTGAGGGCACCGCGCGGTAACCCTGCGGGGCGTATTGAACTGAAGTGTATTCGCACCGGCATGCCTAGGCGCGATAGTTCAGAGGCCTCGCCCAGCACAGGGCGAAGCAGCGGCGGCGGGGGCCCAGGCGCTGCAGATCAGGCAAGACCATGGCCTTCCAGTTGCCAATGGCGAGCGGTGCGGAAGGCATCATGTTACTGACCGTAGGGCGTACCGGTTGCGCAATTGGACATTGGTAACTGATCATTGGACACTCCTGGATTATTCGCGAAGACCTTCGCGATGAATCCGGGCTGGCGCCTCGGGGCGATGGGCCTGCGGGGAGGGTCGCTGTCCCCCGTATTGCCTGCTCGGCCACTGGCGCGCAGGAACTGCGCGAGCTTTCCAGCGCGAATGCAATTCGTGCACATTGGGGCGACGGCGTCCCGCTATGTGGCCGCATGGCCTCGTCTCTGGGCCCAGCGGAGCGGACCAGCCCATCGGCGCAGTCAGGACAATCGTTCGGATTCGGAGGGTTGCGGCCCGTGACGTGTCGGCACGTTGGGCATGGGTTTTGCTCGGGAAGACGCTGCATTCGTGCCACTAAAGGGGTACATCACCACAGGGTGTCGCGTTTTCACCAATGCCGTCGGGCAAGCCCCCGTGGTCCGTGCCACCAGCGAAGGCCGAGTTGTCCCGGACGAAGGCCGCCTGCGGCCGGACGCGGCAGGGTGTTTTCCCACCATGGCACGACACGGGGGGTGCTGGGCAGGCGCCCGGTGCTCCACGTCGGCGAAGGCGGGGGGCAAGGCCGGCCTTGAGGACCGCGGCGGCGTCTGGCGTCTGGCGTCGGGGGTAGCACGCGGGGAGGATACGACATGAAACGGACGGCGAACGGCCAGGGCCACAAACTCACCCGAGCCTACGAGATCTCCACAAAGGTCGCACATCTCTTTCAGCACCGTCTGAACGCGGCGCGGGAGCGATACCTGGCGCGGGTGCGGCGGGCCTTCGGCGAGCACGCCGGGATGCCGATGCCCGTGGCCATGACCCCATGGGACGCGTGGCGGGAAGGGTATCGCTACGCGGTGGACATGGCGCAGCGCTGGATCCTCTTCTGGGACACGCTCCGCCAGCGCGGCAACAACTTCGTCGCCCACCACCGCGCCGGCCTCCCGCCGCTGCTCCACTTCCGGTACGAGACCGTCGTGGACGGGCGCACGTTCGAGCGCCCGGTCAACTATGCCCTCCTGCGCATCCTGCCGCCCGAGGGGGTGGAGGTGGACCCCAAGCGCCGGCCGTACGTGATCATCGACCCGCGCGCCGGGCACGGCCCCGGGATCGGCGGGTTCAAGGACGATTCGCAGGTGGGCGTGGCGCTGCGCGACGGCCATCCGGTGTACTTCGTCATCTTCTTCCCCGAGCCCGAGCCGGAGCAGACCCTGCTCGATGTGTGCGCCGCCGAGGCACGGTTCGTGCGCAGGGTCCGGGAGCTGCATCCCGATAGCCCGAGGCCGGTGATCGTGGGCAACTGCCAGGGCGGCTGGGCGGCCATGATGCTCGCCGCCTCCAACCCGGAAGACACCGGCCCCATCGTGATCAACGGCGCCCCCATGTCGTACTGGGGCGGCGCCTGGCGAGACGGCGAGGGCGATAACCCCATGCGCTACCTCGGAGGTTTGTTCGGCGGGACCTGGCTCGCCTCCCTCACCGCCGACCTCGGCAACGGGATCTTCGACGGCGCGCATCTGGTGCAGAACTTCGAGAACCTCAACCCCGCGAACAGCTTCTGGGAGAAGTATTACCACCTCTTCGCCAATGTGGACGCGGAGCCCCCACGCTTCCTGGAATTCGAGCGCTGGTGGGGCGGTTTCTACCTGCTGGGCCGCCAGGAGATCGAGTGGATCACCCAGAACCTCTTCGTCGGCAACCGGCTCTGGTCGGGGGAGGTGAAGCGCCAGGGCGGCGGGCCCTTCGACCTGCGGGAGATCCGATCGCCCATCATCCTGTTCGCCTCCCTGGGCGACAACATCACCCCGCCCCAGCAGGCGTTCAACTGGGTGGCCGACGTCTACCGTTCCACCGAGGAGATCAAGGCGCGCGGCCAGACCATCGTCGGCCTGCTGCATCAGGACATCGGGCATCTCGGGATTTTCGTGTCCGGCCGCGTGGCCAAGAAGGAGCACGCGCAGATCGTGTCGGTGCTGAAGTCTATCGAGGCGCTAGCGCCCGGGCTCTACGGCATGCAGATCCTCGAGAAGAAGCGCCCGGCCGGCGGGGTGGACTACGAGGTGCAGTTCGTGGAGCACCGCCTGGAGGAGATCGCCGAGCGTCTGAACCGGTTCCGGCGCGCCGACGAGAAGCCGTTCCAGGGGGTCGAGGCCGTCGCCGAGATGAACCAGCGCGCCTACGAGCTGTTCGCGCGGCCCCTGGTGCAGGCGACGGCCAACGAGTTCACCGCGAAGCTGGCGCGCCAGTTCCATCCGATGCGCTTGCAGCGCTGGGCCATCTCCGACCTGAATCCCTGGCTCTGGTGGCTCGGGCCGGCCGCGGGCGCGGTAAAGGCCCGGCGGCAGGCGGCGGGGCCCGATCATCCGTTCCGCCAGGCGGAGAAGATCGCGTCGGAATGCATCAGCGCCGGCCTCGACTACTACCGGGACGTCCGCGACGCGGCCAGCGAGGCGGCGTTCTTCCAGATCTACGGCAGCATGTTCTCCCTCTACCTTGCCGACGGGCGCGAGGCGGAGGAAGGCGCGCAGGCGCGGCCGGCCGACCCGCGCGAGCTCCCCTTCGTGAAGGAAGCCCTGGCCTCGGTGGCCCAGGGCGGGTATGCGGAGGCGGTGGCCCGCACCGCATTCCTGCTGGCGCGCAAGGGCGAGCCGCTGCCGCTCGCTCGGCTCGAACTGAAGCAGGAGCTGATGGAGGAATATCGGGACCTCTTGCCGGACCTGCCGCCCGAGCAGCGGCGCCGCATCCGCGGCGAGCAGGAGATCATCGTCCGCTACGAACCCGAGCGCGCCATCGAGACCCTGCCCGATCTGGTGGCGAGCCCGGCGGACCGGGAGCGCCTGCTGGCGCTCCTGGATCGCCTGCTGGCCGACCGACGGGTGCAGGACCTGAGGCCCACACCCGAGCAGGCCGCCATGCTGGCGCGGATCCAACAGGTGCTGGCGGTTGAGGCGGCAGGCGTCTCGCGGCAATAAGGGACGCGCGCGGGGCCGGGCCAGGGATATCGCGCCGCCTGCGCGGGCGGTCCTGCCCCCGACACCTGTTGGTGTGCTGCGTTTGAAATTCACCGCACTATTCTTCGCTCGTGCTGAGCATGTCCAAGCACGACGCCCATAAACTATTGCCCCTCGACAAGCGCGGGACGGATGGAAATTACTCGACGACCTTCCGGTTCAGGACACGCGGTGCCGGGGTGAACGTCTTTTGCC
>Ga0187780_10003487_pt1 | contig 11865 bp, 14 predicted proteins | sample 1015_Q2_SP10_20__FD_132429 | JGI IMG/M metagenome (GOLD analysis project Ga0187780, IMG submission 132429) | Tropical peat soil microbial communities from peatlands in Department of Meta, Colombia - 1015_Q2_SP10_20_MG | ecosystem: Environmental > Terrestrial > Soil > Wetlands > Peat | place...
GAGGACCCGCAGCACGTCCCAGGATTTGGCGGCCCAGGTGCCGAGCGGGTCGAAGTCGTCCAGCTCTAGCGCGTTCTTCGGGTCCCCCGTGAAGATGATGCAGGCAAGCACGTGCTCATCGAGCCGTTCGAGTAGCTCGGCGAACGATCCGGGCGATTGCGCTGCCACCGCGCCGGCCCGGGTCTGATCGATGCGGCCAGCTCGGGAGAGAATGCCGCGAAGCCGGTCGAGCTCCAGCTTCGCCTTCAGCAGCTCGGCCTGTGTCTCGGCGTGATCCAGCTGCTCATCCTCCAGCCTGGCGCGGACCAGATCACGATCGTCTTCTACGTCTTCGAGCATGTCCTGGAGTGCCGCGAGCCGCCGCGATATCTCCTGGTGACTGCGCAGCACTCCCCGGCCTTCGGCCAGCAACTCCCGGAACCGAGCGGTCATGTCGTCAGGCCCGCCCGTCACGCCAGCGCGGGAGGCGCCAGACCGGAACTCGCTGACAAGACTGGTGAGAAGCTCACCGGCGATGGCGACCTCGCGGACCGCCGTGGTCGCTGCCTGCCTTGCCGGAGCCGGGCCAGCAGCCCCGTCACCTGGCCTGCGGGTGAAAGGGTCTGGCGGCGCTTGCCGGATGGCTCGCAGGACGGCGGCCGGCTCCTCCCTTGACAGCATGCGATCGATCTGGACGACATGCGAAGGTAGCGGCAGGTTCAGCGCCCGGCTTCGGTTCGCCCGGCCAAGCAAATGCCCGAGCTCGCCAGGAGCCTGCTCGGCGATCGTCCGGGCGAGCAGCACACGGTGCCGCCGGGCATCGACGGCGCTGGCCGGATCGGCCTCCGGCAAGAACGTGCGAACCGCTCCTAGCGGCACCGAATGCGAGGGCGCGAATGATTCCTCAAGCTTGGCGGCCGCCTCGACGTCAAGTACGTAGATTCCGGCTAGCCCGACGCACTCGCGGGTCAGCCGCTCGACATGGCCCATCATCCGTGGCACAGGAACATCCGGGACAGGTGCGGCAACAAGAGCGTTGCCGCGGCGCCCAGGATCGCAGATCGCCGATATCAGGCCATCGACGTCAGCCACGGTGACCAAGATCGGTCGGGCGGACATGGTCATCTCGCCGTCGTGGGCGTCTGCCGCTGACAAGATCACCCGGACCATATGCGGGACTCCCGTCCACCACGCGCCCGCGACATCAAGGTTCTTGACGAGGTGCTCATGTGATGCCGCCGGTCCGGGCGTTGACAGCGGCGCGTTGACATCGACCCAGATCCAGTCATCCTCTCTGTCGTTACTGTGCACTGTCACGGTCGTCACCCATTCCCCCGCGGATGAAGACTCGGTCAGCCGATACCGCAGCGAGCGGGAGCCATCGTGCGGATGCAGTTCGGTCACGACGAGCCGGGCGTGTTCGGCTACCTCGTGAACTCCAGGGGCAACAGCCACGAAGCCGTATCCCTTGAGCGCCAGCCACGAGCGGAACTGCTCCGCTGTGAGGCGCACCGCGTCCTGGCCGTGCCGCAGCGAGAAGATCGATCGGTACCCAACTGCCATCCAGATCCCAATGGCTTCCCGGGGCCGCACCCGACGACGGCGCTTGGATCACTATGGTATCGCCATACCAGATGGCGAAAATGTCCGATTTCCCTGTCGAATACTTGTGCGGATGAAGCTTCCCGATGTCGCGCTGTCGCACCCTTATGCCTCCGATCGCGCGATCGCATGCTGGGCGATGCAGGCAGGTCAGGTCGGCCAGCGATGATCGTTGCCACCGTCTCGTCGGCGGCCTCGACGAGTGGTCGAGGACTGGCAGTGATCGACGCCGGGGCGGAGACCAGACGACGGTGGCGGCCGCAGCCCGACGGGCCAGGTAGCCCAGTTTTAAAGCCGACTCGCCTTGCGCCCCGGCGGGTTATCAGTGTGCCATGGCCCGTCGTGGTGCTCTTGCTCGAGCCACCACTGGGCGTCTTTGCGGCCCTGCTCGATCAGCGCTGCTGCGAACTCCGGCGCAAAGAACACGTAGCTGAACAACTCGCCGTGGGCAGGGTCGCTGGCCGCATCGAGAAACCGCCCAAGCAGCGCCAGGCTGGGAGCACGGTGGAGCCCGCGCAGTCCGGCGTACCGGCGGCGGTAGATGGTGCTGGCCAGCCGACCGACGGCGAACCGCTCCCGCGGTGCCACGAAGATGTACGGGATGACACGGTGCTCATCGGCGGCCGGAGCGCCCGGCGCGGCGGGCGGGCGGGCGGCCGCGATCTGGTCGATCGTGGCCAGCGTCGCGACGTCATGGGCGAGCTGACTGGCGAGCAGGGCCTGGACCACCTGAGTGGCCCCGTCGAAGGCATCCGCGGGACGCGGAGCTGCTGAGCGCGGGCTGGCGGCGGTCGAGTTCAGGCCGATCACGATCAGCCGCTCGGCCCCGAACGCCAGGGCTGGTTTCGGCGGCGTGTTCAAGCTCGTCCCGCCGTCGCCGTACCAGCCGGCCATGTCCGCGGTTCGGTCACCTGCACCGCCGGGAACAGCACCTGATCGCTGCGCTCGCCCGTATGTACGTGGCCGCCAGGCGCGCCGGCGTGTGGTCAATGGCGCGCTTGTCATCGCGTGCCGGGCCGGCCGGGCCGTGGTAAAAGACCACGCTGCGGCCGGTCTGATAGGAGGTGGCGGCCACGCCCGCCAGCTCGATCACGCCCGACTGCACGTTGCGCACCAGCTGGCCGAACGATATACGCGCTTGGATCATGTCCGCCAGCGGGGCATCATCGAGCAGGCTCCTGATGCCCCCAAACCGGAACTCCGAGGAATTCCAGCCCGAACCGCAGCACCAGGCCCAGATCCCGCGCTGACAGCAGCGGGCCAAGCACCTCCGAGTACCGGATGTCCTGCCACAGCCAGCAGCCGGCCTCCACCACGCTCCCCCAACCGCCGTCTGCCCCCGCCGCCAGGTACGCGGCGTTCAGTGCGCCCGCACTGGTGCCCACGATGATCCTGGGACGCTCCCCCCGCCGCTCAAGCACCGGCATCAGCACCGACAGCGCTCCCAGCTCATACGCCGCGCGCACACCACCGCCCGACAGCACCAGCCCGACCCGCCCGCCCGGCCTCGATTGTTGCGGATCCCCGGTCATCTCTGGCTCCTTGATCAAGACCCCCGGAGCCCGATTCCCGGGGTCTCTCCTTGCATTGGGTCAGGCGGCTTGCTCTGCTGAGTCGTCTTCGACGTAGAGGCGAATTACTGCCTGGTTCATAGCCTCGAGGATGAACGCGCGATCCTGGGCGAATAAGTGGCCGTATATGTTCTTGGTAGTCTCGATCTTGCTAGGCCCATTTGATTGGCGACTTGCATATCTGTGGCGCCTGAGGTGATTAGGGGGCTTGCGCACACGTGCCTCAGTTCGTGCACAGTGTATTTGACGATGCCGTCAGTGTAGGACGCGGTGTACTCATTGTCCAGTTTCAGGTAGCGGCGCCACATCGCGTAGCCGAGATAGCCGCCGCGGTCTCCGTTGATCGGCCTTCCGTAAAGCTTTCCTTCGGAGCGCTCGCGTCCGGCGGCGCCGCTCTCGGCGAGGCGGCGGACCGCAGGCGTCGCGATATCAGGAATGGCGACGACTCGTTCGGCGGTCCGGCTCTTGAGGTAGGCGCGGATATCCCGGCTCCTGGCCTGGCGCCTATGAGCAGCGTGCAATCTGCTGCCGACTTTCTTGACGTGTGCAAGGACCTTGAGCTTCCATCAAAGCGTTCCTTGGGGTTACAACTGCTCACCGTACTTCTTCAACCAGGCGTCATTGATGACTTGGTCAAGGTATAGGCGTTGCTGATCATTGAGGCGCTCGTCCTGTGCGTCGATAGAGGCCCGAAGCTCCCATATCCTGTGCATCGCGTCCTCATATGTCTTACTAAGGATTTCCTCAAGCTGCTCCTCATAGGTAATGACGGGATCACTCAAACAGGTGCGGAGACGCTCTTCAAACTTTTTGATGACCTCGGAATCAGGAGCTATTTCCTCCAGCCACGAATCACCGAGTGCTTTCAGTCCGGCGGGCTCCTCCTTTGCCATCTTTCTGAGCCGGCGAAAGTCCTCTTCGTCGTCGATGATGAAGTAACCCATCATCTCGAGTGCGCCGGCGTTACTCTTCTGTATGGCGTTGCGAGTGTCAGACGTATCGAGCTTCTTCCGGTGGCGAGGGATGAAGATGGCTTTCAAGATGTCGCCATCAACAGATACGAAGATATTCTGCGTGTGGTGCGCGATCTCAATCCCATTGCCGTAGGACTTGTCCACTCCTTCACTCAGGGCGTCCCATTCCTTAGCCACGCGATCCGCCACGAACATCACATCCTCATCGTCAGCGCGCCGACCGGGTGAGTCAGCCGAAGTCCGCGGTGCGATCAGATAGGACGGCGCTGGCCACTCAAACCGCAGCACCTCGACTTGCTTGTAACTGGCTAGGATTGGAGTTTTCGTGCTGGCATTCGTTAGTGGGAGGCCCGGCATGCGGAAGAGCTGGTAATGTTGATGGTAGACGGTGTTCCCGGCCCAATGGTTGCAGACTCCGGATATAGGAGTTGAGGAAGGCACCTCGTTTTTTTCGTTCTTATTTTTCTTGCAGAAATCGTCGATGTCACGGTTGATGACGCGGACAAGTTTAATGAGATCACTAAATGAATACGTCTGGGGATCCATGTTCATTACCAAGTCGTTGATGTGCGGGAAGTCCCAGGCCAAGAAGTGGCACACCTCCCGCGGATCTCCGAACGGTGCGTACGTGAAGCCGAGCTGGTAGTTGCGGACAGTCGCAAGCACATCCTTCCGTGGGCCCGCGGAGGCATGCACATACGCGGAGTGGATCGTCACCTCGTTCGGGTTAAGGGCTTGTATCGAACAGTAGCTGCACGCATGCTTACGTCGCAACGTATCATGGACGCAGCTCCTGACCCCGGGCTTGTCAAATTTACGGGGCAACCTCACTTTGTTCCAGTCGATAGACCTCTCCGCTTTGACATAGACTCGCTCGCCGGATTCTTCGATAACCTTTCTCGCGGCAAGATCCTTGAACTGAATCTGCCTGTTGTTGATGTTTGCCTCTATGAGAATACTCTGCTGTGCGAGGACATCTAGAATATAGGCAATGTCTTTCTTGCCCAGCTCCAGCTTAGCGATGTCTTTGTCTTGGAAGCTGAAGGTGCCCACTAGTCCGTCTTCGTGATAGATGAACCAGACTGGGTCCGCCTTCGGGTTCATGATACCTTTGCGGACCAATTCGGGTATGTCGCCCCGGATCATGCGTATAGGGACGTGCACGTACACGTACGGGCATTGGTCGTGTGAGATCTTTTCTGCTTGAACGTCCTTCGGGTTGCCGGTGGCCTCGTCTAGGACAAGAGGAATGTTCCCGATTTTCAGGCCATGCTGCCATGCCACGAGAATCGCTATTCCCAAGCCATCCTCCGCCACGATTTCACGGAGTTTCTCGCCTGCGACATGCATGTTCGTTTGGGAGATGATATTCTTTTTTTTCTTCTGACTCCGAATAATTTCGTCTACTGTCGTTCCAGCATCAGCCGGTTGCATGCTAACTGCCCCTCCTACACGATCCACGGGTGCCGTTTATTTCATTGCAGGAACTAAGCCGTGAAACGATGGGCAACGGCTAACCTGTCGCAGTGCCGTGTCCTCGGACGGCATGCAGGCCCATAAGAGATCATCCATGGAATCATCAGTCCACCCGCAGTACGTGCCTCTCTATGGCCGACGCGAAAATCGGCGTTAGGAAACCCTGAGCGGTAGCAGGGGTGGTCGGTGTTCACTCAGCCCAGCTCCACCCAGGCGTTCCTAACACCAGATGTTAGCAGGAGTGCGTGCACGTGTCCTGACTGCGGCATCAGCTCGTGATGCGGTCAAGGAACTGGCGGGACCGTCGCCAGCTTCGGCTTGGAATTCTGCGACCCTGCACGACGCCTGGGTCTTGCTCGGTGCCATCAGCGGCCGACTGAAGCGCACTGGCGGCGCCTTGATAACAACGATCGGGGCTATTCACATAAGCGGATCAACCTCGATAGGTGAACGTCATCGGAGCTGGTCGTGGATTCAACTCGTCCAGATCGGACCTTCCCAGGGCGAGCCTATGAGCTGGGCAAGTCCGGTTAAGTTACGGCTCAAGCTGTAGATGCTTTTCTACCGTGCGCAAAGGCGCTCACCCCGGCTGCCCGGCGCCGTGTACGTAGCCGGTGCGCCAGCGCGGAAGCTGCCGGGCTCGGCAGGCGGACAAGCGGGTTCGTCCGCCGGGTCCGGTGCCGACCACGGTGACACACTGTGACTACGGGGTGAATGCGAACCGCCGTTCTAGACGGCAGCAATCTCTGCGCCTGTAGTTAGCCGTGGCGCCCAGATCATAGTGATCAGTGCGCGCCTCCGAATCACGGCTGGCTGGTTCCTCGTAGCCGCATGCGGACTTTCTGTGTCAGGTGCGCTGATCAAGTATGTGTTCGGCCAGCTCAGGTGACAGCCGGGATTCATGACGGTGTTGGGCGCCCTGGCCGGCGACTTCTCGACTTGGATCCATCGCGATTGGTGGCAAGGCCGCCCAGGATCACGCGGTGCCCCGAAACCTGGGGTTCCGGTTCGCCCAGGCAGACTGATCGCGGCCCGTTCGGGGGGCAAGCCCCGATGCAGGCGCCGCAGCCCGTGCACCGGGCCGGGTCGATCTCTGCTGTGGGCTGCAAGGTGATGGCTCCGGATAGGCAGACTCGCCAGCAGGCTGGGCAGGGTAGGCACCGCTGCGGATCGACTTCGGGTGCCATCACCTCGTATCGGGTGCGAGCGCGCAGGTGCTCCAACGCCGCTCCGCGCACCTGTCGGAGTTCGCCTGCGCCCTGACGAACCAGCCACGCATGAAGTCCCTTGTGGGCTTCATCAAAGACCGACGGCCCGGCCAGATGTGCGGCGGTGTAAATGCCCACCGCGCTCGCCCCCACGAGGATCATCTTGGCTGTGCCCACCCAGTCGGACACCCCCCCAATGCCTACTATCGGGACAGCGACGCGCGTTGCGACTTCCGCGACGGTCTTGAGCGCGAGCGGAAGGATGGCAGGCCCGCTCAGGCCGCCGATCCCGCCAGTGATCCCCAGGAAAGGAAACGCGCTCTCGACGTCGATGTCCAGGCCAGGGCCAATCGCGTTCGTCACCGCGATCGCTCCCGCGCCCGCCTCGACGGCGGCTTCAGCAACATCGGCCACGTGCGGCGACCATCCCAGCTTCACGATGGGCGGACGCGTGAAAGCATCCCCGGCCGCTCGAGTGGCCGATGCCACCCTCGTGAGATCGGCATCGACGCGGCCGAACAGCTCGCCCGAGTGACTGCATGAGACGTTGACCTCGACAAGCGAGACGAGGTTTGCTGGCAGGAGGCTGCAGACGAGCGCGCAGTCCTCGGCGTCACGGCCCGAGACGCTCGCGATGACTGGCCCGCGGGCCGCGGCCTCGGCGAATCCCTCTTCGCGCCACTGAGCGACGCCGTTCTGGTGCCCCACTCGCGCGGTCGCACTTTGTCTTCACAGTCGCAAGTTTTCCAGATGGTCTCCGACCGGCGGAGATTCATCTGCTTGTCATCTCGGCCAGCAACTCAGCCTGGACAGCGCCGGACTGGCCGCGGCTTCCAGCGCCGGACTCGTAGGCGAACCTCCTCCGGTCCACCACCCGGCCGTCTCTGATGATCGCTGCCTCGTCCGGGGTCATTTGTACGACCAACAGCGGGAACCGGCTTGCGCCCCACAGGATCGCCTCATCGATCGACGCGTCGAAGGGCACGTCGGTCGGAGCATCGGGAGGCACCTCACGCGGGGCGGCCAGTCGTCGGAGTAGCGGCGCTTCCACCATCAGGCAGTCGATGTCGATGATCTGCTCGAGTACCTCCGCTTTCCGCATTAGCCGGTGGAGATTGTGCGGGGCGAGGTCAAGCGCAACCAGTGCGTCCCCCGCTCGGGCTGTGTGGAGCAGCGCACGGACAGCGCGCCAGCGGGCAGGCTGCAGCAACGTGTAACCCGAAATATGGACTGCGGTCGCGGTACGCACGGCGTCATGCATTGCGGGCGCGAGCAGGCGTGGATTGAGCAGGGCGTTCGCGCCACGATTAGAGATCATCAACCGGGTGCCGTTGGCATCGTAAACCACCAGGGCCTCGCCGGTTGCGTCCGGTACGTAAGCCACCGCCAGCGTGACGCCCCAGTCCAGTGCGTAGCTGGCAATCTCGCGCGCAGCGGCGTCCGGCTCGCCGCCAGGCGACCCAAGGGCACCAACGCAGGTGGCGCGGGCGAAACCTGCTGCCAGCGCCGCTCGCGCCACCTGCAAGGCCGAGCCACTGGCCTGTCGGCGCCACCCGCTGAAGCAATTCGAACTGGCGGTGAGTTCGGTGAATCGTGTGGTCGGGGTTGCTGTTGCCAGGTCGACAACCGTATCGAGGAAAAGGTCACCGATCGTGACGATTTGAGCTTCACCCATTGCGGACCTCCCCTACACAGGTCAATCAGCCATGGGCGGCCAGATGCTGCCGTCCGCGAGGTGCCGCTCTGGACCGGTGTGGTCGCCTTGTCCTGCCGGATCCTCGCCAGCAGACTGTGCCATACCTCGATGAGGTAGTGCCGGGCCTCGGCAATGAAATCGGCGGTGGTAACGCTTATGTCGGTGATGTTGCCCGCGGCACCCGGCCTGGCAGAGAGGGAGCGCGCGAGGACAGAGCCGACCTCGCCGCTCAGCAGTGCCTGCACGAGGTCGAGACGGCAGAGCACAAGGGCCTCGACCTCCGGGTATCCGATGCGCAGTCGGGTGAGGTCGAGGCTGGCAAGCGGCAGCCAGTAGATATCTTGCCACTCTCGGTTGATGGTGCCGTTATAGAGGCGTTCGTCGGTACGGCGCTCCGCTACGCGTATGACCTCTCCTTCGCTCGCGACGAGCCCGATCTCCTCGCGCACCTCTCTTAGGCCCCCCTCGATGCCTTCCCCCGCGCGATACTGCCCCGCCACGCTGATGTCCAGGCGGTTGGGAAAGTCGCGCTTGTAAACACCACGACGCTGAAAGAGCACGAGCGGCTTATCCGGGTTGGTGCCTGTGACCGTGACCCAGCAATGGAAAGCGCGATGCCACAACCCCTGGCGGTGGACATCGCCGCTGGGCTCGACTCCGACCAGCGCCCGTCCTCGCCGCCCCCGCCGACTCATCTCGGGCAGAGATCGCGAACTCGGCAGCTGGTCGGCTGGGACGGGCACCTCGCCGCCGACTCTGCCGCCGCCTTCGGACTGCTCAGTGCCGAGCTCGCATCCCAGCCCGGTTCCAGGAGCCGCCGGGCGGGGCCTGCCCGGACCGGACGCGGGCCATCTCCTGCACGGTCCCGGTGCCGCTCGGATATAGTCTCATTCTGAACAGACGGATGGATACCCAATGTCACGCTCGGGGCATCCCGATATCCACGCTACTGTGCGGGAGATCCGGCTGATCTCGGCTGCCGCAGTCAAACACGGAACGAGCCCTGGATTCCGCCTGCCTCTATACGGAGCCCTGATCTTCGCGGGCATCCGCGTGCTCAGCCTGGCAACCGCCGCGTTGCTGCTGCCCCGCGGGAAATTCCAAGAGCTCCACTACTCACTGCAGCACCTGATGAGGTCATGGGACGGTGGCTACTATCTGGCTATCGCTGTCCATGGCTATTCCTATGAGCCGGGCAATATACGTTATGAGGCCATATTGGCCTGGTTCCCTGGGTATCCGGCGGCCGTTCATGCGATCGCCTGGATACCCGGAGTCGGCCCACTACGGGCAGGCCTGGGCGTGACGATCGCCGCCGGGCTGGCAGCGGCATGGGGGCTGACCAGGCTGGGCATGATGCTGACCGGTGACCGGCGGGTCAGCTTGCTCATGACCGCGCTCTGGGCGGTGGCACCCGGTTCGCTCGTATTGTCCATGCTGTATTCCGAAGCTCTGTTCTGCGCCCTGGCCATCTGGTCCCTCATCGCCCTGGTGGAACAGCGCTGGCTGACGGCCGCGGGCCTCACGATCCTGGCCGGAACCGTGCGCAGCAGCGCCCTGGCCCTGATCGCGGCTGTCACCGTCGCAGCGCTGCCTTCCCTGATCCGGGCTGCGCGAGCGCGGCAGCATGTCGCCGCGTGGTGGCGTCCGGCGGCTGCGCTACTGCTGGCCCCGCTCGGCCTGCTCGGCTACTGGGGGTACGTGGCCCGGGCGGTGCACCGGCCTGGCGGATGGTTCCTGGTCGAAAAGAACGTGGACAACGGCTTCGACTGGGGACACGGCACGATGCTGGCCCTGAAGGACGCGATCATTAACGGGCCCACGGCATCTAAGGCGCTGATCTTGCTGGTGATCGCCGCGGCCGCGACGCTCGCCGCCCGCAGCCTGACTGAGCACATGCCTGTGTTCCTGCACGTCTACACCCTGGTGATAGTCCTGACCGCTATCGCCACGGGGCCTCACTTCCTGGGCTCCAAGCCGCGCTTCCTGCTGCCCGCCATGCTGCTCGGTCTCCCGCTGGCCCGCATGCTGGCTCCGGCGCGAACGTGGGTGCTGGTCCCCCTGATAGCCATGTTCGCCGCTGCGTCAACCTGGTTCAGCCTCTATCTCATGAGCGTCGGATGGCCACCCTGAGCTGAGCGCAGACGCAGCCTCGGGCCTCGCCATGGGACACGCAGCAGGTACCGCCACGCTCGTCCCCGCCGAAAACAGGCAGGAAGACCGCGCAGAATGAAAAACGCCCGCAGCCGCAGTTCCCGACTGGGCTCGATTCGGACTGCACGGGACATACGCGGGATGATCCCAGATGACCGGCACTGGGCCACATCGTCTGGCCAGGTCAAGATGACCATACCGTGTCGATCAGTGGTGGTCCATAAAACCGTGCCCAATGGCTGGCCTGTGCACGAATCTGTGCACGAGACTCCCCGGAACGGGGTGTGAACGCTGAGACGATTCGCCTTGTCAGAGACAAGTGTTAGCGATCCTCGTTATTTGGCCATGCGGCGGCAGCGCTCCGTGAGCACGGTTCGGCAACGCTTGATGGGCACTGCTGTTACTTTCGCCGCCCTGACTGCGTCCTGGTAGGCGGTCACCGCGACGACTTGCGCAGTTGCGGCATCACGAACTGCCCGGTGACGGCTATAGCGGCCGCGCGCGTGACCGATGGGATAGTGCCGACGTGCGATCTGCTAATCGGGCCGGTGACACGCGGTCGACCGGAGGTACTAACGCCGGGTCACGGGCGTACAGAACGACGGCCTCAGCCTTCTCAATCAGCAACCCTCCAGGCACAGCGCATTTGTTAGGATCTGCCGGTCACAGTGCCGTGGAGATGGCAGGGACCCGCGTCGCCGCGTAGCCGGCCAAGAAGCATGCCGGGACCGCCACCATGGCCACGACCAAGAACGTCAGTTCCGGCGCTAGCGCCGGCGACGCGAACAGCACCATGATCGCGGTGAGCACCAGCGGGTGCAGGACGTAGGCCGCGTAGGACGCCCGCCCGGCACGGCCACCGAGCGGGGCGTGCGCGTCGGGGCGCCTGCCGAAGCGGTGTGGCCGTGGGTCGCGCCAGTGAGGCTTGCGCCATACTCCTACGACTGGATCGACAATCGTGGCCGCCGTGGTCGCACCCGGGGTACGACGGGACGGCCCCGGGTGCGACCATGAGTCCTATGCGTCCTGACATCAGACCTGGCGGCATCTTCCCTGATTACGCTCTCCCGGACCACACCAGCACGGTGCGTAAGCTCAGCGAACTTCAGGGCCGTGATCCGCTGATCCTCACCTTGGCGCGCGGCAACTACTGCCCCAAAGAGCACCAGCAGCACCTCGAGCTGGCGGCCAACTACTCGAAGATC
>Ga0187780_10003488_pt1 | contig 11863 bp, 14 predicted proteins | sample 1015_Q2_SP10_20__FD_132429 | JGI IMG/M metagenome (GOLD analysis project Ga0187780, IMG submission 132429) | Tropical peat soil microbial communities from peatlands in Department of Meta, Colombia - 1015_Q2_SP10_20_MG | ecosystem: Environmental > Terrestrial > Soil > Wetlands > Peat | place...
CAGGCAGAGGCTACCCAGGCAGAGGCTACCCAGGCAGAGGCTACCCAGACGGTGGTTACCCAAGTAGCGACTGATGACAGCGCCGCTAAGCCGGTTTCGGTCCTCAAATCGGGCGTTGTTGATGGCATGGCTTATACGCTCTATTCGGACGGGTCGATCGAAGCGCAATTGCCGCAGGGTACGTTGCGTTTCGGTTCGATCACCGAGTTGCGGCATCACCTCGAGCAAAGCGCGTAAGACAATCGTGAAAGCGCGGGCTTGGCGAAGCTTCGCCGGCGCACGCCGGTTGAGTTTTCCAAGCGATTACGCCGCCGGCGCCAGCGCCGCGCGGGCGTCCGCGCGGATACGCTCCACCATGGATCGGAAGCCGTTAGAACGCTGCGGAGTAAGATGTTCCCGCAAACCCATGCTCTCAAACAACTTGATCGCGTCGGTCGACAGAATGTCCCGCGCCGTCTTGCCCGAGTAGATCGCAAATAAAATGGCGATCAGGCCGCGGACGATATGGGCGTCGCTGTCACCTTCGAATGTCAGAACGGGGCCGCTGCCGCCATTGCGACGCACCGTCGTATCAAGCCAAACCTGGCTGGCGCAGCCTTGAACCTTGTTGGCATCGTTGTGCGCCGCTTCCGATAGCGGCTGCAGCTCTCGTCCGAGCTCGATCAGGTAGCGATAGCGGTCGTCCCAATCGTCGAGCGCCGCGAAATTTTCGATTATCCCGTCGATGTCAGTCATTGCGCCGAAGCCTCAACGCTCGTTCGCTTATCCGCCCTCTATATAGAGAGACAGGCTCGCGGGGTCGATATGGCGGCAAGGGCGGAACGAGGCGACCGCGTATCTTTCAGGCCGTCGAGACCGTCAACCAAGGCATGATCCGGAAAAGTCGAAACCGGTTTTCCGAAAAGAATGCCCCATCAAACATCTAGAAGCCGAATCGATCTAGTTTGAAACGACTGCGCTCTAGACGTGTTTGGGATCTTTGTGCGGCGACGGACCGCGCCAGGGTGTAATGAGATCGGCCGGCGTGAGCGTGTTCTGCGAGGCCTCCGCGGTCGATCCACCCGATCGCCCGCCGTTTCCCGATCCGCCGTCGTTTGGCTTGATATTCTTCGTCAAGAACTCGTAAAGCATCCTCGCCCCCGCCTGAGCGCGGTTGCCGAGCTCGGTCGCAACATGGGAACCCACCGTGCAGGCGTCGGGCTGTCGGGCGCAAAATTGGCGAAGATCGCCGACGGTCGCCGATGCGGCCGAGATAGCATCGGATGCGCCGACTTGGCTTGCCGGAGGCTCTTGCGACGAGCCGCTCGGCAACAGGATCAGCACGAGGCCGAGCCAGAAAGCCATTCGCAGCAAAAAGAACATGACACCCAGATCCCCTGCGGCAGATTATGCCGCACGCGCGAAACGCTACCAGCAACCGCTGAATGCCGCGTTTGCGCGCAGAGGAGGTTTTTGCGCATATTTGCCGCAAATTTTCGAGCAATTGGAAAAAATATAGTTTATCTAAAATTTGAGCTAATCCGGAGAAAAGCCGCTCCATTGCGGAGTTTTGACCGCAAAACATTCCCGATTTGCCTGCGATCGGCTCATATTTTGCGGCTGCGGTGGCCGTTCGAGGCAACGACCGATTCACCATGATCGACTTTTGCTCCCGATCGGAGACAAACCGCAAATCCCACGCCACCGGCGCAGACCGGGCCTTAGCGTTCGTTTAAGCGGCCTCTGACACGATCGGCCGCAGATAATGGGGAGCGCGTCTGCAGTTTCGGGGCGCGCATGGGGAGGTGGGTCTGTTCGCGCCGATTGGAGATTATGTCGAAACGCTGGTGCATCCAGCGGCGCGGCAAGATGCGCCGCGCGCGGCGCGGCACCGCGCCTTTATCGCAACGCGCATCCTCGGCAGTATCGTCGCGCTGGCGTCGCTGCCGGTCTATCTCGTCGTCCGCGGCGCGCCAGCCGCGATCGAGACGTTCGTCTTTGCCTGGCCCGTCGTGCCCATTTTGATTGCGTATTTTTTGTCGCGCACCGGGCGCTACGAGGCCGCTCACGCGCTGTCGTCGTTTTCGTCGACCCTACTGATTGCGTCGATTGCGGCGCTCGATGGCGGTATCTCGTCAATCGCGACGGTTTGGCTCATCGTCGTTCCGCTCGAAGCGGCGCTGTCGGCGTCGCCCCGCGTCGCTGCAACAGCAACGATTTTCGCGGTAAGCGCGGCGAGCCTTTTGGCTCTGATCGGCGAAGGACATTCATTGCCTCAGACGGCTGCGAACGCTCATCCGGCGTTCGCCGGGCTCGGCGTTGTGCTCGCGGCGCTCTATGCAACCGGATTAGCGCTTGGCGCGGGCGCGCTCGCGCGCAAAGGCAAACGGCACGAAGAAGCGCTTGTGCGATCGCACGGCGCGGCAGGCTTGACCGACGTCCGCAAGGCGTGCGCCATTACCACGGTGAGTCATGAATTGCGCGCGCCGCTTAACGCCATCATCGGCTTTTCCGAAATGCTGATGAAGGAAAATACATTGGCGCTCGACAGCGGCAGACGCGGCGAATATGCGCGGGCGATCAACACGTCCGGACAGCATTTGTTGTCGGTCGTCGACGGCATACTCGACATTTCAAAAATCGAGGCCGGCATCTTCGAGATTGCGCCGGAATCCTTTGCGCCCGCGCCGGTCGTCGCCGCGTGCTGCGACCTGCTCGCGCTCAAAGCGCGTGAAGCGGGGATCGGTCTGGTGAATCTAGCCGGCGAGGATTTGCCGGAAATCGTCGCCGACAAGCGCGCCGTCAACCAGATACTTATCAACCTTCTGTCCAACGCGATCCGATTTACCGATCGTGGCGGCAGGGTCACGGTCGAGGCGCGTGTCCAAGCAGCGGACATTGTTTTCGTGATCGAGGATAACGGCGTCGGCATCAGCGAGCGGAATTTGGCGGCGCTCGGCGAGCCTTATTTCCAGGCTGATGCCTGTCCTGAGCGCCGGCGCGGCGGCACCGGGCTCGGCCTCTCGATCGTCAAGGGCCTTCTGTCTCTGCATGGCGGTGACTTGTGCATCCACAGCCGCGTCGGAGCGGGCACTCGCGTCGCCGTGCGGTTGCCGCTCGATTGCGAACGAGCAAGAACGAGAACCTCGGGTCCCTCCCAGCGGCCGCTCGCGAGATCCTTGCCGCAAAACGGCGTCTTGCGCCCGGTGCCACCTGGTGCGCGCGAAATGCGCTCCAGCCGCCGAAACCCTGAGAAAATGACCGTAAAGAAACGTGCGTAGCCGCAGCCGCCGTCGCAGCCAGACGCTCTCCGCGCGCGCAGCAAGCGCGGGCGGCGCTTTGGTCATTGGCGCCTGGAGCGCAATCAGCCGCCGCCCCGTGGACGCCGTCGCCGTCCTTACCGCCGTCGGCGCAAGCCTTATTATCATTGTGAATGCGATTTTCATGCAATCCGGCATACATCCCGTGCCGTCCTTCAATACGACTTGGAAATCTTCGGACGGACGATCCGATCAGCTTAAGCCCGTTGCGCCGAAACCCGCGGGGACGGGCGGTCCCGCGCGTCCGGCAATCTCATCGAACGCCTCGCCGGCGGAAAAACCGACGCCGGTGGTGCGGCGCAACGATCCGATCGCCGACCTGATCGGCCCATCCGCGCGCATTGCCGCAGTGCAGCGCGTCTTGTCCGAATATGGCTACGGTCAAATCAAGCCATCCGGAATTTTGGACGATGAGACGACGGCGGCTATTGAAAAATTCGAGCGCGAGCACAACCTGCCGATTACCGGCCGTGTTTCGGATCGGTTGATGAGCGAGCTTGCCGCGGTGATCGGCCGCCCGATCGAATAAGTTCGACGCGGCCCCGGAAGCCGCATCCTCATTCCCAATTTCTCGCATTGAGACCCCGCCCGGCTCCCCGGAAAGCTGATAGTTTGCGACGATGGTCCAGCCGCTGCGAATGCAGGAACGATAACCGCGATGCGCCTGAAATCCGCATTATGGGTTGCCGCCTACCTGCGACGCTGCCAAGTCGAGGGTCGTTCCGCCGTCGTCCGCAGGCGCGGCGCGGAGGAAGCTGGCGCGGTGTTCGTGCGTATCTGCAGGCTTGACGGCACATCGGAGCTGTTTGGACCTGCACCACAGAGCGCACTGGACGATCGCCAAGGGGACCGCATCTTCACCGCATGTTTGTTATCGCAGCCCGCGCCCGACGACGCGATTGAAGCCTATCTGGCGCGCGAAATGAAATTCGATCCCGACCTATGGATCGTCGAGGTCGACGATCCGGCCGGCAGAAACTTTCTCGATATCGTTAGTTAGGGCATGATCCGGAAAAAGCCTGCCCCGGACGTGATCCGGGGTGGAAACCGGTTTTCCGAAAAGATCATGCCTCGTCAATACGCAGAGCCGCAATCGATGCAGTTTGAAACGATTGCGCTCTAAGATGCGTCACGCCGCGCAGCCGCCGGCTGCGCGGCCGGTGCGTGCCGGTCGGCGGGCTTTGCCGCACGGGCGCGCGAGCGGGCATCGTCATCCCAGAACAGCGGCTGATGCCGTTCGACCGGACGTGCCGCGTTCGGCAAGGCCTGCCAGATCGCGACCATATGTTCGGCCGCCGGCACCGGCAGTTCGTCAAACAACGAAGCCAGCGCGTGGACGCGTTCGACCGAGTGGCCGATGGCGACATTGACGAACAGCAGAATGCGACAAAGAACGTCACGCCGGATATCGAGGGCCTTGGCTGCCGTTACGATCGTCTCGCCGAGCTCGTCGTCGGCGAGACGGCGGGCTTGCGCCCGGGAAATCTGTAAGGCTTGCGCGAGATGCTGCACGAACGTTTCCCGATTGCGCGAGAGCGCGGCGGCCTCCAGACGCTCGCCAATTACAGCATCGCGAGGCAGGTTTACGCTGCCGGCGGCAAGCGGAGCGATAATTTCGAGATTGAGCAGAATGAGCTTACGCTCATGGGCGTTCGCCGCAAAGAAAAGCTCGTTGAGCTCCGTGGCGACGCCGCTATCGATCGGCCGGTGCGATTCCGCGACGGGTCCCCGTTTCTGCCTGTTGGCCTGCGATTGCGCCGATGCCACGCCGGGAAGATCTCGGGCAAGCCGTTCGATCACGGGAAGGGGCGGGCAGGAATACTGCGCGAGGGATTCGGCCACGGCCCGGCGCGTGGTGATGTCCACCGCGTCGAGCAGACGCAACGCCAGCTCCGTGTAGTGAAGCTCCTCGTCGGGCGTATGGGCCGGCTTTTGCACATAAAGGTCCGTGAGCACGCGCAACAGCGTCGGGCGCATGTCGACGCCGTCCCGAAACCCAAGACGGGTCAGGCGGTCCAGCCCTGAGAGGCTTGCGCTCTCCATTTGCGTCGCTCGACGGCGATGGCTTGATGAATACGACGTGCAGCCTAAGTGGCCAGCGTTAGCGAACCATTAAGCACAAGCCTTTGTTAACAAATGGTACCGACGACAAAAGAGCAGTCTGGATCGCGACCGCCAAAGCCACCATTGAACTATTGGCTGCGCGCTGGCCGCGTTGCTTCGCCGTCTACCAAAAGCAAAGGAAGCCGTTAAAGCTCGGCGTCCATCGCGACATTTTGGCGGCGCTCGACGGTGCCGTCGCGCCACGCGATCTCAACAACGCCCTGCGCTACTACTGCGGCAATCACTGCTATCTGAAGGCAGAGGTCAGGGGTTCCAATCCCTTCGGGCGCGCCAGCAGTTTCAGCACCTTATCGGCTGTCGGTCTCAGCCGCAGCAGGCTTTGTCCGCAGTATGTCCGCGTAATTCGTTCGACCCACGTTCTTCAGGAACGCGATTCGAGACTTTGATGGCCAAGGATCGGACCAATCCACTCACGGCAGATTCCGTCGAACGCATAGTGGCAAAAATGAAGCCATACATGGACGCGGATCGGCTATCGCGGATAGATCAGAAAGTTCTCTTGCAGGAAATCCAGCGCTGCGCGCTTAATTATTCGGCTCGGAAGGGTATTCGATTGACCGAAAAAAATTTAAAGAAACTCGCCCGCCTGAAGAAACTGTTGCGTGATCTCCAGCTGGAGTGCCAACACGCAGAGCAACGGCAGGCTCGGAACGAAATGCCGCAAGAAATAAATGCGAATGGAGTTTACTAGGGAGTTGGTGAAGGTTATGAGCATGAGAAGATTTGTATCACATCGCCACAAAAACAGGGAAGGGATGAAAACCAATATGACCGAGGAACAAATTGAATGTGCAATCAGGGCTGCGGCACAGCAGAGGGAGCGCAACCAAACGCCCGACTTGTTCAAGGGGATTATTTCGGAAAGCACAGCGGCCGTTCTTTTGAGCAAATGCGCGAAACCGCTCGACATACGCGCGTCACTCGTCTGTGCCGCACGCGATCCGCAGGAAATGCTGAGGTTGCTTCGGCCGATAATTACAGGTGCTGATGGCGAGATTTTCCCGTGCCTCGTCGAGATCGCCGAAAAAGAGATAAACCGTCGCCGCGGCTTAATGCACTAAGATCGATTTCGAACAAGATAAGGCGATCCCAAACAGAAATGACATTGGCACCAGTAAAGGAGAAGCAATTTGGACAATCTTCCAGCGATCGCTAAGCCATCAAACAACGTCGGGCAAGGGCTCACTGCATACACGCCTAGGCGCACCTGGAGGGAGGCACTAGCTAAGGTAGAAAATCACACTTACTACCTCCCTGCTGATGCGCGCATCCCTGCTGATACGCCGGAAAACCAAATCAGGCAAATGTGCTGTGCTATGGCACAAACTCTGGACACGCCTGAGATGCACGCTTCCGTGTCCCCGGAAAGCAAACAAGCGCTTTCCTGTATAATTAGGGACATCGCGGAGGGGGTGGAGGAGCCCCAAGATGCAGTAAATAAAGCGGCGCGTCGCATCGCAACCCTAATCGAATATGACGGTGTGCCGATAGATGTCGTCTTTAACGAAATTGGGAGGTCTTTGGTCGGCAAGATTGAGTGTTGCGACGACCTGCTGGATGCCCGTGAAACGGTCGAGTGGGCCCTATTATTCGAGCCTGACAAGAACGAGCTCGCGTACCCGGTCTATGAGCGCGACGAATTTGGGCGTATGGCGGAATACATTTTAAAGCAAAGCCCTTCGTTAACGGCGACAAGCGAGCGGCAGTTCTACAATGACAATCGTCCGATACCTGTCTCGATCGTCAACGCGCATATCGATGCGGTGCTGACAAATTGCCGTCTCTGGGACAGGCATCGCAACGAGCCCTGCAGTGTCGACAATCGCCTCATAAATGAGGTCAGGAGTGCCATGGCTCGCAAGCTCATACGGAGTGGCAGGGTGCCAAGGCAGCAACCCAATGTTAGCTCCGTAAACGCTGTAATCGATCACCTGCCAGCGATTCCTGCGGTCGTCGCGTCGAATCCAATGCACCAATTCGCAGCCGAACGGTTGGAGCTAGACCGTGGCAGCTGGACGTCGAGCGATAAACTCTGGGCAAGCTGGGAGGATTGGTGCAGCTCCGTCGGCCAAGCACCGGGGATTCGCGCGGTATTCTTCAAGGAACTACGCAGCTGGGGCGGCGAATGCATCACTAGTGCCAAGCGGCGGACGGCGGGCAAGCTTGTGCACGGCTACAGGGGGTTCGGTTAAGGGCGTCTAATGGAACGACCACTTGCGCTTCCTGACAGGTTCCGATCCGGGTCGATCTCGGTGCGAACTCGGACTGATCCGGGTCCATTTCGATGCGAACCCTCAGTAACGACACGATATTTCTATCTTGATCCAGGGATCCGGGAAAAGCGGCTTGCTAAATAATCGCGCGCGGGCGCGAGCATATAAACAGAATGTTTTCTTATGCGCGTACGTGTATGTGCGTGTACGTGCGCTCCCCCGGATCAACCGGATCCACGGATCGCGCTCGATATTTATTGCACTTCAAGGTCACTTGCATGGATCGTTACCTGGATCCCCGGATCGCTGATCGACGCCCCGGGGGATCGATCACTGAAATCCGCTTTGGGACGTTGAAAATCGAAACGCGTTTAGGACCCAAATTATTGTGGTGATCAGTGTAGCGCTGAACGATCTTTTTCGGCGCGTTTTGCGGGTAAGGACCCAAGGCACCGCCATCATTCTCTTTCCCCGTTTCGCTATGACCGCCTCATCAGATCCGCCTGTTACGGGCTACTAGCATCCGTGCCATGATGCCTCGCGTTGGCTCTAGGGACGCCCGTCGTTGAGTTTTCGGCTGAACCCGTAGGGAGAGAAGTAGCCCCCATGGTTGGTCACCAAAACTCCGTGCACAAGTCGAGACCCCCAGGCGCGCTCAACTAGTGTCTGCTTTCGGGGGTAAAGCGGAAATAGATCAGCGCGGCGGCAATGTCGCCTCTAGACCCGTTTCGGACACGCAGCCCCAGAAATTGCTGCTCGGCAAAATGATTGTTGAAGGCCATTCCGCTGGTCGCAATTTTTGCCGTAATCTAATCAGTGCAAGCCCCAGTTGGCACGCTTCTAAGCTTTTGGAGGCCGATGCAACGGAGCGCGCAAACCATAGAGGGAGCAATTATATGAAACTAATCCTTGCACTCGCTATTTACTTTGCGATTTGGACGCTCGTGATTTGGGGCTCCATCTACTTCAACAAGAACGTAAGATAAAACGCGCGTGTTGCTCTTGCAGCACTAGCTTTCATGTCCGGTGCGCTCCTCAGCCCACGCCATCAGCGCCTACGGGCCGCTCCGCATCGAAGCAGGTCCGAAATCCTGGGCCGCGCTATTGAGTCGTTTTTGGCGCTTTAATTGTCGTGCTCGGGCTATCGATCATCTGCTTTATGAAAGCAATGGTGGCTTGTAGCGCCTGAAGAGGCTAACGTTAAAAACCCAGCACCAATCCAGCGATCAACGCTGCGAAAGCAACAGCTGCTGCCGCGATAGCAATACGCGCCTGCAACTGTCGGTTCGAACCAAACAGCGACGCAATGAAGCACAATAGGATAAACCCCAAGCAGAGTTTGAGGATTAGGGCGATCATCGGCCTTTAACTTGCGTCCTTCCTTCTCCCCATTTCATGTCTCATTGTGCCAAATACTTGTTCGCTTGCGCCAGCGCGTGGTGCGTTAGCGGGCCGGATCATACCTTGAAAATTTCGGAGCGAATTTGCGAGGGTGGTTTCGTCCGCGCGGCGAGACTGAATTTTGGCCCCCCTCGAAACCCGAAGTCGCAGGGAATTCCTGCCGCGCCCTGTCCGAAAAATGGCTGATCCGCAGACAGTCCCGCCGCGTTGGGTGGCGCGGCGCATCTGAGTTGATTAAGAAGCCCGGCAAGCGACTGGCCGGCGTAACCTTAATTTCAACCCACACTGGAATGCGGACCGGAACGCCTGTTTAGACTTATTTGTCAGAACAACAACCATCGCCCTGAATGCAGGCGTTGTTTCGTGGTCCCGGCGCTTAAAACATTTGCTCGCCGTAAGTCCGTTATCTCAGCTTCGCAATGTGATTATTGCCGCAATAACCTCGGGTCTTGCGTGCATCTCTATTGGCGCATGCGATTCTGTTCGTTAGCTTGCATGAGCGCATATCAACAGCGACTTTCCCCAGAAACCAGACAAAAGATACTCTGGCTGGATGTCCATCAAAGAACACAGACTTAAAATCGCAATGGCAGAACTAGCAAATTTCTTTCAAGATCATGCAGCGACACGGTCGCGGTGATCGGTGGGCTGGTTTACGCTGTTGGTGCTGAAAGCCAGCGAATTCAATCAATAAGCGAATCGCGAGCAGTACGGTATCTTGTTCTGGCTTCCTCCCGAAACTGGGCCCCGCCTCCGATACCTGGGGGCCCTTTTTGTTACGCGCAGTGGAGGAATGTTGCGTTGGATAAGAAATCTCGCCGTGTCAGCTTATCTTGTAACAGAACGCTAGTGCAGTATCGGTTGGCGATGACCTACCGGAGCTGGCAGCGCCCCGCCCGGAGCTGGCGCTGAGGAGCTGGCAGTTTCACTTTTCAACTGTCGCACGTCGCGCGCCATTTCTAGACAGGTGACCAACTCCGTATAACTCGACTCGCCACCCATTGTTGCTTCGGCTATGCAATGCCTCCTGTCCTCTGCTGAAAAAGTGGACCACTCCTTAATTATTGTTTGCCGATCGGTTTGTTCGGCCTCCATGCATTGATCAAAAGTGTACCTGGCAAGACCTTCTGCGAAAGTTGATTTGTCCGTAAGCTGATGGCAAAGCGGCGCCACATTGAGAGTAGGATACTCATCGGATCGCGCCGACGAGAGCGTTCCCGTTGCGACCGCGACCAACGTCAACACGCCGACCCAGATGCCTCTGCACAGCGTCATGGTTCATAATCACAGTTTGCACTATCGTTTATTCTAGCCAATGCAGGTATTTCGCGCTGATTTGGATCAAAGACGAAGGTCGCAACTTCACGGCAATCCTTCGCGCCTCTCACTCCTCGTGCCCGGGCTTTGGCGGCCTTTTTGTCGGCCTCCGCGTGAGGATACAGCCGCAGACTAGAAATGCGGTCACGATTGCCCAGAAAATCCAAAGTTGCCACTGCTGCATTGTGGTGTTCTCCGTCGCCTAACACCACTAGTCACTGCCGCGTAAGGAAACTCATATATCAGGTCTTGCGCGATAACTCCCGCAGCTTGGCGATGTTAGCCGCAATCCGCCGCGCCTCGTCTTTTGTAAGTAACTCGGCCCGTCGCCAGGCTCTTCCTCGTAATGCTTTACATGGTGCATCTCTTATCAAGCTCTGAAAGTATGGACATAAATTCCTTGGCTTCACTGGATTTCGGATCGACTTGCTCCAAACCGTCCATCAATTTGAAGTATTCGGGACCGAGCTCGTCGACCAGCGACTTGGCCTGTTTGCTGAGCGCTTCGAGCGTCTTGGTATCATTCTTTTGCGCAGCCGCTTTGACCTCACCCTCGAGCTTGTAAAAATCGCAATAGGCCTGCGTTTTCACTTTATCGCTGGTGATTATCCGGACGACGTTTTGAGCATCCGCCGTTGTCGGTTTTGGCTGCGGACCACCCTGTTGCGCGTGAGCAAGCGACGGTATTGCAAGAGCGGAAATGGCGGCAACGAGCTTTAGTTTCATAAATGGCTCTCCAAATTGCGATCATAAAGCAGGCTGCCTGGTCTTCAACTGTCCATGGTGGCGGGAAGCCGCGAGGCCTAAGGCTTGTCTATCAGGCTAAAGGGAGCATACTCGCCTCTATGGGGCAGACGGCCACTCTATTATCGCCAGTGCAAGAAGGTCGCATTTGGCGCGTCCGGATAGTTTGGGCGAATGGTGCCGTTCATCACTTCGGGAAATTCGCTTCCGAGAAGGAAGCTGTGGATCGCCGCCCATCCTCAACTAACAAAGCCCTTGACGGAAGAAGAGCCGAGCTTACCCCGCAATCGTGTTCGATCCCGCAAAGCACGGTCGCCTAATCTATTATCGAGCTAAAAGCTCCGGCGGGCTCGCTGAAGCGTCTGCCGAAGGTCGCCACCGAAATGGCGCTACACGTGCTCGCCTACAATCTCACCCGCGTGATGAACACCATGGGCATTCAGCCGCTGATGGCCGCGATCCAGGCATAGTCAACGTTGAAAAAATAGCTCACGCCGTCACTTCGCCTAGTTCCGGCCTCTCCTGCCAAAACGTTTTGAAACGGCCAAGACCCTCTTCAGACATGCGCCTTTGACAATTGCTGCTGTGCAAAACCAACTCTGAAGCCCATTCCACCGGTCGCAAATCCCTGCTGTAATCATCCGCTTCAGCTTTGCTTTTCGTCCGGTCGAGGATTGGTTTCATCCGTCGGCGGCTCGACTTCGGCGCGCTGGGCTTTGCGCAACGCAGTTTTCTCGTCTCTCTTTCGCTTTTTTTCCTCGCTCC
>Ga0187780_10003490_pt1 | contig 11859 bp, 11 predicted proteins | sample 1015_Q2_SP10_20__FD_132429 | JGI IMG/M metagenome (GOLD analysis project Ga0187780, IMG submission 132429) | Tropical peat soil microbial communities from peatlands in Department of Meta, Colombia - 1015_Q2_SP10_20_MG | ecosystem: Environmental > Terrestrial > Soil > Wetlands > Peat | place...
GCTTCGACGTACTCCTGCGCCTCGGTGGCGCGCGCCGCTGCCGGTGTTCCTCTGAGCGCCGGTTCTGCACTGGACGCGTGGCCGTAACAGCCTGTCTCACATAGAAATATACGGACGCTGGCGCCAAAATAGCGCGCCAGGAGCAGCGCCTTGTTTAGCGACGCGTGCGCTCGTTCGTTGCGGTCGACGATGAGCAGAAATCGAGAGAGGGCGATCATGAGGCGGCTGATGCTTGCCCGTCAGAGATCGCGGCGTTATACGTTCATTCCCCGAGCGGTCTGCGGGTACTACTGATTCGATCCGCCCATGCAGCATCAATCCCTAGAATTGCAGGCCCTGCTCGATGCCGCCGTCGACGCCGTCATCATCATCAGTCACCGTGGCACCGTCGAACGATTCAACCACGCGGCAGAGCGACTGTTCGGGTACGCGGCGCACGAGACGGTCGGACGCAACGTCAGCATGCTGATGACGGACCGCGATCGCGAGTTGCATGACGCTTATCTCGAGCGCTACATCCGCACCGGGGTCGCGCATATCATCGGCATCGGCCGCGACGTAACCGCGAAATGCAAGGACGGACGCACGTTCCCGGCATTCCTGTCGGTCGGTCGCATCGCAGGGTCCGATCCGCCACGCTTCGTCGGCTTCATCCAGGACCTCACGCTGCGCGTCCAGGCGCTGGCCGCGGCTCAGCGCGAGCGCGATCTCGCCACCAGTTACCTCGAAGCGGCCCAGACGATTCTGGTCGCGCTCGACCGCGATCACCGGGTATCGCTCATCAATCGAGCGGGTTGCGAAGTTCTGAACTACAAGGAAGAGGCGCTCATCGGCGTCGACTGGGCTGAGGTCATTGTCGCCCCCAGCCATCGCACCGACGTGGTTCGCGAGCTGGACGCGCTTCTCCGAGATAACACCGGCCGACCCCTGCAAGTCGAATATCCGATCATCTGTCGAGGCGGCCCGGAGCGGCTGGTCGCCTGGCGCTGCGTTGTCCTGCGCGATAGCCATGACGGCACAACAGGCGTGCTTTGCTCTGGGGAGGACATTACGGACAGCCGGCAAGCGGAACTCGAAGCGCGCGAGTCGCGTGAACGACTCACGCATGTGTCTCGGCTGGCGACGATGGGCGAAATGGCTAGTGGCATCTCGCACGAGCTCAACCAGCCGCTCGCAGCAATCACGAACTACGCGAGCGCCGCGACGCGGCTTCTGAACAGTCCGAGCCCGGATGTCACCGACGCCATAGAGGCGTTGCAGCAGATCTCTTCACAGGCACTCCGGGCGGGCGAAATCATCCGTCGCCTGCGAAGCCTGGTACGCCACAGCATTACCGAACGCGAACTATTGAACGTGAACGATGTGATTGAAGAGCTGAAGGGGCTGACCCGGGCGGATGCGCGGTCCCATGACGTGCCGGTGCGATACGAATTGGCGCCTACACTTCCATTCGTCAGTATCGATCGAATTCAGATCCAGCAAGTGCTGCTGAACCTGCTGAGGAATTCGATCGACGCATTGGAGGAGGTTCCGCAGGGCCAGCGCGACGTGGTTGTCCGCACCGACACTGATGATACCGGCGACGTCACAGTAACCGTGACAGATACCGGGCCAGGGGTGCCGGCCAAAATCCTGGACCGCCTGTTCATGCCGTTCGTAACCAGTAAGGCCACCGGTACCGGGCTTGGTCTTGCGATCAGCAGGACAATTGTGGAAGCTCACGGTGGTCGGCTCGAATATCGGCCCGTCAATGGTAAAGGCGCCGCTTTCGTGCTGACTCTTCGTGCCTATGCAGGATGGACGCCATGAAAGAGAGAGCGCCAACGGTGTTCGTGGTCGACGACGATGAGGCGGTGCGCAGCTCGCTGCGGCTGCTGTTCAAGTCGGTAGGCCTTCCTATGCAGCCGTTCCCGTCCGCGCAGGATTTCCTGGCGGCGTACGACGCAACTCACCCGGGATGCCTGGTGCTTGATATCCGCATGCCGGGGATGAGCGGCCTGGAACTTCAGGAACACCTGAATATGGCGGGTGCCATCATCCCGGTCATCTTCATCACCGGTCACGGCGACGTGCCGATGGCGGTGCAGGCCATGCGCCACGGCGCGTTCGACTTTCTGCAAAAGCCCTTCCGGGATCAGGATTTGATCGATCGCGTGCAGCGCGCCTTCGACAAAGATAAGACCAACAGGCTGGATCTGGGCAAGCGCGATCACATCCGCCAGCGCTTCGAGTCGCTGACCGCCAGGGAGAAAGAAGTCCTGCGCCTAGTGACCGGGGGCAAAGCCAATAAGGTAATTGCGGGGGACCTCGGCGTCAGCCACCGAACGGTCGAGATTCACCGGGCACGGGTCATGGAAAAGATGGAGGCGCATTCCCTCGCACAGCTCGTCCGCATGGTGATGGAGCTCGACGAGGCCGGATCGACCGCCAGCTGATGAGGCTCCCCTGTCGGGGCCGTGCCGGTACGCAATCGCCCCGATGCAGCCTGGGCACCCGACGTCTACTCTGACGCTCTGCTAGTTGAGCGCCGTCGAGGTGCTGCCGTGCGTCACAATACTGCGATCCGGAAGATCCTCGTCGCGGTCAAGGAACCGCGGGGCCGCTTGGCGCCGTACGCTATCAAAGCCGCCCAGATCGCTTCGGCCTGCGGCGCCAGCGTCGAGCTTTTCCACACCATCGCTACACCGGTTCTCACGGCCGCGACGGGGTCAAGGCCCTCGCTGGGCTCGCTCATGCGTACGCTACGCCAAGCAGCCTTGGCAGATCTCGAGAAGCTGGCTGGTGAGTTCCGAAAGCGAGGCGTTGAGACGCGCTGCAGCGCAGCCTGGGACTACCCACCTCACGAGGCAATTATCCGCCATGCATTGCACGTCGGGGCGGACCTCATCGTTGCCAAGTGCCGTGCCCGCCACCGCCTCCGGGCGCTCCTCGGTTACACGGACTGGAGCCTCGTTCGCGATAGCCCGCTGCCGGTTCTACTGCTCAAATCAGATGATCGCTATATGCGGCCGACGGTGCTCGCCGCCATCGACCCGACGCATCGTTATGCGAAGCCCGCTGACCTCGATCGCCTGATACTCCACGAGGCAGCTCGCATCGGCCGCGCGTTCGGTACTCGTCCGCACGTCATGCACGCATTCCTGCCACCTTCTTATGCAGCGCTGCCGGACGTCATGCCAGCGGTCGTCGGCGATGCAATCGACTCTGAGGCGGTGACGACCGCGCGCCGCAACTTCCGTAGCGCATTACGTGGAATGGCCATTCCCCTGCGTCGTCGACACCTCGTCGAGGCTGACCCGGTGACGGCGATCACGTCCACGGCGCGCAAGGTGAACGCCGACATCGTCGTACTCGGCGCCGTCTCGCGACGCGGGCTAAAACAGCTGTTTATTGGCGACACCGCGGAGCGGGTGCTGGACGAGCTGCGGTGCGATTTGCTGGTGGTCAAGTCCGACCACTTCACGTCACGCGTTGCGCGCGCCAGCCGCGGCGCTTTCGTCGTGGCGCCCATGGGCTTCGCTTGATACATCGCCGTTCGGCGTTACGGCCGCGAGATCGAGCGCTGATTCGGCAGCCAATATTGAGACTGTTTCTCAGATACGCACGTGGTTCGCCGCACTGCGGCATGGCGGCCAATTCTGCGGATTGAATTGAAAGTGCGCAGGGAGCTTTCGCCTGCGGCTAATGCGTATTTACCCCCCAAGCGCACCATCGTCACATATCTTTTACGCGCGACAGCCCGAGTACAGGAGTTAAGAGACATGGTCGACGACGCTAAGCTGCGCACGGACGTTGAAGCTGAGCTTGAGTGGGATCCTCGCTTCGATTCGCGTCAGATCGGCGTCGCAGTCAAAAACGGCATTGTCGCGCTGAGTGGCCAGGTGAGCACCTATATGCAGCGGCGCGCCGCGGAGGAGGCGGCCCTCGCAGTTGCGGGTGTGCGGGCGATCGCCAACGACATCGTGATCGAACTGCCTTGGGACTCGCGGCGCAGCGACGCGGACATTGCTGACTCGGCTCTCGAGGCGATCAGCGCGCACGTTGCATTGCCAGCAAGCGCACTCAAGATCATTGTGCGGTCCGGCTGGATCACTCTCGATGGCGAGGTGCCGTTCTGGTATCAGAAGAATGCCGCCGAATCCGCAGTCAGCGCCCTGCGGGGCGTACGGGGGATCACCAATAACATCGCAATTCGCCCAAGCGCTTCAGCCGCCGATATCCAGACACGCATCGAAGACGCGTTTCGTCGTCGCGCACACATCGATGCCCAGAACATCCGTGTTCACGCCACAGGCAGCACGGTGACCCTTGAAGGTCAGGTTCACTCCTGGCAGGAACGCGAGCAGGCGAAGGCCGCCGCCTGGCAGGCCCCGGGCGTGTCACAGGTTCTGGACAAGCTGACGGTGCATCCGAACTGAGGAGTTCGCGCGCCGCCTGCGGGCGCCAGTGGCGCGGCATTGCGGACCATGCGGTGTCAAGCCATGCGGGTGGCCAATCGCATCGCCCGCCGACCTGTGGTGGCGTGCGGGGAAATGCCCGCCGATCGCCTTTTCGTAATCCGCGATAATTCCGGACCCGGCGTGCTTCCGAATCGCGATCGTCTCGGCAACCAGAGCAACGCGCGCGCCACCATGTAGACGCTCGCGTCGCCAGGTAGACGCTGAACGCGCATGCCTGCCCGCGTGGCCACGTCGAGCATGTCCGTGTTCTGTGCAAGCACATAGCCCACCATCCGCTGATAACCGTACGCTCGCGCGTCATGTTGCAACACGTGCAACAGCATCGTGCCTAGGCCTCGTCGCTGCCACGAGTCAAGTACAGTGATAGCGAATTCGCACGTGGATCGCCGATGTGTGCTGACATACCTGGCGCCACCGATGATCTCGGAACCGTTGCCGGGGCCGAGTGCAGCGACGAGCACGCCGCAACCGGGTTCCTGAGACTGCTCGACCAACGCGCGGACCGTGTCCTGATCCAAGTCGCGCACGGGTCGCATGAACCGGTAATAACGGGAGCGGGCCGACAGGTGGGCGAAAAACACCTGCGCCTTCGAGATATCGCTGGGCAAAAGCGGCCGCACAGTCACCGGCGTTCCGTCGCGCAGGTAGAAGCGCCTACGACGCGGACGAGCGCCCCTGGGTCCTGCCACCGAGGGCTGCGTAATAGCCTTGGTCAACGAAAAATCGAAATCGACCGGTCGCACTGTCTTAATCCGCCACGGCGAAACGCCGGATGCCAGAATCGATGTCGCGACGCGCAGTGTGCCAGCCGCGTTACCTACCCTCCAGTGCGGGCTTGCCCTAGGCGTAGCGCCCGGGCGCTTGCGACCTCACGGTTTGCCAGTTTTAGCCCTTTATTAAGACGGCGATGTCGCGACCTGGTTGCCCCTCGCGACAGAGGCGGAGTACTTGTCGAACGGTCGGGCGGTGGAAAACCCGAATGGCTGGAATCGCGAGCGGCGCAGATGATGATTGGCAACGCTCCATCTCCAGTTCGTGCTGCGAGGCGCATATGGGTCGCCGAGTTCTGGTAACCGGCGGAACACGCGGCATCGGTGCTGCAATCGCGCGCCGGCTGCACGCCGCTTCATACGCTGTTGCCGTCAACTATCACGGGGACGATGCCTCCGCAACACGCTTTCGCGACGAGACGGGAATCCGGGCCTACAAATGGGACGTAGCTGATTTCAGCGCCTGCGAGGCCGGCGTCGCCCAAGTCACGAAAGACTTGGGTGGGCCGATAGAAGTCCTTATCAACAACGCAGGAATCACCCGCGATGCCGTGCTCCACAAGATGAGCCCTGAGTTGTGGCACGAGGTCATCGAAACGGACCTCACGTCGTGCTTCAACCTGTGCCGGCTCACGGTGCCCGCCATGCGCGATGCCGGCTTCGGACGGATCCTCAACATCGCCTCGGTCAACGGTCAGAAGGGCCAATTCGGCCAAACCAATTACGTTGCCGCGAAAGCGGGGATGGTCGGGTTCACCAAAGCGCTGGCCCTGGAGAGCGCCGCCAAAGGCATCACCGTCAACGCGCTCGCGCCCGGCTACATCGAAACTGACATGGTCGCTTCAGTGCCCAAGCCGATACTCGAGCGTATCGTCGGACAAATTCCGGTCGGCCGGCTCGGTCGCGCGGAAGAAATCGCGCGTATTGCCGCCTTTCTCGTAGCCGACGACGCAAGCTACATCACCGGTTCCACCATCAGCGTCAACGGCGGCCAGTACATGGCGTGATACCGCTTCGGACGTGGCGACCTGCGACGTCCGCGACCGCGCGCATTCTTGGCAGTTCTTGACGCGATCCGGCTGCACGGGCACTAGCCAAGGTGGTCGATAATGAACCATATGCGGCTCGCTTCACGTCACCACACGACCTTATCGCAATGGCGCGTAGCCATCTTCGGCGCGACACTTATTCTGATGTGCACCGGCACGAGCTCGTGGGCGGACGCCCCCAAGGGAGAGCAGCAGGGCGAGAAGATCGCGCAACAGATATGCTCTGCGTGCCACGTGGTCGCGAAGGACCAGGAATTTTCGCCGATTCTCGATCCTCCCGCTCCAAGTTTTCAGGAGATCGCGAACCGCCCGGGCACGAACGCAGCCACCATTCGCCGATTCGTGGCAACGACGCACTGGGACACCAAGACCCTGCCCATGCGGATGCCCAGCCCAATGCTGCTCGATCGACAGATCGACGCCGTGACCAGTTACCTCTTGAGCCTGCGAACGCCGTAAGTCGCGCATTCGGCGCAGCAGCCGCTCTCCGCGACTGCGACAACCACGGTCGGCTGCCAGGCCAGCACCCCGCCACTGTGTCAGGGCGCCTTGACACAGTCACGCTCGCAGCACTCGTGCTCGTACAGAATCTGCCGTAATGCAGCCGTTTGCGCGTGGCTGGTGCCCTTTAAGATTCGGCAACTGCGTATTTATCGCCGGCAGCGCTCTCCCAAATACTGCCCTACTGCACGGAACGTCCCGGCCACCATGAAAGGAATATTTTCCCTTGCTTATAAGCTGCTAGTGAACGACCGGGCAAAGTTTGCCGCGCTGCTGGTCGGCATCACCTTTGCCGTTTTCCTCATGATCCAGATGACCTCGATGTTTCTCGGGGTTCTGCTCCGAGCATCGTCCACCGTGCTCAACGTCGGCGCTTCCATCTGGGTCATGGATCCGGCTGTTAACACCGTCGCCAACAGCCTCGGCATGCCGGACTACGTCGCCGACTTCGCCCGCAGCATCGATGGCGTCAAGTTTTCCGTCGCTTTGTATTCCGGGGGCGCCCTCGTCAAGCTCCCTGATGGCACGCTGCAGCCGGTCAACGTCATTGGCCTCGATGACACGAGCCTGTTCGGGCGACCAAAGCTCGAGAAGGGAAACATCGAAGACATTTTCGCTGACAACGGGTTCATCGTTGTGCACGACGCCGAGTTCGGCAAGCTCAACAACCCGTCGATCGGAACCGAATTCGAACTCAACGACCGGCGCGCCGTAATTGTAGGAGTTGCGGCCGTCGCGTCGAGCGGTTTATTCGGAATTCCGACGCTCTATACCACCTACACGCGGGCGGTGCAGTACATTCCATCGACGCGCTTCACGACCGCCTATATTCTCATCGAGCCCAAGTCATCGCGTGATATCGCGCACATCAAGGCGGAGATCGCCAAGCTCGGCTATATCGCGCTGACGCGCGACGAGTTTATCCACCGCATCAGCCACTACTACACCTTCCAGACGGGCCTGGGGACGAACATCCTCATCATGACCGTAATCGCTTTTATCGTTGGCCTCTCTATCTCCGGCCAGACGTTCTACACGTTCATTCTCGAGAATCTGGAGAAGTTCGGCGCGCTCAAGGCCATAGGCGCCAAGAACAGTGAGCTGGTCTGGATGATTCTCTTCCAGTCGGCGCTGGTCTCTGCGACGGGATTTGGTCTCGGAATCGGACTCTGCATCATCTTGATCTTCATAGCGCGGATACGGCTTCCCGATTACGCGGCGCTTATCACTTCCGGCAATTTGTCGCTCGCCTTCGCAATGGTCATCGTTATTGCCGCCATTTCCAGTTACATCGGCGTCCGCCGCGTTCTGCAAATTGAGCCGTTCGATATTTTCAGGGGCTGACATGGCCACCGCGTGTATCGCCGCGAAGGGCGTAACTAAATGGTTCGGCGAAGGAGAGGCAAGAACGGTCGCCGTGCGCGATGTCAGCTTTGAGGTCTACCTGGGGGAGATGCTCTACATCGTCGGGCCGTCGGGCAGTGGCAAAACCACCCTGCTTAGCATGATTTCCGGAATTCTCCGGCCCAATGAAGGCGTTGTTGACGTAGAGGGCACAAATCTGTGGTCGCTTGATAATGACCACATCGCCGATTTTCGGCTCAATAAAATCGGCTTTGTCTTCCAGGACTACCACCTGTTTCCGCGGCTAACCACCGCAGAGAACGTCGCGATCCCGCTGATTCTCAAGCGCCGCTCCTGGAAGGATGCGGTCGATGAGGCGCTCAAGTACCTCGGCATCGTGGGACTCGCCAACCGCGCGACCTTACCGCCGGTTAAGCTCTCGGGCGGCGAGCAGCAGCGGGTAGCGATCGCGCGCGCCATGATCAGCCAGCCGGACATTCTCATACTTGACGAGCCGACGGCTTCGCTCGATGGCGACACCGGTCGCAGCATCGTCTCTTTTCTCCATGACCAGATCCTGACCGAGCACAGAGCGATCGTGATCGTGACCCACGACGCCCGCATCTACGAGTTCGCCAGTCGGATTCTCAACATGGAAGACGGCCACGTCACGGGGATCACAGCGGGAGCCGCCCTTGCGAAATAGGCTGTTGTTCGCACTCGCTGCATTCGGGCTGGCGCTCGGGATATTGGCTGCCTGGTTCTTCCATTTCCGGCAGCCGCCGCAACCGCCCGCGTTCCAGCCCGCTACCAACCCGTACGCCCACGGTGTCTATGCCAACGGCATTATTGAAAGCGTTCAGGCCAGCGGCGCGAACGTCAACATCTATCCCGAAGTCTCGGGACCCATCACCAAGATCCTGGTCGCCGAGGGTCAACAGGTCAGCGCGGGCACGCCGTTGTTGACGATCGATCCTTCCATCCAGCAGGCGGTCACGGCCCAGCAGAAAGCGCAGGCGGAGGCGGCCGGTACGCTACTGCAGGAACTGAAGAAGCAACCGCGCCCGGAGACACTGGAGGTTACCAGAGCGCAGATGGAGTCCGCGGCCGCGACGCTGCGCCAGACCAGAGATACTGCTGACAAGCTGCAACGGTCGTATCAGATCGATGCGCGATCGGTGAGCAAAGACGCGTTGGACACGGCGCAGAACGCCGCGAGGGTCGCCGCGGCCAACTTGCAGGTAGCGACACGCCAGTTCGAACTCACCAAGGCCGGGGCCTGGGTATACGACATAGAAAACCAGGAGCGAACCTATCTGGCGCTGCAAAAGCAGTACGACGCCGCGAACGCGCTCCTTCAGAAATACACCGTTCGCGCCCCGATTGACGGCGTCGTGCTTGCCGTTAACGCTGCCATTGGCAGCTATGTCTCGAACCAGGGAACCTACGACAGCTATACGCAGGCGGCCGTACCGGTCGCCGTGATGGGCACGCCGCAGAAATATCTTGGCGTACGGGTATACGTGGACGAGATACTCGTGCACCGGCTGCCGCCGGCCGGGAAAATGGCCGCCGAAATGCAGGTTCGCGGCACCGACGTCAAGGTGCCGCTTGAGTTTGTCCGTGTACAGCCTTACGCGACGCCCAAAATCGAGCTATCCGACGAGCGTCAGGAGCGAGTGGACCTGCGCGTACTTCCCGTCCTCTTCCGCTTCGTAAAGCCGGCCAATCTCAGTCTCTATCCGGGCCAGCTGGTCGATGTGTACATCCGCGAACAGTAACTGCGGCGTTCGGACTCCGGGTCGCGGGCGGATAGGGATCGGGCTCGCGCTGACGAGCCTGACTCTGCTCGTTGCGTGTGCGGTCGGACCCGATTATCAGCGGCCGAACCCCCCGGAGGCCGATACGTACACCTCTGGCGCTCAGCCAGAAAGTACGGTCACCGCCGCCGGTCAAATGCAGAGTTTTGCGAGCGGCGACGCGGTGCCGGGCGCATGGTGGGAGCTATTCGAATCGCCAGCTCTGGATCAGGAAGTCAATGACGCGCTGACTCACAATAAGAGCTTGGCCGCCGCAAAGGCGACGCTGAGCGTAAGTGAAGACCAGTTGCGGGCGGGCTATGGCGTCTTCTTCCCCCAAGTCAGTGCCCAGGCGGCGGCGCAGCGCGAGCGGCTGTCGCTCTATCAGTTCGGTCAGCAAGGTAAAAGCGCGACCTTCAACCTGTTCACCGCATCCGGTTCGGTTGGCTATGTCCTCGATATTTTCGGTGGCAAGCGACGTCAGATTGAGGCACTGCATGCCGAGGCAGATTTGGAGCGCGCTACAGCTCTCGCGGCATACCTCACCCTGACATCAAACGTTGTCAATACCACCATCGCCCGTGCTGCCTATCGCGCCCAGATTGCATCGGCCCAGGACATAGTCGACGCGACTACGGAACAAATCGCACTCGCACAGACGCAGTACGACAGCGGAGTTATTCCGTACGCGACAGTGCTCGGACTCAAGACGCAGCTGGCCAGCGCCCAGTCGTCGCTGGCAGCGCTCGAGCTGCATGCTCAGCAGTCTGAACATCTCCTAGCGGTCCTCGCGGGTCGTACGCCAGGCGCGTTACGCGCGGTCGACGTGCCCCTCGAGGATCTGACGCTACCGCAACATCTTCCGCTCTCTCTGCCGTCCGAACTGGTCCGGCAGCGCCCGGATATCCTGGTCGCTGAAGCCAGTCTGCACGAGGCGAGTGCGCAGATTGGCGTTGCCACGGCGGCCATGCTGCCCAGCTTGTCCCTGACCGGCAGCCTCGGCAGCGCTGCGTTAACGTTGCAACAGCTGGGTCAGGCCGGTGGAACTTTGTGGAGCGCAGGGGCCGGGGTTGCGGTGCCGATATTTCAGGGCGGCCAGCTCTGGTACGAGCGACAAGCAAGTATCGACGCTTACCACGGCGCGCTAGCCGACTACCAGCAAGTCGTGCTAACCGCCTTTCAGCAAGTCGCTGACACCTTGCGCAGCCTGGAGCACGATGCAGAGTCGGTCCAAGCGGAAGAGGTGGGCACAGCCGCGGCGCAGACGACGATGGAGCTCGCTCGGGCAAACTATCAGGCTGGAGTGGCGGACTACGCCACCGTTCTCACGGCCATCATCCAGTATCAGACGGCGCGTCTGGCGTATGTCGGCGCGACCGCGCAGCGCATGCAAGACACCGTTGCCCTGTACGTAGCATTGGGTGGGGGCTGGTGGAACGCTCCGGAATCTAACCCCGGACTACAGGGAGTGAAGCCATCGAGCGAGGGACCTGCGGCAGCACCCGGGACCGACAAGTGAGTCGGGTGCTGGTGCTCGAACAACCCGGGGCACCGCTCGTCATCCACGAGCGCCCGGTGCCTGTCCCCGGCCCCGGACAGGTCTGCCTTGCGGTGCAGGCTTGTGGCGTGTGCCGCACGGATCTGCACGTCGTCGACGGCGAGCTCGCGTTCCCGGGCCATGCGGTCATTCCCGGTCACGAGATCGTTGGCCGCGTCATCAGCGTTGGTGAGGGCGTAGCAACTCAGCCCGGCACTCGACTGGGAGTCGCCTGGCTCGGATCGACCTGTGGTCACTGCCCGTACTGCACCAAAGGCGCGGAAAACCTGTGCGACACGCCGCTATTTACGGGTTGGCAGTTGCCTGGCGGCTATGCTGATCACGTCGTTTCTGATGCGAAGTACTGTTATCCGTTGCCCACCGAGACCGATGCACCCC
>Ga0187780_10003491_pt1 | contig 11855 bp, 8 predicted proteins | sample 1015_Q2_SP10_20__FD_132429 | JGI IMG/M metagenome (GOLD analysis project Ga0187780, IMG submission 132429) | Tropical peat soil microbial communities from peatlands in Department of Meta, Colombia - 1015_Q2_SP10_20_MG | ecosystem: Environmental > Terrestrial > Soil > Wetlands > Peat | place...
CTCGCCTGGGGAACTAGCACAATCTCCAGTGTCAGCACTTCGTTTGCGGCGAATGGCTCCCCTTTGATGACCAGACTCTTGTAACCGGCCGCATCAGCCCGAATCTCGTAGGAACCGGGCGCAATCGGGAATAGCCGAAAAACGCCTTCGCCGGAACTGATCGCCGTGGCTGTTTGATCTGAGTCTGTGTTGCGCAGCGTGATGCGCGCTCCGGCAATCGGACGCGCAGGGCCGCCGGACATTTGCTCGCGCACAATGCCTTCGAGCGCAGCGGTGGATAGAGCCTGTTCGCGCGGAATGCGCCTTGGCGGAGCCGCTTCCTGCGAGATCTTCACCGAAGGCGCTTGTGGGGAGTCAGCTGTTTGCGCGCCGAGCGACAGCACGCTCAGCGAACCGAGCAAGAAACTCGCCATGAGCCCCGGAAGGGCGAGACGCGACTTGGGCGGAGCGAAAAGGCGCATTCGGTTCAGACGTGGAAGCCGTATGAGTCTCAGAAATCTCCGATAACTACACCGGAATCGGGGCGGTACAGCAACCTTTTTTCGTTTCGCGTGCGAATATTCGATTACGTCCCCGGAGTGCCGCGCGAGAGTCACCTTCAGGAAGCACGTGCGTAAGAGTCAATTGTCCGGCCGTTGTGCCGTGTGTTAACAACGAGAGTACGCCCATCATGGAGCATGTGCTCAGAAAACCTGTCGAATCCCGCCGCGCTTATAAGCAAAGGCGCAAAACACTCGCATTGGGGATGGTGCTGGCCCTCGGCCTGGCGGCCGCACTTGCCGTGCTCGTCATCGGCTGTGGTGGTGTGACGACAAGTACGGGAGGAACTGCGCCGGCGCCGACTGCGGCTGCTTTGAGCGTTTCGGACGTCCAGAATCTTGTGCAAGCCGCCGCTCAGGCCGCCGATGCGACAAGTATGGTGATCGCGGTGGTGGATCGCGGCGGAAGCGTGCTCGCCGTGTACCGCAAGCCAACCGCTGGAACAACGGCGGCGGGAAATTTCGGCGCGGCTGTAGACGTTAACGACCTCGCAGTGGCGCTGGCCCGTACCGCCGCTTTCTTCAGCAATGACCAGGCGCCGCTCTCTTCGCGCACGGTCCGCTTCATCAGTGGCATTCATTTTCCGCCGGGCGTGACGAACACCAGCAACGCCGCGCTCTACGGAATCGAAAATACAAACCGCGGCTGCACCCTGACAACCAACTATCTGCCGGGTCAAAGCGTTCAGCCTTCGCTGGCACTCGGAGGCGGGACGGGACTTGGCATTATCACCGGCAAAGCGGACTTAAATGACAGCGACCCTAGTGTGGTGAATCCAGGCGGTGTGCCCATTTTCCGAAATGGCGTCGTTGTGGGTGGCGTCGGCGTGGCGGGAGTTTCGCCCGACGTCGCCGAGTATGTGGCGTACACCGCGGCAACCTCGAATGGCTTCGGTCCGACACCTGCGTCGCCGGGAGTGGTGTACGTCAACGGAATTGCGCTTCCATTCGTGCAGCAGACGACAGTTCCGGCGGGGGTGAATTCCGGCTCGTTTACGGGAACGTTTCTCACCGGACCCACAGCGAGCGCTGGCCAGCCGCCCGAAGGTGATTTGATCGCTCCTGTGGCCGGACCCCTTGGAGGGCTCAGCGCTGCGGACGTGCAACAAATCCTGGGCAATGCCGAGGCAACCGCGAGCCAGACCCGCGCGGTGATTCGCTTGCCGATCGGATCCAGGACGAAAATGGTAATCGCCGTCGCGGATCTCGACGGAACGATTATTGGCCTGCGCCGGATGACGGATTCCACCGTGTTTAGCATTGACGTGGCCGCCACGAAGGCGCGCAACATGGTGTACTTCAACAGCGCGACCCGCACCGCCACCGATTTGAATCAGGTTCCCATGGGGACGGCGGTCACGACCCGCACCATCGGCTTTGGCGCGCAACCGCTTTTTCCTCCGGGCATCGATGGTTCTTCCCCGGGACCATTCTTTAATTTGTACTTGCAGGACGTGGCAAATCCTTGCACCCAAGGCTTCCAAACTGGCCCGCCGAACAACAACAAGAGCGGCATCATTTTCTTTCCGGGAAGCGTGGGGCTTTATCGCAACGGCGCGCTGGTTGGTGGACTCGGCGTGAGCGGCGACGGCGTGGAACAGGATGACTATGTGACCGCGGGAGGCGCCGCCGGCTTCGAAGCACCGACACAAATTCGCGCAGATCAGATTTCCATCAACGGTGTCCGCCTGCCCTACTTGAAGTTTCCTTCCAACCCGACAAACTGAATGAGGCTCAATTGATTCCGGACGGGTCCGGTGAAGACGCGACATTCGCGTCCAGAAACCACTTGTGCGCAGAGTCGCGGGGCGCATAGCAATTGCCGTCGGCAGCATAAGTGGCAGTGCATCGCGAAGTGCGGTCCTTACGGCGAGGCGACTGCGCGTATTGCCAAACGGCCGCGGCGTTCGACCCGCTCGACGAAGGAGCAGGTGGGTCTTTTCGGAAAGTGCAGCCCGGTGAAGGCGGGCAGGCATCGTTAAAGACCCAAAAGACCAGTTTTCGTTCGACGAGGTGGCTTTGAATGTCTTCCGCCGTGGTGATCCGGACATCGGCGCCTTCGTCCACAGGCACGGCAGAGCAATAGACACCCGCACGAAATCTCGCGGCGTCCAGTTCATCAATCCAAGCCTTCAGGTATTCATGGTAGGTGGCAGGCAATCGCCCACCCTCTTCGATGTCCAGGAAAATCACCGTGCCTGAGGGAAATCCTTCTTGAAGAGCGAGTTTCGCCGCCGTTTGTGCGTCGAGAGCCCCCTTTTGGCGTGCATCAATTTCCGATTTTAGTTTGTGGCCCTCCCGGCCATTGAACAGAACCACAAATCCAAAACCATGTGATTGCAATATTGCGCGTTTGCCCAGCCAGGTGTTGCTTTTTTCTCCAGGTGGAGGCCCGAGCCAGTAGCTTGTGAACGAAAAAGTCTTGCGCAGAGTGGCCAGCGCGTCGTCTCCTGGGTACTCGTTGCGATCAAAGCCGAGATAGGCCTCTGGAACAGACTCCTGCTGTGAGGACCTTCCTGAAGCCAGGATGAGCAAGCTGGGGGTTGCCATGATCAAGAACCACACCGGCAGAAGTCGCAAGAAATTCATGGTCAATCCGTTAGCGAGGATGACAGAGTTCCCGAAGCGACGCTAGCCTTCGCGAAGCTTATGGCCGGAGAGATTGCCGAGCCCATCGTAGGCCGCGTATTTATAGGTCTCGCTGAGCGTCGGGTAATTGAAAACCTGCTCGATGAACTCGTCGATGGTCAAGCCGTTATCGAGCACCATCATGCCGATGTGGATGAGTTCGGTGGCGGATTCGCCAATCATGCTTACGCCGAGAAGTCTGCAGTCGCTTCGCGCAAAAATCAGTTTCAACATTCCGGCGGTGTCGCCGGTGATGTGCCCGCGGGCGTTGTTTTCGTGAAGCGCGCGCCCAACGCAGTAGTCAATCCCCTTCTCTTTGCAGGATTCCTCGGTTTCGCCGGCGGCGGAAATTTCCGGGATGGTGTAAATACCCATGGGAAGCAACGAAGCAACTCGCTGCTTGTACTTCAAGCCGAAGGCATGGCAGACCGCGACGCGGCCCTGTTCCATGGATGTGGAAGCCAACGCAGGAAAGCCGATAACGTCGCCCGCGGCGTAGATGTGCGGCACGGCGGTGCGGTAGTTCTCATCAACGCCGATGTAGCCGCGCTCGTTGATGGCGAGCCCAGCTTTTTCCAGCGCTAAGCCGTCAACTGCGGCGCGGCGACCCGCGGCGAATAGAGCCGCCTCGACCTCCAAGCTTTTGCCGCTCTTCATTGTAAGACGCGCTCCCGAAGCGTGGTTTTCCACCTTGACGGGCCGCTCGTTGAACCAGAGGTGCATGCCAAGGGCGAGAAAACGGTCGCGCAGGCGATTGGAAATTTCCGCGTCCAAAAACGGCAGTAGTTTGTCGCGGCCGTCCACCAACGTCACGTCCACGCCCAGGGCCATGAAAATGGAGGCGTACTCGCAGCCGATCACGCCGCCGCCGATCACCGCGAGGCTCTTCGGAATCCGTTCCATTTGCAGAAACGTGTCGGAATCGAATGTGTGGACATCGTCAAAGGCGATTTCTAAGGGCCGGTGAGGCTTTGAGCCGGTCGAGAGGAGAATTACTTTGCCACGTAACCGCCGCAATCCAGCAAGGCCGCTGACGGCAACGGTATGGGAATCCTCGAACGAGGCCTGGCCCCGCACCAGTTCGATCTTGTGCAGTTCCAGGTTTTTGAGGATGCGCTGCCGCTCCATCTCGACGACGGCGCGCTCGTGGTGCATGAAATCGTGCACGGTGAGGTTTTCTTTCAGGGAATAGTCGATGCCGTAAAGCCCGCGCTGCTTCAGGCCCGAGAAATAAAGCGCGGACTCTCGGAGTGTTTTGCTGGGGACGGTCCCTGTGTTGATGCAGCTTCCTCCGACCGCGGGAGCACGCTCGATTATCGCCACGCGCTTGCCGAAATATGCGGCCTGGGCTCCGCCTTTTTCTCCAGCCGGTCCGCAGCCAATTACCACTAGGTCAAATATTTCAGGAACGGCCACAAGCACCCCCCTTGGGAAGCGGCACTGCGAATTGCACCGGCATAGTACGACAAAACGCCTTCGATTTTAGAAGAAGCGGGGAATCATTGGCGCAAATTGTCCGGGGAGTGTGACGAATGATGCCTTGTGCCCACGAAACGGTCCAGTTACCACCTGCTGACTTGCGTACAGACGTGAGCTTTGATGTGATACGGACATGAAGCTGCCCCAATTCGTGCGGTGGGCCACAGGCATCCGCTGGCAGTGGAAGGTGTTTATCCCGATCGTGGCGGTACTCCTGTTGAGCATCAGCGCGATCCTCGCGGTGCTGCGTTCGCAGGATGTCCGCGAAGTGCAGTGGATCCTTTTCGCCGCGGTAAGCGGGGCCATCTTGCTGTGCTTTGTGCTGCTCGCCGTGCTGCTCGTGCTCATCGAGCGCCCCCTGGAAGAGTTGATGAACACCATTGCGCGAGTGCGCCGAGGCGATCTGACTTCGCGCGTCGCGTTCGCCAAACGCAGAGATGACGTTGGCCAATTAGGGCGGCAATTCAATGAAATGGTCGAGACGCTCGATGAGAACCGCCAGGAGATCGAAGAGTTGCACAATCGCGAGATGGCTCGCGCTCAGCACCTGGCTACGATTGGAGAGCTGGCGGCGGGATTGGCGCACGAGATCCGAAATCCGCTGGCGGGCATCGCGGGAGTCGTGGACATCATGGGCAAGGAGTTGCCCCCACACAGCCCAAGCCGGGCGGTCATGGGGGAAGTGCAGCGGGAAATCCTCCACATCCAGGCGATCTTGAACGACCTGCTGTCCTACGCGCGGCCCAGGCCACCGGACATTCATCCTGCAAATCTGAACACAACCGTGGAACAGGCGATATTGCTGTCGCGCCAGCAGGTCCGCACGAAACCCATTCAAGTCTTGTTCGAGCCGGTTCCAGCCTTGCCGCTGGTCGAGCATGACCCGGCATTGATCCAGCAAGTGGTGCTGAACCTGGTGATGAACGGCATTCAGGCGATTACCGCGATGGGGGAAGTTCGCGTGGCCCTGGCAATGGACGGCGGGGCCGCTCTGATCCAGGTGACGGACACGGGCCGGGGCATTTCCCCGGACGCGCTGCCCCGAATTTTCAAGCCCTTCTTCACCACCCGAAGTGAGGGCACGGGGCTGGGATTGTCCCTGGCGGTGGGCATCGTGGAGTCCCACGGCGGCAGGATCGATGTAAGCAGTACTCCCGGCAAAGGCACTCAATTCAAAGTCTGGCTGCCCGTGCACAGGCCCAAGAAAGCACCCCAGAAAACAGCTGGATCCTGAATTAGTGGTACAGTACGAAGATGCCCCAAAAGAGGATTTTGATAGTTGACGACGAAAAGCTCGTCCGCTGGGCGCTGACCCAAAAGTGTGGGGAATTCGGTTTTCAGACGCTGGAAGCCGAAACCGGGGAAGAGGCCCTGCGCATGCTTCAGAGCGACACCGTCGACGCGGTGCTCCTCGACGTCCACCTCCCCGATTTGAGCGGCCTGGAAGTCCTCGAAAAACTGAAGCAAGCGGGCGAGACGCGCAGCATCATCATGATGACCGCCGACCCCCAGCTCGACGACGTCAAGGCGGCGCTGCGGCTTGGGGCCTACGACTTCATCAGTAAGCCGATCAACTTCGAAGAGCTGAATGTGACCTTGCAGAATGCCCTGGAAGCAGGGGCCCTGCGTACGGAAGTCGAGTCACTCCGCGGCGAGGTGCGCCGGCGCGCGGGCTATCACGACGTAATCGGGGTGTCCCGGAAAATCACGGAATTAATGAAGTTCGTTTACAAAGTGGCGGCGAGTGAAGCGACCACGATTCTAATCCAGGGCGAGAGCGGGACAGGCAAAGACCTCGTCGCTAAGGCCATTCACTACCACAGCTCCCGTGCCGAACGTCCTTTTGTGGCCATCAACTGCTCCGCCATCCCCGAAACTTTGATGGAAGCGGAGCTCTTCGGCCATGAAAAAGGAGCCTTCACCGACGCCAAGGCCATGAAGAAGGGGTTGTTTGAAGTGGCAGACGGCGGCACGCTTTTTCTCGATGAAATCGGGGAGCTCTCGCCCTTGCTTCAGGCCAAGCTTTTGCGGGTCCTGGAAGATCAAGTGATCCGCCGCGTCGGCGGCGTCCGGGACATTCAGGTGGACGTTCGGGTCATCGCGGCGTCCAACCGCGACCTCGAGCGGGAGGTGCGCGAAGGGCGATTTCGCCAGGACCTCTTTTACCGACTGGCGATTATCGCGATCTACCTGCCGGCTCTCCGCGAGCGCAAGGAAGACGTGGTTCCGCTCGTGGAGTTCTTCCTGGCGCACTACAACCGCAAATTCCGGAAGTCGGTCCAGGGATTGTCGGAGGACACCCGGCGCCTGCTGCTGAACTACGACTGGCCGGGGAACGTGCGCGAATTGAAGAACGCGCTGGAACGCGCCATGATCCTGGAAGAGGGCAACCTCCTAAAACCTGACGACCTGCCGTTTTCAGTGGCGAGCGGTCGCAGCGGGACGATCGCGGCCGAGAGCGCTATGGCGCCGGTTGTGGAAGCACCCGCGGCTGGCGGGAAGCGCCGATTGCCTCCGCTCTCCATCCCGGAGGGAGGAACCTCTCTCGAGGACGTGGAGCACGCACTGGTGGAGCTTGCCCTGCATCAATCGCACGGCAATCAGATTAAAGCAGCGAAGCTTCTGAACATCAGCCGCGACGCTTTGCGTTACAAGATGAAGAAGTTCGGACTGTCCCACAGCGAAGAAGAAGAGCCCGCCGCCCCAACGAACTCGTGACGGTTCTGCGCCTTGGTCAGACCAGAGTAGGCAGTGTGTGAGATTCCCCGTGGGAGAGTGAAAACTCGCATTCGTTGAAAATCCCTGCGCGTAACAGCCGTGCGTAACTTTTTAAGGCTCTTATTTCCAGTCAGTTACAAAACTCACAGGAACCTGAAAAAAGGAAGCTTAGGTGCATATCTCCACTTTGCTCAACAATTAGGCAATGGAGCGATTGTCGAAAAGTTGAGCAGTGGGCGTTCCTTTTCCGACGGTCGGGCTCGCGGTGAAGGCTCGAAAGGATACGTCGTGATAAGGGACGCCCACAATAAAGATTTTGGCAGCGGCCAGCACGACTGCAACGAAGCGTCAGTAAGTCGACCGCGAAAGCCCGCTAGACGGGCGAGGAAATAGCTGGCCGCTGCCTTTGTTTTTGGAGCGGATTTTTTCAGCAATGTTCGCTCCGCAGTCCCCTCTCAAGTTGTTCTTTCCACACATTGTTAGGTCTTTCGGCGCAGATTTCTGCGGCAGATGGCCCAGTGCTCTGCTTCGACAGCGAAAAACGGCCAGCAAATCCTTTATTTCGAACGAGCCGCGAGCAAGGTATCTGGTACGGTACGTGCACTCCTCAAGAACGGGGATAAAGGTAGAGGTCCAGAGCGTGGATTGCGCGAGTTTTGGAGGAGGGAGTCATGCCGCAGGTTGCGGAGTCAAAGGATAAAACTGCAGTTGACGTCAGCAAACGAGTGTCTCTGACCAAAATCCTTGTCACCACCGACTTTTCGGAAGTGTCTGACCGGGCACTGGACTATGCCATTGCGCTGGCGCGCCGCTATGACGCACGGATTTATCTTACCCACATCATCACCCCGGATCCGTTCCAGTTCGCCGAGCCGCAACTTGCTCAGGCAACTTACGAGAAAGTTCGCCAGGCGGCCGAGGAAGGCATCACTGACATCCTGATCTCCGGGAAGCTCCGCGGCGTGCCCCACGAAGTGCTCCTGGAAGAAGGGAACGTTTGGCCCACATTGGAGAAGCTGATCGTCGAACACGAGGTGGACTTGGTGGTCACCGGGACGCACGGCCGCGGCAAGGTCCAGAAAATCCTAATCGGCTCAGTTGCAGAGGAGATCTTCCGCCAGGCGGACACCGCCGTGCTCACCGTGGGACCGGCAGTCAAGGGCGAGACGCGGAAGGAAGTCGACCTGCACCACATTTTGTTTGCGACGGATTTTGGGTCCGGTGCGGAGAAGGCGGCGGCCCATGCCTTTTCGTTGGCACAAGAACACAACGCCCACATCACTCTGCTTCACGTTATCGAGAGTGCCGCAGCTTACACGGAAGAGAGCGTGGCGCGCCAGCGCGAAATCAACGTCGTGCGGATGAAAAAGCTGATGCCGCAGGGCACCGAAAACTGGTGCAAGCCGGAATTTCGCGTCACCTTTGGGACTGCGGTCGAAGAAATCCTGATCGCTGCGCGGGAATGCAAAGCGGATTTGATCGTCATGGGTGCCAAGCCGAGGAAGAGTCTCGCCGGCCATGTCCCCTTGACGATTGCGTATAACGTGGTCACCAAGGCAACTTGCCCTGTTCTGACCGTGCGAGGTTGATTTCTCCATAAGGAACGGAAGCCAGTCCCCAGGGATCCGTATCCTTAACTCACAAAGGCGGTGCTCCATCCTCCCCCCAGCCGATGAGCACCGCCTTTCCTTTTGTCTCCCTACTCGAGATTTGGTTTTCTCGGCCTGTCGTTTCGCCTAGGTGGCCTGATTCAAGAGCGGATCATCGTGAGCAACATCTTGAAGCGCGTCAGTGCCGTGAGGCCGTGTGGCTGATTGGCAGGCAGCAGGATAGCTTGGCCGCCCTCGATACGAAATGGCGTGCCAGACACTGTGATTTCTGCACTTCCCTCGATCATCTGAACAAGCGCATCAAAGGCCGCGGTGTGTTCGCTCAATCCTTGCCCGGCATCAAAAGCGAAGGCGGTGACCGTTCCGGTTTGGCGTTTGATCAGTGTGCGGCTGACCACCGCGCCTTGCTGATAGTTCACGAGGTCGCCTAGCCGCACAACCTCCGTGTCTGCCATTTGATTCGGAGTTTGTTGTGGCGTTGCATTCATCGTGTTTACCTCCCGGGCATCGGGTGAGCGGCCTGATCCGCGTGGGGGACGAGCCGCTCATAAACGCTGGTGGGGATCGGCGATTCCCAATGGCCGGTCACTTTGGCAAACCCTGCGACGCCCAGGAACAGGACCGCGATGCCGGCTGCCATCGCCCAGGCTGGAAGCGCAACTGGCTTGGGCTTGGCGGGCAGAATTTTCGGAAGGCTCATCGCCAAAGCGTCCTGCGCCGGGCAGACCGCAACGCATTCAAGGCAGCCGGTGCACTCCACCGAGCGGATTTGCACCAACTTGTCCACTGGCAGCGCCGAAGGGCAGACCTTCGCGCACTTGGCGCAGTCAATGCAGGTTTCCGCGTTCCGGCGGATGCGCGTTGGGCTTAACCAGGAACTGAGCCCCAGAAGAGCTCCATAAGGACAAAGGAAGCGGCACCAGAAATTCGGCACGAACACGGACGCCACCACAAACACGCCGAGCACAATCAGCCCGGTCTCGCCGATGTGCCGGAAGAAGTTCAGCATCTTCACGTCCGCGATCAATCCATACGGACTCTGCATGAAATCGCGGATGCCCACCACCGACATGGTCGAAATTGCCCACACAAAGAAGCCTAGCAGGAAATATTTCAATCCACGAAGTGGCAGGTCCAGCCAGCGCGGGAGAAAGAAGTTTCGTTTGAAGAGCTTCTTCCCTGCCCGCCACAAATATTCGGAGAGCGTACCGATGGGGCAGAGCCAACTGCAAAACGCCTTGCGAAAGAGAAAGGCCATCGAAAGAAAGGTGACCAGCAGAAACATCGCGGCCGGATGCACATGGGGAACCTGCCCGCTCATTAGCCAATACTTCAGGTTCATGAGTCCGGCGATCGGCAACCAGCCTTCAACTCCCGCTGGGCGCCGCAAATTCGCGTCGACGACGCCAACTTCAAATTGGCGCACCCAGAAGTAGAACTTCGCGCCGAGCCACAGATTGAGGAGAAGGAACGCCCCCTGGAAGCTCTGCCGATACAATTGCGAGCGATCCACGTCGCTGCGGCGAATGAGCTTCTTCTTGGTTTGCGCAGTTTTCGTGGAGGTGTCCGTCCGCTGTTCGGTGGGCGCTTCCTCGGTTTGGCCGGGAAGAGCTGCCTGTATTGCCATCTAATAAGGCCTCGGAAGCAGAGTACGAGAGGCAGTCACAAGAGGCTGTGACTTAAGTCACGCCCGAATTCGCCTCTTAATTGGTTTCTTTTATTTGAGTTGCAGATCCATCGGGAAATGCCCTGGGAACGCTCCCAGGGCCATTTCCGGCCCGTATCACTTCCCTGTGAGGGCTTTTAGCGAATTCAGCCTTGTCTGCGCCTCAGTCATTCCCGGGGCCATCTGCAGCGCGACCTGGTAGGCATGAGCAGCTCGCGGGAAGTCGCCTTTAGCTTCGGCGCAGCGGCCCACCCAATAGGCAGCGAGAGGAGTTGGAGAGCGCTTATAGGCTTCCAGAAAATCAGCCAGAGCCTCGTCTAGCTTGCTGGTTTGGAACTCGATGGAGCCTCGCGCCAAGTAGCTATTCACTTCCCAGGGATTCAGGGCGAGGGCTTTGTCCAGTTCGGGCTTGGCCTCGGCGAAATTGTTCAAGCTGAAGTACAGAACGCCGAGGTTGTTGTGGGCCTGGGCTGCTTCGGTAGCACTCGCGGCATAGGCAAGCGCCAGGCGGTACTGCGCCGCTGCCTCGGTCAACTGGTTTTGCCGGTGCAAGAGGACGCCGAGATTGTAGTGTGCGGATCCGAGGTCGGGGGCGTACTGCACCGCGGCAGTAAAGTGAGGCAACGCCCCAGCCGCGTCGCCCTTTTCCATCAGCGCGGCGCCTAGATTGCTCTCAGCGATTGCGTTGTGCGTAGTCACTTGCAGCGCGTGGCGAAACAACGTCTCGCTGTCTTTCCAGTAGCCGATCTGCCGGTGCGTCAGGAAGGCCATGGGCACAATCACTACAGCGAATGCCCCGGCTAGCGCTATTTGGCTGAGTTTCCATTTCTTGGCCAGATCTGCGCCCAACCACACCACCGCAATAAACACGCCCATCAAGGCGAGATAAACGTAGCGGTCGCCCATGCCCTGGCGTCCGGATTGGATCAAGCCAATCATCGGGAACGCCGTGCCCAGGTACCACAGCCACCCGACAACGAGGTATTTCCGTTCGCGAAACCACCATACAAGCAAGCTGATCGCGACCAGCACGAGCCCGGCAAGCCCGATTTGCCAGAGCGGCAAGCGGTTTTCCGGGTGCGGATAGAACACCGCGAGCTTGGTGGGCCAAACAGCCTTCCATAGATAAACTGCGTAAGAGTAGATGACATTCTTCAGACGCCAGCTTAGCGGCATGGCCGCTGTAAGCGCGCCCTCTTTGCGGTGGATGCCGAA
>Ga0187780_10003492_pt1 | contig 11853 bp, 10 predicted proteins | sample 1015_Q2_SP10_20__FD_132429 | JGI IMG/M metagenome (GOLD analysis project Ga0187780, IMG submission 132429) | Tropical peat soil microbial communities from peatlands in Department of Meta, Colombia - 1015_Q2_SP10_20_MG | ecosystem: Environmental > Terrestrial > Soil > Wetlands > Peat | place...
GAACCGCACTGATCCTGCAGGTCGTAGCCGTAGAAGCCGAGTCTGCCCCACGCATCCTTGTGGAGGAGCATCGACAGGTACCACGCGCTCAGTCCTGCGTTGGAGTTGCCGGTGGCGATAGCAGCGGTCACACCAGCGGCAGCTGCGAGCACGGTCGCGCGTTGCGAGCCACCGAAGTGGTCCTCAAGCGTCGTCGGGTACTTCTCGTACTGCTCGATACCGTAGAGCGTGACCTCTGTGCCGAGGTCGTTCACGACGTCCATCGTCGCCGGCGCCTTTCCGTCTTCGCCGTACTTCTTCGCGTAGTCGTTGCCGTAGTAGCTGTAGTCATCAAGGATGTTGTCGGTGTACGCGGCCGTCGCGTACTGCGTAAAGCCGACGCCGCCTGACATGTACGATCCGAGCCATATCTGATCGTAGAGCATGCAGCCTGCAGCCACCACTTCTAGAGACGATATAACAGGGTCGTTGGGGTACTTGCGGTCGGCTTGGCACATGTCGGCCATGAAGCCGAACGAGAGACCGCCGGGTTCGTTAGGTCCACGGGCACGCCGCGCGGGCAGCATGTTCGCCATCTCAACGAGGCTCGCGTGCTTCGCCGCGAACGCGAGGTCCGCCACCGCGGCTTCACCGGCGCACATGTTGTACGCGGCGATGAAGGACATACCGATCTGCATCGCAGACCATCTGCTCGAGTTACCGCCGTCGCACGTGCGCGACACGATCGTCGGGATGTGAACAGCTTGCCAGAGCGTCTTGCCAATCGCCTTCTTGAGCTGAGCCGCTTGGTTGGCGGGGAACTGCTTGTTGATGTCGATGAGGTACGCCTTGTCGATCTCCGCCGCGAGGTCGTCGTCGCCGGTGAACACCTTGACGTAGCAGTCTTCCACAAGCGCGGGGTGCGTCTCGACCATGTGTTCTTGGACGATCGCAGCGCCCGGCATGGTGTGGTTCAGCGCCTCGAGATAGCCGTTGATGGTCTCAGGCGTGACCTCCTTACCGAGTCTCCTCGTGAGGGTCTCGTGCGCGGTGTCAAGACCGACGATGACCGTTCTCCTGATTTCGTCCCACATTTGTTGCATTGCGGGGTTGTTGACGTAGTGGAGATCGTCGCCTTCACACATCACGTCGGTTTGCGACACGTTGTACGGCATGAGTTGCCGCTGACCGAGCGTCATACCTCCGAGGTGGACGTTCACGTTGTACGCGGGAATGCCTCGATCCTTGGCGATCTTCGCGCCCCATTCCTGGAACTCCCTCTTGTCTTTTGACTGGGTCCATCCCTGCCGCTTATAAGTCGTTCTGTTTGACGTAGGATCCTCGGCAAACTTCTTCTTCATCGCGTCGAGGAACATCTTTTGTGTTTTTTCAGTAGCCATATCGTTTCACCTCTCTTATGCCATCGGCTTGAATCCCCACTTTGTTCTAAGCGTGTGGATCTGCTGGATATACTTGACAAGCTCCTTGTCGGCCCTTGCCGCCTCTCCGTCGACTCTGTAGATGGTCGTTCTGTTCTTGAGCTCGCTGTCAGACATGGGCTTTCCGATGGGAACCGCCTTATCAAGAGGTCTTCCTACCTGGTCTTTCACAATGCTTACCGAGCCGTCCGGGTTCATCACCGATCGCGCGAGCATGTCGAACATCATGCCGTTCTGGTCCAGTCTCAAAGAGTGCCCGTGCACGGTACAGCCTCTTACGCCGGTTCGTGCGGCGTCTACCATTTCGCTCTCCAAGAGCATCTTGGAGATTTTGTCTAGGTCTCTCTCCCGGCATTCAATGATCTGTCTGCCGGATAGGGTGCCTGGGTCCACGCCTCTAAACCGCGTTGAGGCCATCCACGACCTCACGTACGGCACAGCCGGCGCAAAGTACATCGAGTCAGTGAACTGAATGTAGCGAATACGATCGCCTGCTGCCGCTCCGTCTGTAGGCTTCACCAGCTCTCTCATCGGATCCTCGGGTTCTCCCATCTCCGCGAGTGGCGGGTGAGTTGCTACATAAGCCGTGCCTGGTGTGCGGTGGCCCAGTATTGCCACGACGTCGTCGTCTGGGACGTCACGGACTTTATCCAACGTCTTCGCTGGATCTAACGCTTTTCTTCTGTTTGCCGCTACCTTTGAAGTACCGGGAACAAATTGTGGCATTATTTATCAACTCCTTAGTTGTGCGCGCTTGTAGTTGTTGATACATTTTATGACTTCGTTGAGCTTATCACGCGTGATAGTCTCGCCGCGAGTCACATTGGTTACGATTCCCACTATCGTCCCTGCGGTTTGAACGTTCTCGGGTCTTGGCATCACGACGCGCGTTCGTACCCCGATACGAGCGAAATCCTCGTAGTCAACCTGCGTTTGGCTCACCACAATAGCGGGAATATCCACAAAACGTAAGATGTTCCTCGCCTTGTAGGTGATGTGCGTTTTTACGCCCCCGAGGTGGATGACCGCGAGCTTATGCCGGGCAATTTGCTCCACCTCCTTTGCAGAGAGGCCAAACTTAGGCCCGAGACCACGCGCGCTCTCAGGCGCATCGGCGGGAACACCGCTTCCGGCGTTCAGCACGAGCACGCCTACCTGAAAGCCTTCGTTGCGAAGGCCGTGTGTGATCTCACATATGGGCTTCGTGATATGGCGTCTTCCTGGGGACATCGCGATTGCGACGATATCTGGTATGCCGGTCTCGGAAATGGTGCCTCGCTGGGCGAGGCCCCCTCCCTTACCAAGGCCCATCGATTCGCGACAATCAACGATGTGCGTCGCACGGCTGACCATGCAGTTCACCGCTCACGGGGATAGATCGAGCAGACCCGCGATTTTGATTTCGGATCCGTCATGCCAAGTAATCGTTTGTCTTTGATTATGCCCCATTTTGCATAATCCGTTTGGGTCGGACGCGTTCGCATGTACAAGCCTCGGTTGATTTGGAAGCCGCCCGGAAGAACCCGTTTGCACGCCTCCTCGACTCGTTCGATGACGTCCTCATCCTCAAGTTCAAGCCAAATTCTACCAACCTGTACCCCAAGCTCCACATTCTGCTCGCCCACTTGAATGCTTCTACGCGCCGCGTGCACGTTCGGCGTTCCCTTTGCCGGTCCTTCCGTCACAACGGGAGCGATCCGAGGCCCGTGCAAGATCAAGCGTATGATGCCGTCGATCTTTGCGAATTCTGTGAGAAGTAGCTCAACCGTCTCCGGGTTGATGAATCTCTCAGTGAATATCTCTATCTGAACAGGAATGCTCGCATCTGGTACAACCGTATCCATTATGTATCTCAAACCTCCACGCAACTCATTATCTAAATTCTTGATTACATCTCCGCTGCTTTGGCTACAGCCGTTATCGGGTCCTTGAACTCTGGTATCTCGCCGTACACAATGCCGATGAGCTTTGATGTGGCTTCCACCGAGAACATCTGCGTACCCGCGTCGATCGCGACTGCCGCGGCGACGCACGGAATTGCAAAGCCTTTAGAGTGTCTGGTCACGATGTGGTTACCGTTAAACACACCAGGTCCTCCACCACCGTAGATCGAGTGGCTGAAGAACGAGAACCCGACCGCGGTACCCATGACTTTCCCGAAGTCGCAACCGGGGAGTCCGGTTTCGTGCTCGAGCAGGTCGTTGGCGTACAAGAGCGTCGATGAAACCGCTTGCGCGCCTCGTGCCGCACCGCAGTTCACGATTGTCGCTGCGAGCGTGCAGGATGCCGCGTAGCCGTTCCAAGCCGCGACGTCGTCGGTCTTCATGGCTTTGAAGCCCGATGGCCACGTTGTGTCTTCTTTAATGACACCGGCTGATTTTGCCATATCAACGGTCGATGCAACTACAGAGCCGATCGTGCCGTCTTGTCCGTTCTCCTTAACGAGGGAGTAGGTCACGTTGTTCGCGTTCAGTCCCTGCATCGCGAGTCCGCACAGCTGCATCCTCTCATTCCAGCCGATCGCATCGCCCATCTCCCAGACACCAGTCTGTTCGAATATCGATGAGAGGGCCGAGGCGTTCATTGTCCGCTTGCCGGTTGCGGCTGCAACGTGGTTGACTGACACGTTTCGCAGCGAGTAGCCGTAGCCTTCATCCTTCTGTGGGGTCTCGAGCATGGATTTTACCATACCGCCCACGTTATCGAGTGTCTGCGGATACTCTCCCCAAATGGCCCCTTTGACCATCGGTGCTTGGAACATATCCACGTTGTTCATCGTGATGATGGCTTCAGTCAACGCGCTGCTAGTTGCGGTGGTTCCTGCGACGTAGGTCGCCCCGGCATCGAGTCGTGCCGTTGGAACTTGAACCATTAGTTGTTTTCCGCCGCCGAGAGGCTTGACGTTCGTGTCGTCGCCCTCCTTTACCTGCACGAGGTCTTTCACCTTCTGCGCAATGGCGTCGGCGTTACCCACTAGATCGAGGTTCAATTCGCGACCGAGTATCTGTCTACCCTTGCCGCCCATTTTACCGGTCATCAGCGCAGTTTGGATGCCCTCGAGATTCACGGCTACCGTCCTCTTTGTGAGGTTGATGATCTTCTTGATAGCCGGATTCATCGTAGGGCTGAGCGCTTCGATCGGTATGTTGGAACCAACCTTCTGACCTCTGTCGTTGTGTATGTCGACTTTGTCTTCAAATTTTGGCATTTCTATCCCTCCGCGGGGTTATCTGCCATGCGAACGACTATGTACGCTGAAGACAAGGACTGAAAAAGGAACTGATTACAGCTCGGCCGTGCGATAACGATACCGAGTTGTACGTGACACCTAGCATGGAGCAAACCCCGGGTTAAGTAGACATCAGTCTTATACTTTATTAAGCTTTTGCTGGCAAAGCAAGGAGACCTATTTAAAACATTTTCGTGGGATATAAGGCTGAAGAACGCTGTAGATATTTTATCTTTTTATTTTTATAATTACAAAACGACCACCAACAGAGCCGAAACGGGCGCGTACAACGACTCAAAAGCTATATATGTGAACAATATCATTTCGCCCTTGCATATGCAGGTATTAATCAGTCCAAAAAACGAATTTGAGGCGAGAGAGGCAGTAAACGGTGGGGCCGATATCATTGACGTGAAGAACCCCGCTGAGGGTTCATTAGGCGCGAACTTTCCGTGGGTAATCAGCGCAATCCGGGAGCTCGTACCTCAGTCAATCCGGATAAGCGCAACGATTGGAGACTTCCCCCATCTTCCCGGCTCAGCATCCCTGGCAGCTCTCGGAGCGGCCGTTTCTGGAGCCGATTACATCAAAGTTGGCCTAAGGGGGTCCAAAACTCAGCACGATGCCATCTTCTTGATGCGGCACGTCGCACAGGCGGTCAACGAGTACGACCCATGTATAAAAGTGGTGGCCGCGGCTTACGCCGATTATCAGCGGGCATGCACCTTGAATCCGCGGTCGCTACCGCGCGTGGCGCAGCAGGCAGGCTGCAACGTGGTTATGGTTGATACCTTCATCAAAGACGGTAAGGGGCTTTTCGACTTCATGGATCCTATCACCTGCAGACAATTTGTCGACGAGGGCCACAAGCGCGCGCTTGACGTCGCCCTCGCAGGATCAATCAAATTGGCTGACGTCCCTATCTTGAAGGATATCGGCGTCGATATCATCGGCATACGGGGGGCGGCGTGCTCACGCGGCGACAGAGTAGCGGGAACCATCCAAGCTGAAAATGTCAGGCATCTGATGACCTTAGCCAAAACGGCCTGATGAAACGCAGCCGCTGAGGTGCCTGCGACAGTTCCAGAATCCTTTTTCACTGGCCTGGTATGCCAAAGAAACTAGTACTTTGACGGTACATGGTCAGCTTATGAACGAACAGTATGCTGCGCTGTCCGATAAGCTTGAGAGCGTTCTAGGACTCAAAGGCGCGCCTGTGGCGGTCAAACTCATCAGAACCTTGAGCGGCGTTCCTCACGGACTAGGGCATCTGAACGAAGTGCTCCGGCACTGTGAGATGGTGCAAAAGGCGCGTCGCGGCTCGAAGTTCTATGCCACCGTCGAGCAGCACGCCTGCAAAGGTGGGGCCGGAATGCTCGGTGTCATCGACATACCGGAGAACATCAAATCGGGCGAGTTCTATTACAAATTAGGACGATTCGCGTCGGTTGAGCACGCCGGTGAGACGATGCACGCAGTTCCTGGAGTCGATTTTAAGGTCTATGCAACCGCCTACGCACCCCTGGCCGAAACGCCATTTGCACCTGACGTCGTCGTGATAGTCGTCAATCCTCGTCAAGCAATGATGATCGCCCAGGCGAACGTGTATGAGCTGCATTCACGAAACACTGCCGATTTCTCCGGTATCCAATCCCTGTGTGGCGATGCAGTTGCCGCGCCCCTGCTGCGCGATAGCATCAATTTCACTCTCGGTTGCAGCGGCTCAAGGAAATACGCAAAGGTCAGTGAAGATGAGCTTATCGTCGGTATCCCTGTGACGCTCCTTCCGCAGTTAGTTGGCGCATTGCAGAAGCTCACTTGAGGTGCATTGGCACGGCATGTACCACGGAAGCTTGGAACGAAGTGCATCGTTAAATAGCAGAAGCACTATTCGCACGTACGCTTTGGAGGAGTATCATGCAAGAAACCTTTGGGGTACTCGTTTTGGGTCATGGGAGCAAGCTAAGCTACAACAAGGATACCGTCGAGGCTGTGGCCGCTATGATAGCTGAGAGGCTCAATGGGGCCACGGTGAGAACCGCGTACCTAAACATGAATAGTCCAACGGTCGAGGAGGGGCTTAAAAGCTTTGCAGCAACCGAGATTGGCAAGGTGTATGTGCTTCCACTTTTTCTCGCGCACGGGACGCATACGCTAAAGGATATCCCGCGGATATTAGGACTCGAAGACGGACAACACACGACCACCTATCCGCTTGGTAGCAAGCACATAGAAATCGTGTACGTAGAGCCGCTCGGGATCGATCCGTGCATCGCAGAATTGGCGTATAAGAGGCTTAGAGAGGCTTAATAGCGTATGGACTTCCGTGGCAAGAAAGTCGCCGTTCTGGATACGATTCATGGCGGCGAAACGATCTGCCACAAGCTGCGACAAGCAGGAGCTGATGCGGTCGCGATAAACATATATAAAGATCCGCCCGCAGCCCCTGTAATCGATTCTTTTGACCTCGTAATTTCGCCAGTCCACGCACAAAGTCCTCTCAAAACCCGCGCTGCGACGCTCGGCATTCCGTTGCTGTCGCACCACCAAGTGGTTGGCCAGCTTGCAGCGCGCTCAAAAGCCTTGCATGACGCGCTCGTGTTCGAAATCACCGGCGTGCGAGGCAAAACGACGACTGCGGCCCTGTTAAAGACCGCATTTTCGGATCAGGCGCTTCTCAGTCTGACGAGTAGCGGGCTGGAAGTGCAGCAAGATGGTCGGTATATCGCCAAAAAGCGGTTGAGCATAACGCCAGCGAACATACTGGTCGCACTGGATTTGATTGATGAGTTCGACTTTACGCCACAAACGTGTATCTTTGAGACGTCTCTTGGCGGAACGGGTATAGCCGACGTCAATATCCTCACGTCTCTGTCACCGGAGTACGCGATCGCACAGCACACTGGTACGTCCACAGACGCGAAACTGCAAATGATATCGAACGCGAAAGCTAATTCGTGTTTGATTACCCCGTCATCCGTTGCGTCTCTCGCGCGCCCAGGCTCTTGTCGTAACACATTCGGCGGCGCGGGTGCCACTGTGTATTACGGACAGATGGGGACTAGCGAGATCGACATTAGATATGACAATTTACAAAGAATCAGCGGGGATCGAGCATCTGGCGAAATACGCTTCAAGCCAAGCGGATGCTACGACCTGTTGAGTTATCAGGACTCACTGTTGTGTTTTGCGGCCGCTGCGCTCACTTCAAATATCGATCCGGAGTTGATTGAGCGGAAACTATGCTCGTTCAAAGGGGTGATAGGCCGAATGTCAGTCGCGCTGGTTAAGCGCAGGATTCTTGTCGATAATTCAAATTCCGGTCTTCAGGAGAGCTCAATCGAACGAGCCGTAGACTTTGGACTAGCCTTTAAGCGACCGGGACACAGAGTGGTATTAGTTATAGGAGAAGAAGCAAAGAATATTTGCGACGGAATCATGCCAGAAGTGGTCGCGTCAATCGCCGGAAATAACGCGCTTGATGAGGTAGTACTCGTGGGTGACCGGATGCGCACCCCAAAAGCCCGTGGCACCCATTCGGATGATCTGGAAAGTGCACTTAAAGCGGCCCTTAACCTCACAAGTGAACATGACGTGATCATCTCTTGTGTTAAAATGTGGAGGTAATACGGTGTCGTCTGAATCGCGTGCGCTTGATTTGAGCGAAGAGCAGATTATCCATCCGCGACCGAGTTCGATCGTGGCGGCGCTCTATACGCTGAGAGACCTAGAGACTGACGTGGTAATTATACACGGACCGTCAGGTTGCTGCTTTAAGCACAGTCGCCTTCTTGAAGAGGATGGGATTCGAGTCATCACAACGGCGATGGATGAGACCAACTTTGTGTTCGGTGGGGATACGATCCTGCGAAGAGTGATAGAACGCGCAATGGAACTATTTGATCCTGGCCTTTTGGGTGTCATTGGCACGTGCGCGAGTATGATCATAGGCGAAGATCTACACCAAGCTGTGCTGGACGCTCATCCGCATTGTCCGGTTATAGAGGTTGAAATCCACGCCGGATATCGTGACAACACGTACGGGGCCATTGCTACGCTTGAAGCTGCTGCCAACGCTAACGTGCTTAGTAATGAGGAGTATCTCCGACAAAAGGAGCTACTACTCAAAGCGACTGAGCTTGAGAAACTCGCGGGAGTTGCAAGCAAAGAGTACATCGCTCCCTCTCGGGGCGATATCAAGTACGCGACCGCTAAGAACATCCTCCAGCTGCTAGCGCGAGGCAAGAAAGGTTTGGTAGTTCTCAATGCGAAGAAAGAAACCGCCTACCAATTCGCAGACGTACTCGTCGTGCTTACAAAGGCCGCGCGCGGACTTGGCAATCACTGGCTTAAGACCTTCGCGAATTTAGACATTAGCGTGGGTCTACCACGACTGCGTACGCACGCCCGAAACATTTTGCACGATTTGAACGAGCAGGACGTTTTCATCGATCACATCACCGGAGGACTGGATGAATATCCCGTCACCGGCAGCATAGCCGGTGACTTGATTGAAACACGCTACAGCGATTACGATTTTGCTGTGTTGCTCGGCGTACCGCACGCGATTCCGATGAAAAGCTTAAAAGGAAAGACTATATTTTCGGTAACTAACGGACCTCGACAAGTGCTTCCGCTTAAGCAGCTAGGTCACCAGCACGTGACAGTTGAGATTGATCTACATCCCAAGACCTTGGGCGTTAGCCATATCGTTCCATCAGAGCTAGGCGACACTGTGCGAGCGGTATTCCTAGAGGAGCAAAATAGAGAATAAGGATACGGTCAAATGAAAAGGCATGCACGAGTCACAACAAGGGCGACGTCGTAAATCGAGCAATCGTTCTCACACAAATGCCTACTTAGGTAGGGTAGGAATTACAGGAGCGCTTCAGAGTGATAAATGTGATAAATGCCATTTCGGCTAACCTCGTTTGTCCGATGTGCCAAGAGACGCAAGTACAACATGTTCGCGCCTCTTACTCGCAATAGACTCGCGCAGGACCACACCAGGCCCAAGCGATTATTGCCGGACTACTCTACATTGACAGCGCGCAGCACGAAAGGGATGCTGCACGCGCTGGACTGATTGAATCCCCTGGAACACCCATATAAGCGAGGTGCGGTTCACAGGATGAAAATGGAAAAAAGCAACCTACGGATACCTCGCGTATGTATCGCGGCAGACAGAAGTTCTGCAGGAAAGACGACCATTGCTGTTGGGCTGATGTCGATCCTTAAGAGGGCGGGATACGCTGTCCAACCATTCAAGGTCGGGCTCGATTACATTGACCCGAGCTATCACTCAGAGGTCACAGACCGCTTTTCGCGTAATCTCGACGGGTTCCTGATGAATCAGCAGTCTGTCACGGAAGTCTTCTTGCACGCGAGCCGCGGCGCTGACATTGCAATCATTGAAGGTGTCAGGGGCCTTTACGAAGGTTTAGAGAGCCTAAGCGACTGCGGAAGCACAGCGCAAATCGCCAAAATGCTTGAGGCACCTGTGATTCTGGTGATCGACGCTCGAAGCATCACGCGTAGTACCGCGGCGTTGGTGAAAGGCTATCAATCCTTTGATCCACGCGTGAACATAAAGGGGGTCATACTCAACAGAATTGGCAGCGCGACGCATGCAAGGAAAGCGAAAGAAGCAATTGAACATTACGCCGGCGTGGAGGTCATTGGGCAGATCCCCCGCGATGACTCGATACATCTGACAATGCGACATCTGGGCCTTGTACCGGCTTTTGAAGGGCTTAAGCACAACGTTCAATTCAGACGACAGCTCGATATCATCGAAAGCATCATTCGCGACAACGTCGACGTGGACAGATTGATCGCTATTGCGAAAGGCGCGGCCCCCTTGCCACCTGTTCAACCCGCGTTATTCGTGTCGCCATATCGGGCGGCGACACAACGCGAGACGCGGGTGCGAATAGGCGTTGCGTACGATGAGGCTTTCAATTTTTATTACCGCGATTTATTCGACTTATTCTCCTTGCACAACGCTGACGTGACCTTTTTTAGTCCGGTGCGGGACAAAGAGATTCCTCACGTCGACGGCATCTATATCGGAGGCGGCTATCCTGAACTCTTTGCCGCAGAGCTCTCACAAAATCGTTCTGTGCACAATGCACTCGTTACAAGTGCTCTAGAAGGAATGCCGATTTTTGGTGAGTGCGGCGGATTAATGTACTTGACGGAATCGATCACGTACGACGGGAAAACCTCAAAAATGGCAGGCTTGATTCCCGCTAACGCAACAATGGTGAATAAACGGGTTATCGGCTACGTTGTGGGGAGCACTATTCGAAACACGATTATAGGCCCCAAGGGAACTCGTTTCCGTGGGCACGAATTTCACTACTCGGAGATCACAAACCTAACTGATTCGCTCCCGTTCGCGTTCAAGCTGGAAAAAGGAAAGGGTATATCCCATGGATGTGATGGCATCCAAGTTCATAACACGCTCGCCTCGTATTCGCACCTTCACCCGCTATCCTATCCCGCTCTCGTAGCCAACTTCATTAAATCGTGCACGGATTTTAGGGAGCAAACACCTCGCAGCACGCTATCTCTCTTATGAACACGGTGTTGAATTTTGAGAGCGCTCGCGGATCAGAGGCAGTCGTTATACTGCCATCGCGCTCGACTGGCTTGCCAGAGTAGTTTGCGCCGGCGTCTTGCAACTCTTTTCCTACGGTGGGGTACGACGTCATAGTCCTGTTCTTAGCAATTCCCGCCGATATAAGCACTTGTGGTCCGTGACATACCGCGCCAATCCGCAGCCCTTGGTCGTACGCTCGTTTGGTAAGCCTTTGCACTTCCGGGTCACCCCTTATCTTAGCCGGGGACCTCCCCCCCGGTATGTAAAGCGCGCTGTAGCCTTCGATTGTCACGTCGTTCACAAGTGTATCTGGAATCACGGTGACTTCGCCTCGCTTTCCGTCAAGCGCTTCTTTGAACGTGCTCGCGACAGTCGTTGCCGCTCCAAGAAGCGTTAATGCTCCCACAACGTCTCTAAACTCGGAGTCCTCAAATTCTGGAGCAAGCAGGACCAGAACACGCTTTCCTTCTAGTCTCTTGATAACCGTCATAAAGAGTCGTTGGAAATCATCTGAGAAAAACATTTTCGGTGGGGCATAACAGGAGTTGGCGGCGCTGCGGTAACAAGAGTCGAGCCGCGAGCAAGAACTACGACTGCTTTCC
>Ga0187780_10003494_pt1 | contig 11851 bp, 11 predicted proteins | sample 1015_Q2_SP10_20__FD_132429 | JGI IMG/M metagenome (GOLD analysis project Ga0187780, IMG submission 132429) | Tropical peat soil microbial communities from peatlands in Department of Meta, Colombia - 1015_Q2_SP10_20_MG | ecosystem: Environmental > Terrestrial > Soil > Wetlands > Peat | place...
ATCGGCTGTCTGACCAAGATCACGGTCATTCTACCTTCCACGCCTTCGCGCTCGATAAGTAGTGTTTTGCCAACGAAGGGCCCTATATTTAGCACCTGGCGAAGTTGAGCATCCTCCCAGGGCAGAACATATGCATGGATTCGTTTTAGAGCTGTCTCCAAATCTGGTACGATCTTTTGGCTCCCCACTACCAGAATCACCTTGCCAGCAGTGCTGGCATAGGGACCTATCTGACCGGCTGAAGCCGAGGTTAGTACTAGAATGCCTTCTTCAGTGATTGCATTCACGCTCCCCAACATGTAATCAGGCGCGGAAATCAGTTTGCGTATCTCGCGTGCCTGGGTCTTACGATCCATCTTCAAGTAGCGAGGACGGATGGCGTTGTAGCGATTTTCGTCATTGATGATATCGAAAATGCCAGCGTCCTTCAGTGTTTGAGACTTGGCTGAGTGGACTTCTGCTCCTTCGGGAATGCGCTCCAACACTATTTTACGTGCCTGTTCGCCATCATCGACCACAATCACTTCAATATTGCGTTCTCGGATTCGCTGTGCAACTCGCTGGATGATCTCTTCTGAAACGGCAGTTGCAAAGTCTTCTCTTGTCTGTGTCATAAAACAATTATTCCTTTTATCTATAGGTATATTGAATTAAGCATGCCATTCGATGGTTTGACGCGTCTATTAAACAACGCTCAATGTGTTAGAGTGCATCAATCTGGACCAGGTCCAAGGCCAAGCTGAGCATGAGTAGCTCCCATACACCGATTCATGACCACGGTCAATCCTGCTGCTTCGGCAATTTGTTCGGCCTCCTCTGATACGATACCTAGTTGTAGCCAGAGCACTTTTGCTCCAATGGCTGCTGCCTGGCGGGCGATTTCGGGAGCTTCCTGGGCAGGACGAAATACCTCTACGGCATCAACAGGTACATCTATCTCGCTAAGAGAGTGAAAGACGCGTTCACCGAAAATCTCGCCTCCACGAGGATTTACCGGTAGGACCCGATAGCCCTGGCTCTGAAGGTAAGCAGGAACCGTGTGGGAAGCCTTTGATGGATCAGCAGAGGCTCCTACCACTGCAATAGTTCTGCTTTGAGCATAGATCCGTAGCAGTTCTTCACGATTAGAAATATCTCTCATTTTGTACTCTTCTGTTGTTGATCAACTAGTTTGCAAAGGAATGTATTTATTCTCACCTGGCCTGACCAGGAGGATATCTTTGAGTAATAAAGAGGACAGCCCTGGTCGTGTATGAACTGACCGAGGACCATCCTCGCAACCAGATATGTACAGAAGTTTAAATGGAATAACAGTATCCTCTTATGCCTGTTGCTCTTGCTTCTGTTCTACAAACTCACCTTCGATTAAGATTTGCACCTCATCGCTGACAATCCACTTGCCATCAAGCATCATGTTAAATGTAAGGCCAAACTCCTTGCGGTTGATCTTTGCCTCCGCACTATAACCGATGCGGTGGCCCATCATATTCGGGTCATTGAATTCCCCGTACTTTACCACCTTAAAAGTAACGGGATGAGTGTTTCCCTTGATCGTCAGGTCACCTGTCATGCTGTAGGTATCCTGTCCTGTCTGTTCAATTTTAGTGCTTTTGAAATGCATCGTATGATACTTGTCAGTCTCCAGGAAATTTGATGACCGAAGATCATTGTCTCGTTGTGGATTGTGCGTGCGAATACTTGCTGTCTGGATCGTGACGTCTACCGATGAAGCTTCGGGATGGTCGGGGTCGATATAGCCATTGGCTGCTATTTCGAGGAAGTTTCCACGTACCGTCATCATCCCCAGGTGCTTTGCAGCAAACTCGACTTGTGTGTGGTAAGGGTCAAAGACCCAGCGACTCGTTGAGGTTTCTGCTTGATTTTGAGTTGTCATAGTCTTTCCTCCCAGAAATAAATTGTATAAATACTCATGTTCAAAGTGGCATTTTCCAAAGGATCAAACCCAGTCTGATCAACGTACTCTTATTCCTCGGTCCTCACTTTCTAGTTGAGATTGGTTTTGCCTTTCGAATAGGTATAGTGTAAAGACTGTGTATTAACTGTGCATATCTTACTCATCTGAAGTTACTTACTTTACAATAGTAAAGGTAACATAGGAAGTTAGAGTTGTCAAGAAAGTTGTTTTCTGTTTCTTACTATGAGCCAAATAAAGATCTACAATTCGTTGCGCACTATTCTAGCCCCTTCAACAAGCGCACACAGTTTGCCGAACGCCACATCTCTTGGCAGGTATTTCATGCCGCAATCAGGCGCTACGATCAGGCGTTCTGGTTCAACGTATTGTAAGGCTTTGCGTATTCTTGCCGCTACTATCTCCGAAGTCTCTACCTCCATATCGCCTAAATTCAAGCTGCCTACGATGATAGTTTTATCGGGCAATTGGCGCAGGACGGATAGATCGAGGTTAGGTTGAGCAGCTTCGATCGAAATCTGCTTCACGATGCAATCGCTCAATTCGGTGAGGAATGAGTACTGAGGTGGTCTGTTATGGACTATTGCAGCATAGCCAAAGCAGATGTGTAGCACTGTAGTGCCTTCAATTCCTGCAAGCGCGCGATTGATGACTTCTACTCCGTACATCCTGGCTTTTTCGGGTCTGGCTTGCAGATAGGGTTCATCAATTTGTACCACGTCTGCTCCAGCGGCCTGTAAGCTTTTGATCTCCTCGTTGATGGCTGCTGCTATGTCCAGTGCAAGCGCTTTATCATCGCTGTAATAGTCGTTCTGCGCCTGCTGGGTGACAGTGAAGGGCCCGGGAACAGTGATTTTGATGCGACGGTCGGTGTTCTTGCGAAGAAACTCGACATCGCGCACCTCAACCGGATATAAACGGTGAATGGGGCCAACAACTCGCGGCACGGGGTTAGGATGGCCTGTGCGGTCAATGGCTACTCCAGGATTATCAAGGTCCATACCGCCCAGCGCGGTTGCAAAGCGATTGGAGTAACTCTCCCTGCGAATTTCACCGTCAGAGATAATGTCCAGGCCTGCGCGCTCCATATCACGAATAGCGAGCAATGTTGCATCATCCTGAGCCTCTTCGAGAAAAGGTTCAGGGATGCGCCAGATTTCACGTGCCCGAATGCGTGGAGGTAATCTGCTGCGTAAATTGTTGCGGTCAATGAGCCACTCTGGTTGAGGGTAGCTTCCCACAATCGTTGTTAATAGTTTATCAGCCACATTTTTTACTCCCTGTTATAGTCTAATGGAACTCCTGGTTCCCGATAGCTATGTAGTGATGTCCGGATAAGGCAGCGACCAGTGCTGGAGCTTGCGCGCATACTCACGTTGGAACCCTAGCGGCTCCTCATAATCTCGCTCGAACAGGGCGATAAAGAGAGTGAGGGTCAGGAAGTGGTGCGCCCCAAGTTCGAACAGTTTGACATAGTCATGCGTTGCCAGGGCTTCGCGTTCTTCGCCGGTAAACTTTTGCCAGGTGCTGCGTTCTAACTCAGGCAGGTTCAGGATGACGTTGGCGCGCTCTGCCTCCCACCAGATCACGGTGCCTCGGGGGTCTTCGCGATAACGCTCAACCAATTGTGGGTCGCGGTCGACGGTGAAAAGGAACTTATTGAGAAGATATTTGCTCATGCGTCAACTCCCTTCGGGTACCAGGTAAAATAGGCTTCCATGGTATGGAACAGATCAAGAGAATCGGCGTAATCGGCTTTGACCTCTCCAGCGACACCCATCATCAACATGAAATCAAGAAATCCGTGTGTTGCGTTGCCCGGGTTCCAGAGGCTTTCGAGTGACACCTCGCGTAATGCTCCTTCGATGTCACCATTAGCAATCCACTCGACTGCTTTGCGGTCGAACTGCGGGTCAGGTCCATGAGGACCGAACTGGCGAGGACCGCCAAGTTCAAGTGAAAGGTGGCCGGTTCCAATAACGGCCACGCGCTCGTCGCTGGGCCAGGCCTCAAGAAGGCGACGTAAGGTACGACCCAGTTCCACATACCGCCATGGTTGAGGCAATGGTGGGGCGAAGATGTTCGTGTAGATAGGCACGATGGGCAGATCAGCCTGCGGACGCGTTGTGATGATAGGACAGGTAATACTATGGTCGACACGCAATTCGTTGCTAAATGCGAAGTCGAAACCGGCATCCAGCCCGGCACGAAGCAAATAGGCCGAGAGTTCTTCATGCCCTTTCAGGAGCATGCGGGGCAAGCCGAATTCGCGCTCCTCATTGTAGTAGTTCGCGTCATAGAACGGCGCTTTGCCAATAAGGAATTGCGGCATGACATCATAGAAAAGCTGGTGGAAGTGGTCAGAACCGACCATCACCAGGACATCTGGATTGGCCCTGGTTAGCGTCTCACGGTAGGCTGTAACTTTACGCACCCACTCGTCCGCGAAGTCTGGCCTGCTCTCAGGCGGAGCAGTACTGGCCCGATAGAAAAATGGGTGATGAGTTGTGGCGAGGACAGCGACAATTTTTGCCATTAATTCCTCCTTTACAAGCGCCTGCGCGCAAAGCAGGCATCAAGTTACTCTATCTAAAGTTGTTCCAGATTATCATCAACTGGTTGATAGATAGCATTGCGATCGATAGTTGTATATATGTCAGGCGCGATGGGATGGCGCATTTCCTCGGCGATATGGCCGAGTAGGCCAGCAGCACGTGCTAGCAACGCTACACCTCGCAGCAGCTCAGGCGGTAATCCTATATCTGCAAGAGCGGCGCCAGCTACTCCCGCACCATTGAGCGGGAGCGTTCGTCCAAGCACGCCTGGATGAACGCGGCCAATGGCCTCGAACAGGCGGAGGTGAGGCCCTCGAAGGCCCTCCCTGCCGGCGATTTCGAGAATAACAGCGGTACGCGGGTCAGCTTGCTTGTGCACTGGATGGCCCAGACCTGGAACAAACTTGCCAGCAGCCCTTTGCTCAGTCACGGCGTGTAGTGCAAGCTCATCCCACTGATCATCTGTTTCAGGGAGTGGGCCAGTGACGGTTGCAAGCACAGCAGCGAGGAATCGACCGGTATCTTCCGTGACACCGAGGAAGCGTGAGCCACCGCCTAACAGTCCAGCTGCCATTGCACCTTGAAGGGCATCGGGGGCGCTATAGAGGGTCAACCGAGCTGCAATAGCGGTCGGTGTAAAACCATGGTCAGCCAGCGAGACGAGCACTGCTTCAAATACACGAACCTGTGAAGGCGTAGGTCGTTGCTGAGTAGCCAGCCAGAGGGCCAGTTCACCAAATCCGACGCGACCAATCAGCTCGTTTGAAAGATCATGGCCGAGCAGGCGAATAGTGGTGGCATCAGATGTGCCTATTCCGGTGGGAAATTCCATGGCTTCCCTTTCGATATGACAATGGTTATTAGCCCTCTCGACACAGGGCGGCTACCAGGATGTGCTGGCTGAACTGGACTTTGTGTTGTTTGCCTTATCATGAAATTTAACAAATAAAATGGGATAGTATGAAAGGGCACAGGAGGCCGATAAATCGGCGATGCGCACGATGAATCGGCGCCTACAGTAATCCCGGATATTTTGTGAAAAACCATAATAAGGATGCCTCATCTATATTACATTCCATCGGGTGGATGGGTGTCAATCTTCTGACTGAGCCAGGCACGAATCAACTCGTTATCTTGTCCAAGCGCTGGAGGTGGCAACGTGTGGCGAGGGGGCGTCAATGAAAACGTAATGGGATGACGAACCAGGGGTACTGCATGCTCACCAGTGCCAACTTCGACAATAGGATCGAGTCCAATTTCTTGTGCGAACTTGACCCCTCCCTCAACGCTATTGATGGGGCCGCATGGAACGCCGGCTTCAGTTAATAGTTGAAACCATTCGTTTGCCGATTTTGTGCGAAGCCTTTCAACCAGTAACGGACGAAGCTCTTCGCGATTACGCGTGCGATCCTTTGTATGAGCAAAGCGTGGATCTACTGGTAAAGCGGGTACACCAAGGATTTCACATAGCTTTGTGAATTGTCTGTTGTTTCCGGCTGCAATAATAATGTCAAGATCTGCCGTTGGTAGCGATTCGTATGGAAAGAGACTGGGATGAGCATTACCCATGCGGGTTGGAACGACACCGCCTGCGACATAAGCGGTACTTTGATTGACCATTCCTGAGAGAGCAGTGGCGAATAAGCTCACCTCTACATGTTGTCCTTCACCTGTATGATTGCGATGGTTGAGGGCAGCTAAAATGCCGATGGTGGTATGAAGGCCTGCCATTACATCGAAAACTGAAATGCCGGCACGAAAAGCGGGGCCATCGGCATCACCGGTGAGGCTCATAAGACCGGACATAGCCTGCACGATCAAATCATATCCAGGGAGAGATGCTCCCTGGGCAGTTCCGAAGCCACTGATAGAAGCATAGATAATGCCGGGATTGAGTTGTTTGACCGAATCATAATCCAGTTTGAAGCGCTTGAGACCGCCGGGTTTGAAATTCTCGATGAAGATGTCGGCGCGCGAAGCAAGTTCATACGCTAATTGCAGGTCTGCAGGATCGTGAAAATTAAGGGTGATCGAGCGCTTGTTGCGATTGATGGCCATGTAGTATGTCGCAACGCCATCACGGTCAGGTGGGAGCCAGTTGCGGGTGTCATCCCCGATCGGGCTTTCTACCTTTATCACCGTCGCGCCCAGATCACCAAGCAACATGGTGCAATAGGGACCTGCGAGCACGCGTGAGAAATCGGCGATGAGTAAACCGTCAAGCGGACCAGGTCGCTGATCGGTGCTTCGGGTGGAATGCTCGTTGTCTTGCTGCGGCATAAAGTTCACGTCTCCGGTCAATTGCTAGTCTATGAATGGTAGGGACTGTCTGTATACGTACACTTTGGCCAGGCTCATTTCCCTGACGTATAGCCTTATCAAGGCACATTACCCTGATGAACGCAGAATTGTTTACTTTGCATTCATGGTAACAGAAACAGTCCCCAGATGTCCAGATCATTTCCAGACTAAGCATGATTGAAAGGGGAACGAAGAAAAGTTTCTTCAGTGAGCCATTGGTGCAATGAGCAAACTGAACTCAGGCACCAACAATATCCTTGACACCGCCTCTTCAATTGTGTAATATTTTTGCGTGGACAACATTCATTTCCCCTGTTAACCTTTGCTGAACGTATCACTATATGGCTACAAAGACGTGAGAATTTACGAGGCGGATGGCATCCAGTTTGGTGCTCGTGGTCTACTCTGCGTCCAGCAGCCTGAACACAATGAGGTGAGTAAACATGAGCCAGAACGCAGTACCCAACAGCAATTCCTTTCCAACAGGACGTCCAGTAGTATTTCGCAATGCTACTGTACTGACAATTGATCCCTCACTCGGTATGATTGAGAGCGGTGATGTTCTCGTTGTTGACAACCGCATAGCTGAAGTTGGACGGCAACTCACTGCACCGGAGAATGCGGTAGAGATAGATGCTTCAGGCGGAATTCTTATGCCAGGCATGGTGGATACACACCGGCATATGTGGCAGACAGCTCTGCGTGGGTTTGGTGCAGACTGGACCCTCACAAACTATTTCATGTTCTACTACATCAACTGGGGCAAAATTTTCCGTGCAGAGGATATTTATGCGGGAAACCTCCTGTCAGCGATCGAGGCCGTAGACTCTGGGGTTACAACAACGGTTGACTGGTCTCACGGTTTACAGACGGTCGAATACGCCGATGCAGCGGTCGATGCGCTTGAAGCTGTGCCAGGGCGATTTGTCCTGGCATATGGCAATCTGTTAGGAGCGCCATGGGAGTGGACAAAGGCTCCTGAGTTCGCAGACTTTATTCGTCGCAGGATTGACGGACGAGGGGATATGCTGGGTATGCAGGTGGCCTTCGACGTTACCGGTGACCCTGCATTTCCCGAAAAGGGAGCGTTCGAGGTTGCTCGTGACTTCAACCTACCTGTGACGACCCACGCCGGAGTAAGGGGCGCTACCAACGATAACGGCATCCGCTTGATGTACGAGCATGGATTCATGAACCCTTCCACCATCTATGTGCATGCGGCAACGCTTTCTGAGGACTCGTATCAGCGCATAGCAGCAACGGGCGGCTACACGTCGATGTCTGCCGAGAGCGAGATGAATGCTGGTCAGGGCTACCCACCCACGTGGCAGCTCCGGCGGCATAACATACCGGTTTCCCTATCGATGGACACCAGCGTGTGGTGGAGCGCAGACCTGTTCTCCGCGATGAGGGCGACACTCAACGCGGACCGAGCCCGTGAGCACCTTGAAGCGCATAAGCGCGACGAAAGCGTCAATCTCAATCACCTGCGCGCTGAGCAGGTCGTGATGTGGGCGACGCTCGGTGGAGCTCAAGCATTAGGGATGAGCAATATCATCGGTAGCATTACAGTTGGCAAGAAAGCTGATCTTGTGCTGATTAAGAATGACCAGTCGCCGGTGATGTTCCCATTGCTCCACCCCTATGGACACGTTGTATTTCAGGCTGGGCGCGGGGACGTGCATACGGTGATGGTGGATGGTAAGGTCGTCAAGTACGAGCATCGTCTACTCGATATTGACCTCACTAGGGCCAAGCAGGCTGTTATGAAGACTGTTGAGTATGCGCAGTCCCAGATGGGAGAGCAGGCCTGGAATGAAGCCATGTACCCCGAGAAGGTAATGATCGAGTTGATTGATAATCCGTACACATACACTGATCGGGAGCGTACGCGGACGAGGCAGATACAGGGGAACGCGGATTCGTCGCCAACATCTCTGTAGGAGTGACGCGCAATAACAGCGGCGCACAGCGATACCGACGGTGGAGGAGAAGACCTATGATGAGCGCTGAGATGCCAGCAGCGGTACTCCACAAACATGCCGCTCCACCAGAGTGTATCTCGTGGCCAGTGCCTCAAAGGGGTGCTGGACAAGCGCTAGTACGGGTCACAGCAGCTCCCATCAGTCCGTTAGATCTTTTATGTGCTTCGGGTACGTCATATTTCGGCGCACCAAAACTCCCCTATATTCCAGGTACGCAAGGCGTTGGCATGGTTGTAGAAGCAGATGTGCTTGAACCGGGTCAGCGGATCTGGTTTTCTTGTGACGCAGGTATGAAACCAGGGGATGGGAGTATGGCGCTGTATTGCGTGATTGATGAATCTGCTGCACTCACACTCCCTGACAATGTCGACGATGACCTGGCAGCAGCGCTCGGACTATCCTCGATTGCCGCATGGATGGCTCTTACATGGCGCGGTAATCTACAACCAGGCGAGCAGGTGCTTGTACTGGGAGCCAGTGGAGCAGTCGGACAGGTAGCGGTGCAGGCTGCCAAACTGCTTGGTGCAGGCAGAGTGATTGCAGCATCACGAGACGAGGCTGCTCGTACTCGCGCTTACTCGCTAGGCGCAGACGCAGTTGTCGATCTAACAGGCAATGATGTGGATGAGATCAGCAAGCGCATAGCAGCAGCATGTGATGGTCCCTTGCATCTGGTTATCGACCCGGTGTGGGGCCTTCCTGCAGAGGCCGCTGCGAGAGTTCTGGCTTACGAGGGAAGATTGGTCAACTTTGGTTCTGCTGCGGGACCCACTGCGCGTTTTGATTCGGCAACCCTGCGAAGTAAATTACTCAACATTCTGGGCTATACTAACAATGCGTTGAATCATGAGCAAAAAGCCGAGGCTCTCAAGGAAATACTTGTATATGCGGCCGAGGGCCGTTGCACTGTTGAGAGAGAAAGTGTGCCACTTGCAAGAGCTGCTGAAGCCTGGGAACGCCAGGCTTCGATTGCTCGCCGCAAGCTTATCCTTATTCCTTCTTAAAAGTAGGAACTAACGGGTGTCTTTACAGGAAATCGCCCAGAAAGCCCCCGTCATTCATGTGGGGGATGAATGGGCATTCCTTTTTCGGGGCGTGGGAGAGGCGGAGATGTTGACAGAGAAGGCTGTAGTCCTCCGCAAGCCAGGTCACGCGAGTGGCAATGGTGAGGAGATGGCGGCTTGAGCTCTCGCCTGATCTGCCTTTCCACTTTTTTGCTCCTCTGTGAGAATACTCCAGGAGAGCCTTGGGAACTGCAGAACACAGGGGTGATCTGTCGAAGGGCTAGATGCACACATGTTACCACGTTGGCCACGATCTCAGCTCTGGAGATGCTACACAGGCACGACCCCAACGGAGGTACGGCGAGAGTTCCTGCAGCGCCGAAGCCGCGCAGAGGGCCAGGAAAAGCCTGCACGCCTCTTGGGCATATTCACCTGGATGGGGCGTTCAAAAGACGCGGGTGTTGCTCTTGCCCTGGGTGCCGGACGTACGTTGTGGGCCATGCTTGCCTGTGTGCAAGGTATGGGATCAGCCAGGATACGTAAGTGCCTATCACAAGATGCAGGGTAAGACATGAAGCGAACCAAGACGCCGACCTTTCTCATCGAACTGCCACTGCGCCTTACCTGGGGCCAAGAGCGTCATGTGCGCGGCTCTCTTGAGGCGGCTCGGTGTCTGTATAACGCGCTGCTGGGAGAAGCCAACAGGCGTCTCCATCGGATGCGCAACGACCCCGCCTGGCAAGCGGCTTGTGCCATTCCTCGCACCCACAAGCAAGAACGCGCACAGGCCTTCGCTGCCCTACGCAAACAGTATTGCTTTTCGGAGTACGAGCTGCACGAGTACGCCAAATGCGCGCGTGTCTCGTGGATTGCCGACCACATTGATAGCACCATGGCCCAAACGCTGGCCACCAGGGCCTATCAAGCGGTCAACCGGCTCTCGCGTGGGCAAAGCAAAACGAGTGCGCTTTCGCAGCCGTGGCAGAGGGCTTGATAGCGTGGAGGGCAAACGCAACGACGTCGGCTTGCGCTTTGTGCTCGACCCGGGCGTCGGCGATGGCGGCTTTCTCCTCTGGAACGAGCAGGTCATCCCCGCCCTCATCAACTGGCTCGATCCGGTCGTGCAACATGGCCTGCGCCACCCGATCAAGTATGTGCGCTTGATCCGCCGCAGGGCATCCTCGCCACAGGCCCGGGGAGCCGATGGTGAGGGCAACCGCTATTCCGTGCAAATTGTTTTAGAAGGCCATGCTTTCACCAAACCAAAGCATGAGGAGCGCGGCAGCGACATCATCGGGCTGGATATTGGCCCGTCCACCCTGGCCATCGTGGGACGAGAGGCGCAGGCAGACCTGGTCACGTTCTGTGAGGAACTGGCTCCTGATACCAGGAAAAAACGGCGCTTGCAGCGCCAGATGGAGCGGCAACGACGCGCCAATAACCCGGAGAACTTTGACGGGAAGGGACGCGTCAAGAAACACGGCAAAACGCGCCTGCTTTGGCGCGAGAGCAAGCGCTACCAGGCGGCCAGGAGAGCGCACGCCACCGCGGAGCGCCGCCTCGCAGCCCACCGCAAGAGTCTCCACGGCAAGCTCGCCCATGATATCGTTGCTTTGGGCAACACGATCAGCATAGAAAAGACCTCGTTCAAAGGATGGCAGAAACAGTATGGCCGAAGCATCGGACTGCGCGCCCCAGGGCTGTTTGTAGCGCATTTGAAACGCCTAGTTGCGAAAACTGGCGGCACCCTGAGCGAAATCTCTGCCTTCAAAACCAAACTGAGTCAGTATTGCCATCAGTGCTGCCAGTATGTGAAGAAACCCAGATCACAGCGCTGGCATCACTGCGCATGCGGCTGTGGGCCAGTCCAGAGAGATCTGTACTCGGGCTTCCTGCTGGCTCACTTGGCCCCGCAACAGACGATCCCCTCTGTTAGCCAGCACGTCTGGGAGGGTGCGGAACCGCGCCTGCGAGCCGTAATGGAGGGGCTGCAACAACGTGCGAATGAAGGGCAGTGCTTGCCCCGAAGCATGGGCGTGGTGGCTCCTAGTGGAGCTGCCCGTGCCGGAGCGC
>Ga0187780_10003495_pt1 | contig 11851 bp, 12 predicted proteins | sample 1015_Q2_SP10_20__FD_132429 | JGI IMG/M metagenome (GOLD analysis project Ga0187780, IMG submission 132429) | Tropical peat soil microbial communities from peatlands in Department of Meta, Colombia - 1015_Q2_SP10_20_MG | ecosystem: Environmental > Terrestrial > Soil > Wetlands > Peat | place...
AACCAGGCGATGCTCAACGAGACCGCCAACGACCTCGCGAACGTCAACACGGTCGCGTACAAGGCCGCGAGCGTGACGTTCGCGGATTCGCTCACGCAGGTGATCCACGGCGCCTCCGGTGTGACGCCGACCAACGGCGGCACCAACCCCGAGCAGATCGGGCTCGGCGTGCAGGTGCAGGCGACGATCAACGAAATGACGGAGGGCTCGGTCCAGACGACCAACAACCCGCTGGACATCGCGATCGAGGGTCCCGGCTTCCTGCGCGTGGGCCCTGGGGCGCCAAAAGAAGGCGAACTCACGAAGAACATTCCGAACAACGTCAACTACACGCGTGCGGGCGACCTGACGACGAACACAGCCGGACTGCTGACCACTCAGGCAGGCGAATACGTGATCGGCCGCACCGCTGTGATCACCGCCGAAACGCCGACGGGCGACACGTTCGAACCGGGCAAAGAAGACACCTACATCATGATCCCGCCAGGCTCGAGCAACGTCTCGATCGGCCAGGACGGCTCGGTCAGCTACACCGACGAGAACAAAGAATCGAAAAACTTCCTACAGCGGGTGACCGCGGGCTACATCTCGCTCGCGACGTTCCCCAACGAAGCCGGCCTGGAACGCCTCGGCGGCTCGCTGTGGGCGAGAACCGCCAACTCGGGCGCGCCGCTCGTGAGCACGCCCGGCGAACCGGGCTTCGGCACGACGCTCGGCGGCGAGCTCGAGCAGTCGAACGTCGACCTGGCGACCGAGATGACGAACATGATCACCGCCGAGCGCGGATACCAGGCCAACTCGCGCGTGATCACGACGGCCGACGAAATGTTGGGAACGCTCGTGCAGATGATCCAATAGCGAAAGGGGGACGACTCCGAGGAGCGCGAGGCGGGACGGCGCAGGGTGCCGTCCGCCTCGTGGCTATTTTGTGTTGTAAAGGCGGTGTGTGGATGATCACGCTCAACCGGCTCGGCCACAGCGACGAGCCCTTCCATCTCAACCCGGACATGATCGTCACGGTCGAGTCGACGCCGGACACGGTGATCGCACTCGCGACCGGCGCGAAGGTGGTCGTCGCCGAGACGCCCGACGAGGTCGCGGCCGCGGTCCACTCCTACCGCGCGGCGGTGCTCGCGGACGCCTTCAAGCGCCGTGGCGCACCTCAGCGCCCGACAGGCCCGGCGCCCCGCGACCGCGACCGCACGAGCCCGCATCTGTCGGCGGTCGACGATCCCGAGTAGGTTCTTGGACGGACGATCGACGGCCAGCAAGGAACAGAGCCCGCAGAACGGCTCTAGCCAGATGGTGCATGGCCGCGAATCAAAACTGAAGGAATTTCTGCGGATGTCGATGTACGGAAGCAATGAAGGCTTCAACGGCCATCGGGATTGGGGTGGCCTTCGGCTCCCTAATGTTGAGCTCGCTGATGGGCGGGACGAGCCCTGCTTCGTTCATCGACATCCCGGCGCTCATGATCATCCTCGGCGGGACCACGGGGGTGACGATGGCGAGCGTCGGCATGGAGTCGATGAAGCGCGTGCCGAGCCTCTACAAGATGGTCTTCTCGGCCGAACCGCCGGACCTGCGCGGGCGCTTGGACCAGCTCGTGTCGCTCGCCGACAAGGCGCGCCGCGAGGGCCTGCTCGCGCTCGACGCGCAGCTGTCTGAGATCGACGACGCGTTCACGCGCAACGCGCTGCAGCTGGTCGTCGACGGCACCGACCCGGAGATGGTGCACGCGATCCTCGAGGCTGAGGTAGACGGCATGGCAGCGCGCCACGCGGCCGCGGCGGCGCCGTTTGAGAAGGCCGGCGGCTTCGCGCCGACGATGGGCATCATCGGCACGGTGCTCGGGCTGGTGCACGTGTTGCAGAACCTCGCCGCGCCCGCCACGCTCGGGCCGTCGATCTCGGCGGCGTTCATCGCGACGCTGATGGGCGTGGGCTCCGCGAACGTGGTCTTCCTGCCAATCGCCAACCGGCTGAAAGCGATGTCCGCGGAAGAGATGGGGCTGCGGATGATGACGCTCGAGGGCATCCTCTCTATCCAGGCGGGCGACAACCCGCGGCTGGTGTCGGAAAAGCTGATGTCCTACCTGCCGCCGATCGAGCGCTCGGCGGAGGGTGAGGACAACGTCGCGCGTCTAGACGTCGAGGCCAAGGCGGCCTAACTATGGCGCGCGCCCACGGTCGCGGTCGCCACGGCGGCGGCGAGCACGAGGAGAGCAACGAGCGCTGGCTGCTGACCTACGCCGACATGATCACGCTGCTGATGGCGCTGTTCATGGTGCTGTTCTCGATCTCCTCGATCAACATCTCCAAGTACCAGACGCTGCAGAAGTCGCTGAAGGCGGCGTTCTCGGGCAACATCCTGCCGGGCGGCAAATCGATCGCGCAGCAGGGAGCGACCAACAACGCGGCCAACGTGCCGGCGAAGACCGAACTGCAGGCGATCGAGCCGGTCGCGACCGAAGGCGCGAGCGCGCTGCAGAGCAGCTCGCTGCACGGCTCCGCGAGCTCGGCGACGAGCGCGGCCAAGGAAACGCAGGCGCAGAAGGAGGCGGCCGAGTTCCAGCACATCAAGGAAGAGATCGACGCGTACGCGGCCGCGCACGGCTTCGCCAAGAGCGTGACCGCGCAGATCGAAGCGCGCGGGCTGGTTATCAGGGTGCTGACCGACGACCTGCTGTTCGCCTCCGGTCACGCGGCGCTGCAAGGCCGCGCGGACGGCCTGCTCGGCGAGATCGCGCAACTGCTGAACGTCGATGAGACGCACCCGATCTCGGTCGAAGGCAACACCGACAACGTGCCGATCCACAGCTCACAGTTCCCGAGCAACTGGGAGCTCTCGACCGCGCGCGCCAGCACGGTCGTGCGCTTCCTGATCGCCCATGCGGTCGCGGCCAGCAGGCTGACCGCGTTGGGCAACGCCGAACAGCATCCATTCGACAGCAACACGACTGAAGCCGGACGCGCGCGAAACCGGCGCGTGGACATCGTCATGCGCAGGCTCTACGGCCCGGAAGGCGAAGGACACTAGTCAAGGACGACGACCATGCTCAAGAACAAGAAGCTCATGCTTGCGGTGGCCCTGCCGATTCTCATATTGGGAGTGGGCTACAAGATGACCCAGCCCAAGCCCGTCAACAAGGACAAGATCAAAGGGACCATCTACGTGCTGCCCGCGCCGTTCCTGCTGAACCTCACCGACGGCCGCTTCGCGAAGATGACCGTCGGCCTCGAGCTCGCGCCCGGGCAGAGCGACGGCGCCAGCGCCACCGCCAGCGGCTCGAGCGGCGAAAACGCGGTGGGCACGCTGCCGGAGGAACCGCTGGTGCGCGAAATCGTGACCGACAGCGTGACCAACCAGAACGGCGAAACGCTCGTCAGCGCCCAGGGCAGGCGTGCGATCAAGCATCAAATCCTGGCGGCGATCGAGCAGCAGACCGATCTGAAAGTCGAAGCGGTGCTGATCCCAGACCTCACCGTGCAATAGGAGGAACCCGTGACTGAGACGATCGAGTACGAGCAGCTCGAGCAGGCCGACGGCAGCACCCGGGATTCGCACGTCCCACATTGCGACCTGAGTCGCCTCAGCGACATTCCGATGGAGCTGAGCGTCGAGATCGGGCGCACGCACATGACGGTCGGTGAGACGCTCGACCTGCGCGTGGGCTCGGTCGTCGCGCTCGAGCGGCTCGCCGGCGAGACCGCCGATCTACTCGTCAACGGCAGCGCGATCGCGCGCGGTGAGGTGGTCGTGATCGACGAGCAGTACGGCCTGCGCATCACCGAGATCCTCGACGGCCAAATCGATGTCGAGCCGGCGCTGCCCGTGGCGCCCAGCTCCGACACCGACGCGGCCTCAGACGGCGGTGACGCCACCGAGGACGACGCGCCGGTGAGCGAAGCCGAGCAGCCCGCCGCGACTGGCGAGCAGCCGGCCGACGCGGCGCAGCAGCCCGCCGCGGACGCCGAGGAGGGCTGACGCGAGCATGAGCGAGACGCCCACGCTCGAAGACGAGGCGGCGGCCGGCGACGAGCGGGAGCAGGCCGCGATGCCTGCGGCGGACCAGGCCGGGCACATTCGCGCGCTCGACTTCTCGCAGCCGACGAAGTTCACGACCGAGCTGCGGCGCCGAATCAGCCGTGCACTCGAGGTATTCGTGGAGGCGCTCGAAAACTGGCTCGCGGGCGAGCTGAACGCGGAAATCGAGATCGCGCTGGCGGACATCAGCCAGCACACGTGGGCGGCGGCCAAGGCGCAGCTGCCCGCGGACTCGATCGCGGTCGCGCTCGAGGCGCACGCGATCGAACGCCAGATGTTGATGAGCGTCGAGCTGCCGCTGGTGCTGCAGGCGCTCGAATGCCTGCTCGGCGGCGAGGCCGCGAAAGCCGCCACCGAGCGCCATCTGACGGAGATCGACTGGGTGCTCACAAGAGGTGTGCTCGATGCGATCGTGCACCAGCTGTCGGTCGCGTGGGGCGAGCTTGGCGGCCCCGAGCTCGAGCGCGGCGAAGTCGACATCGAGGGCGACGCCGGCGTGCCCACGCCGGTCGGCGAACCGACGCTGTCGGTCACGCTCGAGGTCAAGATCGACGGCCTGGCCTCGACGCTGTCGCTGCTGATCCCGTGGACCGCGATCGAGCCGATCACCGAGCGCATCCGCGGCGGCGACGAACACATCGAATCCGACCCCCGGGGCGCGGACGCGCTGCGCCGTGGCGTCGCCGGAGCGCACGTGCTACTGCGTGCGGAGGTCGGCTCGGTGCAGATGCCGATCGAGCGCATGCTGGCGCTCGGTCCCGGGTCGCTGCTGTCGCTGGAAGACCGTGCCGAGGACGGCGTGCTGCTGTTCGCGGAGGGCGTCTCGCTCGGACGTGGGCGTCCGGGTCGCAGCGGCGCCAGGCGTGCGGTCAAGCTGACGGCCACGGGCGAGCCGCCGATCCGTGCGGACACCTACGCGAAGCTGGGACGCGCGGAGCTCGAACGAGCGCGCGCACACCTGCAGGAGATGCCCGACACGCCCGAGGACCGCGCGATCCTGCGCAGCATCTTCGTGCGCGTGTGGGCGGAGCTGGGCCGCACGCACATGCCGCTGGGGTGCTCACTCGAGCTCGCGCAAGGAGCGCTCGTGGAGCTCGACCAGCGCGCCGAGGCTCCGATCGAGCTGTTCGCCAACGGCCTGTGCTTCGCCAACGGCACGCTCGTGGTGACGGGCGAGGGCACGTGGGGCGTGCAGGTCGCCGAGCTCGTGCAGTAGCTCAAGACAGCACACCAAGGGCCGATAACCGGGGGGACTCTTCCTCGGAGTCGTCCCTCGATGACTAGGTTTCCCCTGCTTTCCCGTGCGGTCGCGACGGCGACCGCTGCGCTTGGCGCCTGCGCGCTCGCGTGCGCCCTCCAGGCTATGTACGCGAGCCCGGCGTCAGCGTTCACGCCTTCCGCCTCGTCGAGCGCGGGCGGCGGCGAAAACACGCCACTGAACCTGAACACCTCGACGAGCGCTTCGCATTCGACGACCAGCACCGGCGGCGCGAGCATCACACGCACGATCGTCGGACTGGCGATCGTGATCGCGGTGATCTGGGGTCTGGCGTGGATCCTGCGCCAGGTCAAGGCCGGACGTGAGGGTGGGCGGGATTCTCATCCATCCGGCTCAGGGTTGACGAACATCGCCGCGCTGACGCTCAGCAATGGGCGTTCGGTGCACCTCGTGCGCGCGGGCAGCGAGTACGTGCTGCTCGGCAGCGCCGAGCACGGCGTGGTGCCGATCGCCCGCTACACCGAGGAGGAGGCGCGCGACGCGGGCCTCGTGCCTGGCACGCGCGACCGCCGCGTTGAAGAACACAGCCCCGTGGTCGGCGCACGGCCGGACCCGATGCGGATGGCCGAGCCCTCCTCGGGCGTGATCGAACGTCTGCGCGAACTGACGGTGCGCCGATGAACATCACGTCGAACAACGCCGTGCAGATTCTGCTGCTGGTCGGTGGGCTGACGCTCGTGCCCGCGATCCTGTTCACGGTCACCGGCTTCAGCCGCATACTGATCGTGCTCGGCTTCATCCGCAGCGCGATCGGCACGAACACCGCACCGCCCAACCAGGTGCTGGTCGGCATCGCGCTGTTCCTGACGATCTTCGTGATGGCGCCGACGATCAGCGCAATTAAGCGCGACGCGTTCGAACCGCTGAACGCTCACAGGATCAGCACGACCACGGCGATCGAACGCGCCGAGCAGCCGCTGCGTGAATTCATGTTCCGCCAGACGCGCGTGCAGGACATCTCGCTGTTCGTGAGCCTCGCGCGCGCGAAGGAGCCGCACACGCGCGCGGAAGTGCCGACCGAGGTACTCGTGCCCGCGTTCATCGTCTCGGAGCTCAAGACCGCATTTCAGATCGGCTTCTTGATCTTCCTGCCGTTCCTGATCATCGACCTGATCGTCTCTTCGGTGCTGATGAGCATGGGCATGATCATGCTCCCGCCGACCTTCATCTCGCTGCCTTTCAAGATCCTGCTGTTCGTCCTCGTCGACGGCTGGGACCTCGTCATCAAGGCGCTCGTCCAGAGCTTCCACTGAGCACACCGTATAGCCATAGTTATACGACACGTACCTGAGTAGACACAGTCCACAACTCCTCCCCTCCTCCCCTACACCGATGAACCAAGACACCGTCGTCAACCTTGCCTCCCAGGCGATGAGCCTGTCGCTGAAGATCGCCGGGCCGCTGCTGCTGGTCGCGCTGGTGATCGGCCTGCTGGTGAGCGTCTTCCAGGCGGTCACGCAGATCCAGGAGCAGAGCCTGACGCTGATCCCGAAGATCGCGGGAGTGGCGGTGGTGATCGTGGTGCTGGGCCCGTGGATGCTCGGCCAGCTGGTGGCGTACACGACGGCGCTGTTCACGGCAATCCCGACGATGGTGGGCTCGTGAGCACGCAGGCCGGCGCCGGCCGGTGTCCTCGGTCGCTCGCGTGCTGTCCGCACGCCACGCTCCCTGCGTCCTTGGCCGGCTTGGCCTGCGCGCTCACGGGGGCCGGATGGTGACCGGGATCCTCAGCAAACTCGAGGGCAACGAGCTCGCGGGCTTCATCCTCGTGCTGGCGCGCGTGACGCCGCTGTTCGTGGTCGCGCCGCTGTTCTCCTCGTCGCTGATCCCGCCGCGCGTGCGCGGCATCATCGCGGTGGGCATCTCGATCGGCCTGGCGCCGATCGCGCTGCGCGGTCAGCACATCCCGACCGACCCGCTGACGCTCGCGGCGCTGGTGATCGAGGGCGGCCTGGTGGGGCTCGGCTTCGCGTTCACGCTGGCGGTGCTGATGGCGGCGGTCGAATCGGCGGGCGCGGTGATCGACGTGCTGTCTGGCTTCTCCTACGGCGCTCTGATCAACCCGCTGAACAACGAGCAGACGGCCGTGATGGCGCGCTTTTACTCGCTGTTCGGGACGCTGATCTTCCTGGTGATCGGCGGCGATGCGTGGACGCTGAAGGGGATCGACCGCACGTTCACGCTGGTGCCGCTGACGAGCGCGCCGCGGCTGTCGTCGATCGTGGGCGGCGCCGAGCAGGTGTTCAGCACGGTGTTCACGGCTGCGCTGGAGGTGGCGGCGCCGGTGCTGATCGCGCTGCTGATCACGGACGTGGCATTCGGCGTGGTCTCGCGCGTGGTGCCGCAGCTGAACGTGTTCGCGGTCGGCTTCCCGACGAAGGTGGCGGTCGCGATGCTGGTAGTGGGCGCGTCGCTGCCGTTCACCGCCAACTGGATCTCCAACCAGCTCACCGTGAGCGTCGGCGACGCGCTCGGCGTGCTGCACGTGGCGTGAAGGGGGTGTGAGCGTGGCGCGCGATGACCGTACCGAGAAGGCAACACCGAAGCACCGCAGGCGCGCGCGCGAGAAAGGCCAGGTCGCGCGCAGCCCCGACCTCGGCGGCTCGGTGGTGGTGGCGGTCGCGCTGCTGGCGCTGAGCCTGCTGGGCCCGAGCATCGTGAACGCGGGCGCGTCGGTGCTGCGCAGCATGCTCGGCGAGATCGCCTCGCCGACGCAGGCGACGACCGCGGCGGGTCTGCAGGAACTGCTGCACTCGGCGCTGTCGGTGATCGTGCTCGCGGTCGCGCCGGTGGCGGGCGTGTGCATGGCGACGGGCCTGCTGGCGAACGTCGCGCAGGTGGGCTTCAGGCCGACGCCGCAGGCGCTCAAACCGGACTTCCGCCGCATCAACCCGGTGCAGGGGGCGCGCAATCTGCTCGGCCCGAACACGATCTTCGAGGCGCTCAAGACGGTCGCGAAGGTGGCGGTCGTGGGCGCCGTGGCGGCGCTCGCGCTGCTGCCCGGCCTGAAGGGCATCGCCTCATACGTGGGCGTGTCGCCGCTTGCGCTCGGCTCGCTGTCGGCCGGCACGGCTCTGTCGGTGGCCGAGCACGCGTCGTTCGCGTACCTGGTGATCGGCGTGCTCGACTACGTGTGGCGCAGGCGCCGCCACGAGCAGCAGCTGATGATGACCAAGCAGCAGGTCAAAGATGAGCAGCGCCAGTACGGGCTCGCGCCGGAGGTGCGCGCGGCGCTGCGCCGCCGCCAGATGCAGATGGCGCGCGCGCGCATGATGGCGGCGGTGGGGCAGGCGGACGTGGTGGTGACCAACCCGACGCACTTCGCGGTCGCGCTCTCCTATGACGGCACGCGCACGGCGCCGGAGGTGGTGGCCAAGGGCCAGGACCTGGTGGCGGCGCAGATCAGGCGCATCGCCGAAGAGAACGACGTGCCGATCGTGAGCGACCCGCCGCTCGCGCGCGCGCTGCACGCGTCGGTGGAGATCGGCCAGGTGATCCCCGAGGAGCTGTACGCGGCGGTCGCGCGCGTGCTGGCTTTCGTTTATAGGCTCGCTGGCCGCGGGGCGGCCGCTCGCGGGAGGGTCGCGTAGTGGATAGCCCGGGCATGCGCAGACTGCTGCGCCACACCGACATGCTGGCCGCGGTGGCGGTCGTGATGGTGGTGACGATGCTGGTGGTGCCGCTGCCCTCGGCGCTGCTGAGCATGATGATCGCGATCAACATCGCGGCGGCGCTGACGGTGGTGGCGGCGACGATGTACCTGGGCAAGGCGCTCGACTTCGCGTCGTTCCCGAGCCTGCTGCTGCTGACGACGATGTTCCGCCTGGCGATCAACGTGTCGGTGACACGGCTGATCCTGACGACGGGCGACGCGGGCAGCGTGGTGAAGGCGTTCGGTGAATTCGTGGTCGGCGGCAACGTGGTCGTGGGCCTCGTGATCTTCTTGATCCTCGTGGTGATCCAGTTCGTGGTGGTGACTAACGGCGCGGGGCGCGTGGCGGAGGTCGGCGCGCGCTTCACGCTGGACGCGATGCCGGGCAAGCAGATGGCGATCGACGCGGACCTGAACGCGGGGCTGATCACCGACGAGCAGGCGCGCGAGCGCCGTCAGGAAATCGGCCGCGAGGCTGATTTCTACGGCGCGATGGACGGTGCGTCGAAGTTCGTGAAAGGCGACGCGATGGCGGCGGTGATCATCACCGTGATCAACCTCATCGGCGGGATCATCGTGGGCATGCTGCAGCACCACCTGGGCTTCAGCGAAGCGACGCACCAGTACTCGCTGCTGACCGTCGGAGACGGCCTGTCCGCGCAGATCCCGGCGCTGTTGATCTCGGTCGCGACGGGCATCATCGTCACGCGCGCGGCCTCCGACAAGGACCTCGGCTCGGACATCGCCGATCAGATCCTGCGCCAGCGCAAGGCGCCGCTGGTGGCCGCCGGCGCGATCGGGCTGTTCGCGCTGATCCCGGGCCTGCCGAAGCTGCCGTTCCTGATCATCGCTTCGATCTTCGGCGCGATCGCGTGGGCGGTGCGCAACGGCATGCCCGGCGCGACCGACGCGGACGCGCAGGCCGCGCGCGCGGCTGCCGCGAAAGCCGCGCTGCCGACCGGAGCGGAGGAACCGCTATCGGAGGTCGGCGTCGACGCGCTCGAGCTGGCGATCGGCTTCGGCCTGGTGCCCCTGGTTGATTTGAGTCCCGCCCGCCCATCGGGCGGCGGCTCGAGCTCGCTGCTGCGCCGCGTGAGCATGGTCCGCCGCCAGATCGCGTCGGACCTCGGCCTGGTGATCCCGCCGGTGCGCATCCACGACGAGCTGGGCATGGAGTCGCACGAGTATGTGGTCAAGGTGCGCGGCTCGGAGGTCACGCGCGGGCGCGTGATGCCGGGGCACCTGCTGGCGATGGACCCGGGCGACGCGAGCGGCAAGCTGCAGGGCATCCCCACGCGCGAGCCGGCGTTCGGCCTGGAGGCGATCTGGGTGCACGAGTCCTCGCGCGCAGAAGCGGAGGCGCTGGGCTACACGGTCGTGGATCCCGAGTCGGTGATCGTGACGCACCTGACCGAGACGATCCGCGGGCACGCTTCGGAGCTGCTGACGCGCCAGGACGTGCGCGCGCTGCTGGACCGGCTGAAGGAGACCAACGCGGCGGTCGTCGAGGAGGTCGTGCCGGATGCGCTGTCGCTGGGTGAGATCCAGCGCGTGCTGCAGTCGTTGTTGGCGGAGGGCGTGCCGATTCGCGATCTGGGCACGATCGTGGAGGCGATCGGCGACAAGGCGCGAACAACACGGGACACGAGCCTGCTATCGGAGTACGCTCGCCAGGCGCTGGGCCGGGCGATCACGGCTCCGCACTTGGACGAGCAGTTGCGACTGCAAGCGATAACCCTGGACCCGTCGATCGAGCAAGAGGTCTCTACGTCGATCACGCAGACGACCGACGGCGAGTATCTGGCGATGGACCCGCCGCGCGCACAGGCGATCGTGAATGCGCTGCGCGCGCAGGTCGAGCATGCGACCGCGCGCGCGGGGAACGGTGCCCACCCCGGGGGACCCGTTCTCCTGTGCTCGGCGCGCATCCGTCGCCACCTGCGGCGCCTGATCGCGCAGGCGCAGCCGCACCTGGCTGTTTGCTCGTACAACGAGATCGCGCCGGGAATCAACGTAGAAACCATTGGCGTAATCCACGCGTGAGCCGATACGGTCCCAATGGCGTTTGCAAGGAACAGAGATGAGCACCCCGGGTGAGCTGCTGGAAGCGCTAGGTCGCGAGGCTCGCGCACGCTTTGGTAACGGCGGCGAGGGCGGCACGCGCACCTACCGCGGGCGCTCGGTCGAGGAGCTCGTGCCGCAGATCCAGCGCGAGCTGGGCGCGGACGCGATCATCGTGCGCCGGCGCGAGGGTCTGACGGGCGGCGTCATGGGCTTCTTCCAGCATCCGTACGTGGAGATCGAAGCGATGCGCGGCACGCCGGGCGTCGACGTGTACGACGAGGCGGAGGACCAGATGCCGCCCGCGCCGGCCGCCGAGGCCGCGGCTCCGCAGCCCGCGCCGGCCGCCGCGTTCCCCCAGGCGCCAGCCCCGTCCCATACGCCGCCACCGCAGTCCTACCCGCCGCCCGCGCCCGCGTATGCGCCACCCGCGCCGGCGCCCGCCGCGGCGTTCACGGCCTCACAGCCCGCTGCGGCGCCGCCGGCCGCCGCCCCGCCGCCGTACGCGCCGCCCGCCCCGCCGCCCTCACAGGTACCGCCGTTCTACACGCAGCCGGCGGCCGTGCCGCCGCCCGTATCGCCGCCGCCGGCGCAGGCGGGCAGCGCGTACGTGACCGCACACCTGGCGGCGCTCGCGCGCGCAGGCCGTGCGCAGCCGCGGGTGCCGCCGAGCGTGCCGACGCCCGAGCGCCGCGAAGAGACGCGCGCGTGGGCGGCGGAGCTGGCGGAGCTGCGTCGCAGCAGCGAGCTGGCGGAGATGTTCCCGGTGCCTGCGGCACGGCCGCCCGCGCCCGCACCGCAGGCGCCGCAAC
>Ga0187780_10003496_pt1 | contig 11849 bp, 7 predicted proteins | sample 1015_Q2_SP10_20__FD_132429 | JGI IMG/M metagenome (GOLD analysis project Ga0187780, IMG submission 132429) | Tropical peat soil microbial communities from peatlands in Department of Meta, Colombia - 1015_Q2_SP10_20_MG | ecosystem: Environmental > Terrestrial > Soil > Wetlands > Peat | place...
CGCCGTCACCCGCGAATCGGCACCGCACCCGTCAGCCCTGACCCAGCACCCACCCTACTTTGCCCCTCCGCTCGCCACCGCCAGCAAATACCATGACGAATGCGGCAGCCATTGCTCGCCCCAGCGCCAGTCGTTGTCGGCGCCAGTCACGCGGTAGGGTATGAGGTAGTCAATGTCGCTCTCGTCCTTGAAGCCGCTGGTGATGCCGTTCGATATCCCTCCAGGCGCGTTGGTGAACTCCCATGAATCGAAATACATGTATGGAGGATTGTTGCGCCCCACGCCGTTCAGCATGCAGGAATCGAACGGATTCTCGCCCAGAATCCAGTTCAGCTGATTTGCGGCGAAGGCTTCGAGTTGCGCGCGGAACGCCGCGTCGTCGGCAAACACGCGCTCGGCCAACCGTGCCGCGGTCGCCACCGATGCAAGCCGCGCGTTCTCGCCCTGCCACCAGGGAGCGGCATCGCTGTTGTGCGGAAAGAAGAAGGTGGCGCGCCGAGCGCCAGTTTTATCCTGCACATATTCGCGGCTGTAACCGAAAGGGTTGTTGACTTCGGCAGTGAGCGCAAGCTCGAATTCCAGCGACTTCTTGACCACATCGAGCACTTGCTGCTTCGTCACCCCGTCGGCGATCTCGGAGTAGTAAAGCAGGCTCACAACCGGAAATCCACCATCCGACGCGTGAAAGAATGGACGCGTGCCGTCATCGGCGCGCCAATAATTCTTGAAGTTTCCCGCGCTCACTTGCCGGCTCATGAGGCCCTTCGCCCGCCGGTCTGTGGCAAGTTTGTACATTTCATTCTTCGTGGCGCGATACAGTTCCGTCGCCGCGGCCAGCGCGCAATAATCGTCCACAATGTTTTCTTTGCCGTCATTCGTCATCTTGAGATTGTTTTTCTCCAGATAATCGAAGGCGTCTTCGGCAGCTTTCAAATAATTCGCGCTGGAAAATTCTCCAGACACCTGATAAGTACTCGCCATGGCCAGCGCGGCGATAGCGATTCCGCCTCCGGAGCGATAGCTCACTTCATACTCGAGATCGCTGTTCGCCGATTCCACCATGTCTTTCGCGCCTTGCCCAGGCGCAGCTTCGATCCCGAAGCGTTTCATCTCTCCCGCGATTTTGCGGCCCTGAGGGGTCTGGTCGACCCCGCCCGTGCTCACCGAACGATAAAACGATCCGTTTGGCGCTTTCATGCGCACCAGATAATCCGCGCCAAACATCGCCTCTTCCAGCAGATGTTGCTGATAGCGGTCAAAATTTGGATTCCCGCGCAGCTTCGTCTGCTCGTAACTTTTCAGCAGGCTGTAGACAGCAAGCGGAATTTGCTGCGGATTGAAGTACGTCGAGAATGACAGATGCGAAAAATGCTTGCCGTAGTCGCCGGTCGCGTCCCACCATCCGCCGTGCGCGTCGACCGTTCCCTGCTTGGCGCCCTCGAACTTCAGATGGCTGTCGGCTTTGTCATATTCTCCCGAGCTACGCTCGTCCTTGAAGTAGTAAATGACGTCCTGCATGGTGTTACGTTCCAGCAGATCGCGCTGCACCAGGAATGGAAACGAGCGGACATTTCCAGTTCCTGAACTGCACTCCAGGTAGTACTTGCCTTCGGTCGAGAAGGAGTCGAAGTCAAGCGTCCAGAAATACCAGTCTCTCCACTTCTGCACCGGCCCGGCTGCTTTCGCCGGAACGGACAGAATTTGCCGGTCGCTGGCATCGTCTTTCAGCGCACAGTTGGAAATGCTGTCGCTGGCGTTGCCGAGGATCACGGCATGTTTGGGACCGTTAACCTCGTATCCCAGGTGATTGGTGAGAATTTTGATCTCGCCAGCGAAAGATGGCGCTGAGAAAAAGACCGGCAAAGTACAGACCACAAGCAGGAGAAGATTCCGTTTCATGATGAATTTCCTCGAAGACAGGTATTAGCGCAACGGAATAGGTTAAGCCAATCAGCGTCCTTTTCAAACAGCGCTTCTGCACCAGAGAAGGACGGCGGCACATAGAGATGGTTCGCTTTCTCCATGCCTCTGTGCCTCCGTGGTGAGGATGCGTCCAGGCCTAGTAGATCACCTTGAGCGAGAACTGAATCTGTCGGGAGTTCCCCGCGGTCTTGCTGATGAAGCCAAACCCGCTCCCGCGCAAAATGTTGGATGGGAGTCCGAAATTCACAATGTTGAACACGTTGAAGAACTCGGCACGAAATTCCATGTTCCCCAACTCCGCGTTCCCTCGATGTCCAAAGGGAGTGTCCTTAATCAACGCGATGTCGTAATCATGGAAGTCCGGCCCGCGCAAGGTGTCGCGCCCCAGCGTTCCGAAACGGCCATGGTTGGGCCCGGTGCCACCAGGAACGTTAATCGGAATATTGAAGAACGACGGATTGTTCGCACCCAGCCCGAAATAATCGTCGCGCACCTCCCGGCTCGTGGAAAGATGTGGCATCGTAATCAGGTCCGGCCGGTCGGCCCCACCCAATCCCACCCCAGTTTGCTGGACGCCCGAGTAAACGCTGAACGGGGATCCGGTTGTAAGAGTCGTAATGTTCAGGAACTGCCAACCCTTGGTCAACCTCTGCCCCAGCGGCTGCAGAAAGCCAAGGTGGTCGAGAGGCAACAATTGGATGACACTAGCCGTGAAAACATGGGTGACGTCGAACGTGGACGGCCCTTTCTCTGCCGAGGGATTCCAGGGATCCTGCGGCGAGGCCTGCAGCACCGTCCCTCCCGTGGGCAGAAGTCCCCCAAGCACGGCGCTTGTGTCATCAAGGGACTTGGAGTACGTGTAGCTCCCCTGCAACCCCAGACCCGCGCGCGCTGAAGTCTTGCTGACACTGGACTGGAGGGAGTGATAGCTGGAATGGGAGCCGCTGGTCATCAGAAACTCGGGTCCAAACCCACCCGTCGCCTGCCCAGCCGCGTTGAACTGCGTAAATGGAGCGAAAGCGGGATCGGCCCCGCCGTAACTGTTGGGGAAAAAGACGCGTGCCAGGTGGATCCCCGCAGTCGCCACGTAGGAAATGTTGCCATGCACGTCGCCGAAATCGTGGTCCACGCCAGCGGTCCAACTGCCGAGGTAGCCGTTGCTGAAATTCCGGGCCATGCCCTCCGTTGTGAGCAACTGCACCTGATTTCCCGGGGTCAAAGCAGTCAGGTCCTTCTGGAAACGAGCCAGGTCAAGTGGTGTGTTGGGCGGCACGTCCTGAGTTCGACCGGTAGCAAAAATTGGCTGGCCCTGTGTCGAATAGGCGGTCGGCAGAGTCAGAGGCACATAGGTGTTCTGGAATGGCAGCCATACGCCGGGCAGGGCAGTGACAAATGGAGTAAAGGCAAATGGCATTGCCGCCGTCACAAAATTGTCCTGCCACAGATTGGGAAGGCCTGCGGTGATGGCGCCGCCGGCATGCAGAACGGTCTGTCTGCCGGCGCCATAATCCAGCTCCAGGCGCGGGCCCCAGCCGTTCCAGTCCTGCTCATATGGCGGCTGAGGATTGACCAGCAGGGTCTGCTCCGCCGAATGGTCCCAGTAAGGCTCGATTTCTCCACTGGCGCCGGTAAACACAGGGACCGACGTCCGCTTCGTCGCTTCGTGGATGCGGCTATTGACTTCGTAGCGCAAGCCGTAATTCACGGTCAGCTGCGGCGTGGCTTTCCAGACATCCTGAAAATAAATCTCGTATGCCTCGCGACGAACTCCGGCTTCATCGAACTTGTTGCCGGTGGGCGTGATACTGGCCGGCGCCATGATGCTGTAGGAATACGGGGTCGCTGTCAGCAAGGCGGTCAGAGAATCGGGGAGAGGATCGCCCGGATTGATGTCGTGTGTGCCGCTCGCCGACTTGATTGTTACCGGTGTCTTGCCATCTCCGCAGCAGTATGCCGTGCCCCCGCCAAACTGATAGGAGCCGCTCGGGGTCACGCCAAAGATCGTCGAATCGCGGTTCACACGTATCTCGACTCCCCACTTGAAAGCGTGTAAGCCGCGCACGAACGCCATGTCCTGCTTGAGCTGGTAAAGATTCCCGTAAGCGCCGTAAATCGAGCCGCCCGCTGAGTTATAGGGCTGAAACAATCCGTCGGCGAAGCTGATCGCCGGTTGGGTGTGGTTGGTTGTCGGGAAAAAAGGCGTGCTGCGGATGTATCCAAGAGAAGTCTCCGACGTAAGATGCGGAGAAATCGTCCTGGTATATTTCACGCCGGCATTGCGCTGGTGGTCGAAGAATTGAACCCCGAAACTGGGATTGATGGCCGTCTGATCGGGATTGGTCAGCGGACCCGTGACCTGATCCAGGCTGAACCGGACCAGCAACGCGGCTTTTGCCGAAACCTGATGATCCACGCGCGCAGAGAATTGATCACTGTCGGTGTAGACCTTCGACGATGCGGCGTAGGTGCGGTCACCGAAGGGACCAGAGGGTTCGTTGGGCAGAGGATAGCCGTTCAACAGGGGCACCACGGCGGCGCTGACCGGAATAGTCAGTGTGTCGCCGGGAAACGTGGTGGTGTCAATTCCCTGGCGTTCGGCCTCGGTGGGCACGGGGATGACTTGTGTCGTACCCAGCACCTGCCGGAAACCCTGATATTCGCCAAAGTAATAAGTGCGATCACGCCCATCATAAAATTCCGGGAGCACGACCGGCCCGCCGTTGGCAAAACCAAATTCATTGCGCACGAAGGGCGGAATGCGCCGGCGCCCGGTTGGGTCTCTGTAGTCAAAGTAGTTGCGGGCATCGAATGATGCATTGCGCACGAACTCGAAAAAGCTGCCATGCATCTGGTTGACGCCGGATTTTGACACGACATTGGTGAAACTCGCCGCCCCGTGGCCAATTTCGGCGGGCATCACACCTGCGCTGGCTTGCACTTCCTGAATCGCATCCACATTGAAATTGGAAAAGGTGGCCCCGCCCATCTCAGGATCGGTAGTGTCAAAGCCGTCCAGGGCGAAGACCGTGGACGCTCCCCGCTGCCCGTTCACCGCAAATTGTTGGGTGAAGTTGGCGGCGCCGTTGGTGTCGGTCATGGTACCGGCAGCCAGCAGTAGCAGCTTGCTGAAATCGCGTACGTTCAGCGGAAGGCTTGAAACCTCGGTGCTCGAAAGATGCTCACCGCCGCTGGACTGGCCGGAAGCTGGCACTGCTTGGGGAAGAACCCGAAGTTGCCCTTGGGCCGACGTTTGCAGCGCCATCGTTAGCGTGCTGGCATCTGTGACTGTGACGTCCGCGGTCGCCTTCCACTCGTTGTCCGCGATCTTGACCGAAACTTCATAGTTGCCAGCGGTGATCCCGGTCAACAGGAACTTACCGTCATCGGTAGTCAGCGCGGTGTACTCCTGCCCTCCGGAGACAGGGTGCAACTTAACGATCCCCCCGGCCACGTGCTTTCCGCTGCCGTCACTGAGCACGCCGCTCCACGAGCCCGCCGCCGGAACTCCGCCGGCTGGCATCGCGAACAGGGCTATCGTCAGGCAGATAAGACGAATCCGAATTCCCCGGCGCATGAATGTGAACCGGCAATTATACGGCGGCACCGTGATAGCATTTGCTTGAAGGCACCTCCTCGCGTGGCCAAAACATGCCTTGGGCCAGTCGTATCCCGCCACTCGTCCCCCTCCTGTTGTCGGCGATACTCCTGTCCACCATCCCCGCAATTGGCGCCTCTGAGTCTCCATGGCTCGAAATCCACTCCGCGCATTTCACTGTCGTCACTGACGCTGGCGACAAAAAGGGTCGCGAAGTGGCCCTCCGTTTCGAACAGATGCGCGCCTTTTTCGCCAACCTGATGGGCAAGGAGCGTCTCAGCCAGCCGGTCCCGCTGACCATTCTCGCTTTCAAGAACGACAAGGACTATTACCAGCTCGCGCCCCTGCGGCAGGGGCAGCCGATCGGTGTTCCCGGATTCTTTCTCCCCGGCCAGGACCAGGACTTCATCGCGCTCAATCTTCTCGAAGACGAACCTTGGCGAGCCGTCGCCGCTGACTTTGCCGGTATGTTGCTGAACTACAACTACCCTCCCGCCCAGGGATGGTTCGACGAAGGCCTGACGGAGTACTTCAGCTCCATCCGCGTAGACAACAAGCAGGTTGAGATCGGCGGCGATCCTCAAATTGCCCCCTGCAGTCAGGGCAGCCAAGGAGCAACGCATCCACCCACAGCTCTAACGGAATTGCTGGCCGCGGAGACCTGGATCCCGCTGACTGATCTGTTCACCATGAGACACGAATCCCCTGGCCCGGACGAAGGCACGCAGCACACGCTCTACTGCGCCGAGTCATGGATGGTGATGCACTACCTGCTCCACGAGAAGAAGCTCCCGGAGACAGGAACCTATTTCGACCTCGTTCTGAATCAGCACATCATCGTGGAAGACGCCATTCAGAAAGCCTATCGCATGCCCTCCGGGCAACTGGAGCAGGCCGTGAAGGCTTATTTTCACTCCCAAGTTCCACTGATCACCGCACTCGATACCACGAGGCACACCAGCGCGAACACGGCTCATGCGACGAACCCAGTCAACGCCGAACTGGCCTACCGCCTCCCCGCTCCAGTGGGGCCTGACGACTCGGCAATCATTTCCGACCCCCTGCCCGAGGCCGACGCGCGGGCACTCTATGCCGAAGTGCAGATCCGTGTCCCCGAGCGGCGCGAAATAGGGCTCAAGGAACTGCAAGCCCTGGCTGCGGCTCCTACGCCAGCCGATAAAAAGTCCGAGGCTAAAGCCGAAAGAGCGGGGAAAAAATCGGATGAGGAGGACGCCGGCCGGCTGCCCTCGACTGCCAAGGGCAATGCCATTGCCCACCGCGCCCTGGCGTGGGACCTCATCCAGCACAGCGAGTTCGAGGAAGCCTCAACCGAGCTCGGCGACGCCGCTGCACTGAACCGGAGCGACATGTGGGTCCGCTACTACCTCTCGGTGCTCAAGTACCGCATGGCGCAGACCAGGCACACCGACATTCCGGGCCTTGCCAACATGATGCTGGACCTCAAGGCCGTGCTTGAGTGGTATCCCGAGTTCGCCGACGCCTACGATCTGCTGGCTCTGGCTCGCAATGAAGGGGGCGGCCCGACTGCAGCTATGCAGGCCGAGCGCGCTGCCATGACGCTCAGCCCGCGCGACGAGCGCTATGCTTTGCATCTGGCAGAGATTTATATTTCCAGCAAGAAATGGGACGCGGCCGAGGCTCTGTTGGACAGGCTCAGAGCCAGCACGAATGCTGAAATTGCCACGCCCGCCCGAGAGCGCCTGAGCCAGATTGCCAGCGAGCGCAAGTACGGATTTGCCGGTGTGGTTGCGACTCAGCCGAAGCTGGCGCCACAGAAATCTCCCTTCGATGTGCTGGACGAAGACGCTGCCAAGCGGGCAGCGGCAGACAAAGGCGGGCCCTCGGGAACGGCAGACACGCGCCCCACGAAATTCTTGAAAGGCCGCTTGCTTGCGGTTGACTGCTCTGCACCCCCGTCCGCCATCCTGACCGTCACGGCGGAGAAAGTTGTCCTGAAGCTGCGCACCGCCGACTATAAGTCGCTGCTGCTCATCGGCGTTGATGAATTCTCCTGCGAGTGGAAAAACCGTCAGGTGAATGTCAATTACAAGCCCGGCGGGCTGGCGGATGGCGACTTGGTGTCGGTGGAAGTAAAGTGAAGATAATTGCGCTAAGCGGGGAAGATTCTTACCATTTTTCGAGCAAAACGGGTCTCGGACGAGGGGTTAGAGTGACCGTTGTCTGGCATTCGGCTTGCACACTGGCTAGGGGGGGATACCCCCCCGGGGCACTGTCAACGCCCGGCCGGAAAACCCTTCAGGCTTGCAGCGATCCGGCGCTGGGCGCACAATTGCAGAGCCGAACAACTTGCTTGTAGGGGTCTGAAGCAGCTCTACCCCCATTTGATAAGGAGGTCGAAATAATGAAGGGGCATATATTCGCAGTCGTGCTGTTGTCCTCGGCACTCGTACTTCCCTCGCTGGCACAGCAGAGCAACCCGGCCACTTCCAGCCCGGATACCGTCAGAGAACCGCTCCGGCCACCCACAGCGCGCGACTTTTGGGACGGCGACGATCCCAATTTCGGCAATCTGATCTTGCATCCTTGGGCGCGGAAGGCTTGGGTGAGGCGACAGACTGAACCCATCAAAAGTCGCATCAACGAACTGGATGAGATTACCGCCGATAACGCAGGAAAGATCCGGGACATTGATGACCGTTCCAGGCAAGGCCTCCAGTTGGCTTCGGAGAAGGTCAGTCTGGCCGACCAGCATGCAGCCGATGCCGGCAACAAGGCGCAGGCAGCGAATCTGGCGGCCACCGACGCCAGCACGCGCGTTTCGACCGCCGAGCAGAGAGTGGACAACGTCGAGCAATACAAAGCCGGCTCGCTAACCGAAATTCGCTTCCGCCCGGGTCAGATTCTGCTAAGCAAGCAGGCGAAGGATGCGCTCGACCAGATGGCTCTCCCGCTGAAGAATCAGCACGGCTATGTCATCGAGGTCCGCGGTTTCTCTCCGGGTCACGGCCAGGCCGCCATTGAGGCTTCGCAGAAGATGGCCGACTCGGTGGTGCGCTACCTGGTGTTCACCCATAATGTTCCTCCTTACCGCATCTATCGGCTGGGGATGGGCAATGCGCCGGTGGCGGGCGAAGAGGGAACTGCGGGGAAACGCGCCAACACTGGCGCGCGCGTCGAAGTCAGCCTCTTGAAGAACGATCTCGTAACCTCGGCGCAGCGCTGATCACCTTCCGGAGCACGGTGCAAGCAGAGAACGACTGGCGCCGCGGCAGTTGCGTTGTCGCCCCTGCACTGACAACCTTTAACGTCCGCCATGACCCGACGGGGTGGATCGTGGAAGTAGCTCCGCTTTGGCGCCTTCGTTTCCTCTTTATTGACAGCCCCGTCCATTGCGAAATAGGTGTAAAATCGCTTCCGTTTTCGAAGTCACCCACGGGAAGCGAGGTCGAAGACCCATGAACTGGAAAAGCAGGCTGATTCTCGGAATACTCACAGCTCTCGCCATGATGGTGGCGACGTTTGCCCTACCCAGAGGCGGCCCGCTGCGGGACGCAGCCCTGGTGCAATTTCCCATGACGGTTGGGGTGTGGGCGATTTTCGTGTTGCTATTTGTGAAACTCAAATAGGTTCACGCGGAACCTTCAACGCCATCTCTCGAGATTCGGCCCCCTTCCCGCTGCCGCCTCCAAACCAATGAAAAACCCTCCCGCTGGGATCGGGAGGGTTTTGGGGAGGACTCCGAATGGTTCGCGGCTAGGCGCGCACGACGTTTGCCGCCTGGAAGCCTTTGGGGCCCTTCAGCAGATCAAACTCCACGGTCTCGCCCTCGTTGAGCGTACGATAGCCGTTCTCCTGGATGGCGGAGAAATGCACGAACACATCTTCCCCCGTGGAGCGTTGGATAAAGCCATACCCTTTCGCCCCATTGAACCACTTCACTGTACCTTTCTCTCTCACGGATCAGACTCCTTTCACCTTTTTACTTGGGAATTGCTCTCCGGATCCTCCGATCGTCGCCCCGGTCGACTGAAGCCCCCTCAAAGAAGCCGGTAGAACATTTTGGTTGCGGCGCACGCAGAAGAAAAATCCAAACCAGGTCCTAAAAGGAAAAAGCTCCTCCGTTCCCCGCCACGGGGCCAAACCGCGGGGAGAACTTCGAGAGCTCGGGAATTTGGCGCTTTTCGACCACTCGACGCAACGTCCAACCGCACCTTGCTGTCTCACTCCGGACTGAACTTCCCGGTATGAGCAACAGATAATAAGCACTATTAAAACGTTTCGCAAGAAGAATTAGAAAGGAATCGTAATATGACTGAAGGTCATTCCGGATAACTTTAACGGGAATAAAGCAATAACCCGGTAACCAGCCCTGAAACTTAGGTTTTCGTCATCCTCGGTTCCGTCGCGGTCCTCTGATAGGATGAAACCAGTTTCCGGAAGGGGCCGAACGACACTAGCGGAAGTCCTGAATGATCTGCTGCTAAGCAGCGGGGATCAAAACCGGCCCTCTCCAGCGACGCTCTCCGTGGTCTGGCGCCAAGGCTGAAGTGACAAAAGTAGCTCGCAATGTCCACCACACCCACCTCAACTCTTCCAAAGGCTGAAGCCCGGTCTCCCCAGCCAACCCGTCCCGCGCCCCGCCAGTCCCAAAACCTGGTCATCTCGACCCTCAAGTACCTCATGCGGACCGAGGTTCACACCTTCGCCTTTTCGGTTGCGGCCAACGCCATCCTGTCCTTCTTTCCTTTCGTCGTCCTGATCATGACTCTGATTCGCCGCGTCTTTCACTCGAGAGTCATGGCCGAGGTTGTCATGCAGCTTCTACGCGATTACCTGCCCGCGGGTCAGGATTTCGTCATCCGCAACCTCAACGCTATGGTCAATGCTCGCCACCAGGTGCAGGTCGTCTCGCTGGTCATCCTGCTCATCACTTCCTCGGGCGTCTTTCTTCCCCTGGAGGTGGCTCTGAACCGGGTCTGGCGTTTCCCCAATAACCGCTCTTATCTGGGCAACCAGTTCATTTCGCTGGGGCTGGCCTTCGCCTGCGGCGTGCTGGCTTTGCTCTCGATCGCTCTGACCGCCGGACCCGTGGCTTTTATGGAGTTCCTGCTGCGCGGCTACGGTACAGGTTTCGTGCGAGTGGTCGGATTCCTGATGATGAAGCTCTTCGCCATCGCCGCCAGCATCGCCATTTTTTTCCTGATCTACTGGCTGCTGCCGAATGGCAAGGTTCCAGCCCGGGCGGTGCTGCCCGCGGCCATCATCATGGGCCTGCTTTCGGAGGCACTGAAGTATGCCTATATCATGGCGCTGCCCTGGCTGAACTTTCAGGAAGTCTATGGACCCTTTGCGCTCTCCGTGAGCCTCATGTTCTGGGCCTTTCTGTCAGGGCTGCTTCTGCTGGCGGGAGCCAATCTTTCTGCGGAGGAACACCTGCGGCTGTCGCTGTAAGCCCGCGTGTTACCCATAGTGGTCTGCTTCCCGCTTGATTGACTTGGCCTTTTCACCGACGTATCCTGCCCCGATGATCGGCCAGACCATCTCGCACTATCGCATTGTCGAGAAGTTGGGCGGGGGCGGGATGGGTGTGGTGTACAGGGCTGAGGATCTCAAGCTGGGCCGGTTTGTCGCCCTCAAGTTCCTGCCCGACGATGTTGCCCACGACGCCCAGGCCCTGGCCCGTTTCCAGCGCGAAGCCAGAGCCGCATCTTCGCTGAACCACGCAAATATCTGCACGATCTATGAGATTGACGAGGCCGACGGGCGAACCTTCATTGCCATGGAACTACTGGAGGGACAGACCCTCCGGCATAGGATCGCAGGCAAGCCTCTGGACATCGAGACCGTGCTCGATTTGGGCATTCAGATCGCTGATGCTCTGGACGCGGCACACTCGAAAGGAATCATCCACCGCGATATCAAGCCCGCGAACATCTTCGTCACAAACAGAGGACAGGCAAAAATTCTCGATTTCGGTCTGGCCAAGGTCACGCTCAAAGCGGAGAGCGTCGCTTTAAGCGCCCCCACCATCGAGTCCGAAGAGCATCTGACGAGTCCCGGCAGTGCGCTGGGGACGGTCGCATATATGTCTCCGGAGCAGGTGCGAGGCAAGGAACTCGACGCCCGCACCGATCTGTTCTCATTCGGAGCCGTGCTGTACGAGATGTCTACGGGGATGCTGCCCTTCCGGGGCGACACCTCGGCGCTGATCTTCAACTCGATTCTTGAACGTGCTCCCGTAGCTCCGGTGCGACTCAATCCCGACGTGCCCGCCGAACTGGAAAGGATCATCAACAAGGCTCTGGAGAAAGACCGCGACATTCGCTGTCAGTCGGCCGCAGAGCTAAGA
>Ga0187780_10003497_pt1 | contig 11847 bp, 14 predicted proteins | sample 1015_Q2_SP10_20__FD_132429 | JGI IMG/M metagenome (GOLD analysis project Ga0187780, IMG submission 132429) | Tropical peat soil microbial communities from peatlands in Department of Meta, Colombia - 1015_Q2_SP10_20_MG | ecosystem: Environmental > Terrestrial > Soil > Wetlands > Peat | place...
CTGGTGAAGTGCGAGCAGTCCCAGATCCAGATCCGGTTGCGCTCCCACAGAACCTCAGGAAACGCGGGCATTTGCGGCCGCGGATGGACCGGTTCGCCCGGCAGTTGGACCCGATGCTTGAGCGCCACCCGCAACAGCGTCGAGGGCGAGACGAACACGGTCCCGGTGTAGCTGCCGCGGTGCGCGAGCTTGCGATGCGACCGGTCAACCCACCCCCATTCCTCGATCAGATCGAGGATCGCCTGCTCCTCCCGGGACAGCAGCCGGTGAACGGCCGCGCCGACCGGACGGCCGTCCTCCAGCGAGCCCGTCTCACGCAGCCGCGCACGCCAGCGGTGCGCGCGGACGTCGGCGAGGTCAAGCACCCGGCACGCGCGCATGTGCGCCCACCCGTCCCTGACCGCGCCATCGATCAGCCCCAACAGCTCGAGCTTGGCCTCCGCGCTCACGCGCGCGGGGACCGGGCCGAAAAGCCCGAGCGCTGCCTTCCCCGGTGCAACGTCAGCTCGACCGCCATCTCCTTCAGCGCCTCCGACAGCCGATCGTTCTCCTCGCGCAACAACTCGATCTCGACATCCTGCACCGACGCCGGCCGGCCCGGCTTCGCCGAGGCGAACGCCGCCAGCGCCGCATCCTTCGCGAGCGCTCTCAGCCGGATGATCACGCTCACGTCGACCCCGTACTTCCGAGCCGCGTCTGCTTGCGAGATCTCCTGCGAGGTGACCTCGAGAAAGAGCTCCCACTTCTCCTCCGGCGTCAGCTGCCGGCGCTTGCGCGGCCTGCCGTTCTCCATCATCACATCCTCCTGGTTCGAGGCCCCGGAAGCCTTCCAGGATTAGGTTGAAAAACAGCCCGACCTCTATCGCAAGCTCAGACGCAAACCAGCGGGCACGCGCCCACGGTTAGCCGTGGGGGCCGTGAGGGGTGGTTGCTGCACGTTGGCGTTGTCGGCTGAGGAACTCTCGTTCGGCGGAAGTGGCTGTGAGTTCGATGGCTCGGTCGTAGGCCGCGATCGCCTCGTCCGTGTGCCCCGCCCGGATTAGCAGGTCTGCTCGGGCGGCGTGATATGGCTGGTAGTCCCCGAGGTCGACGGTGGCGAGCGCGTCTAGCCCAGCCGAGGGGCCATCGACCGCACCTACGGCGACCGCCCGGTTTAGCGCGACGACCGGGTTCGGCTGGATTGCGTAGAGCTGGTCGTACAGTGCGACGATCTGAGACCAGTCGGTGTCGGTGGCGGTGGGCGCGTCGCTGTGAACGGCGGCGATCGCGGCCTGGATCTGGAACGGTCCGGGTTGGTTGCGTCGCAAGCAGGCCCGGACGAGTCCATGCCCTTCCTCGATTAGATTCGGGTTCCAGCGCGCGCGGTCCTGGTCGGCTAGGCGAACCATCGATCCGTCGGCGTCGACCCGGGCGGACCGGCGGGCCTCGGTCAGCAGCATCAGTGCGAGTAGTCCGATGACCTCCGGCTCGTCGGGCATGAGCGTGGCTAGCACCCGACCGAGGCGGATCGCCTCGGTCGAGAGGTCGACACGAGTGAGGGCGACGCCGGCGGTGGCGGTGTGTCCTTCGGTGTAGATCAGGTAGATCGAGGCCAGTACGGCGTGGAGGCGATCGGGGAGTTCGGCGGCCCCCGGGATCCGGTACGGGGCGTGGTTGTGGCGTAGCTTGCGTTTCGCGCGCACGATGCGTTGGGCCATGGTCGCCTCCGGGAGCAGGAAAGCGCTGGCGATCTCGCTGGTCTCCAGGCCGCCGAGCAGACGGAGTGTCAGCGCCACCTGGGCGTCGGCGGCGAGTGCGGGGTGACAGCAGAGAAACATGAGCCTGAGTTGGTCGTCGGGGACGACATCGACGAAACGGTCGAGGTCTTCGTCTTCGGGGGTGGGGTCAGGCTCGGTGTCGCAGGTGTGCATTCTGTGGGCGGCGATATAGCGCTCGACGCGGGTCGATTCGCGGCGTAGGCGGTCGATCGCCCGGTTGCGTGCCGTGGTGGTGATCCAGCCGCCGGGGTTCGGCGGGATCCCTCGCTTCGGCCACTGCTCGGCGGCGATCACGAAGGCTTCTGCCACTGCGTCCTCGGCGAGGTCGATGTCGCCGAGGACGCGGATCAGCGTGGCGGTGCAGCGGCCGGCCTCGCGACGGAATACAGCGTCGAGGGTGTCGGTCATCCTTCCATCGGCCGGACTTCGATCGGACTCTCGCTGGCGGCGGCGGCTCTTCCGGCGAGGTCGAGCGCGACGTCAAGGTCGGCGGCCTGAACGACCCAGAAGCCACCCATCTGTTCCTTCGTCTCGGCGTACGGGCCGTCGGTCATCGAGACCTCCCCTCCGGAGGAGCGGACGACCGTGGCAGACGACGCCGGGTGCAGGCCGGCGGCGAACACCCAGGCGCCCGATCGTTGCAGCTCGTCGTTGAAGGCTGCAACCTGAGCGACGCGGCGTTGTGCATCGGGGGTGGCGAAATCGAGGACATAATCGTCGTCGTGCCAAACGGACAGCAGGTATTGGGGCATGGTCGGAATCTCCTCTTCAGCGCGTCGTCTGACGGGCGAGGACAGGGGCGATGATCGTAGCTGCGAGCAGGTGGATGGCAGTGAGCCCGGTCTTGCTGGCTACATCGTCGCCGCCCACCGCCGGTGCCAGGCAGGACAGCGCGGCGAGCGCCACGACGATCTGGATGAAACGGCGCCGCGGGAGGCCGATTGAGAACGGCGACGAGCAGCCCCCCCAATAGCCCTCCGGCGAAGGTGAGCTGGGCGAACGCCCCCGGCGGGATTCTCCCGTGAGCGGCTAGGTGCACGCCGACGGCGCGCATCGCGACAGCCGCAACCGTAGTGGCGGCGGCACCGACGGCGGCGACGGCGATCGTCGTGCGCCTCAGCGACGAGGTCGGTGCGATGACTGAACAGACGGACATTGTGGTTCCTTTGGGGTGACGGCGGCGCCCGATGCGCCGCTTATCTCCTCTACGAACGGCGATCATGGAATCGACAGCGCCCTCGCAGACCGCCGTTCGATCGGGTGTCGTCAGCTGCCGACCCAGTCGCGCTCCGCGCGCCGCCGTCCGCGATCGGGAAGCTGCGCCGGGAGCGTTAGGTCGGAGCGGCCAGCTGCGCCAAGGTGTCGGCTTGCGTGCTCGCGGTCAAGCGGCACGCAAGCCGGTGGCTGATCGGGGGTCGAGCCCACTGGGGCCGGTCTCGAGCCGACGGCAGGGTATGCCAGCGCACGGCCGCCGACACGGCTCCACCGAGGTGGCCGTGAAACCGCGTGGAGGGCACGATCGCCCAGGCCTGACGGCTGCTCTCGGTGCTCGTGGTCTGGCCTGCAATCGTGTGCGGCGGAACGCTTGCAGTTGACGGGTCGCGGACCTACAGCATTAACGGGAGAGCGCCGCCTTGCGCTTGCCTCGGGTACGGAACCCCTCAATGCGAGCACGGCCTCGCTCGCGCTGCGCCCCGACTCTGCGCCGCCCTCGCAATAGGGCGAGGGTCCTTGAGCTCTCGGCCGGCGATGCCCGCTCGGCCCGGGTCGGGCGCTCCACCGTGGTCGATCACGTGAAGCGCCCGCCAAGCGCTATGTGGCCGGTCGGTAGACCAGGTGCAGAGCGCCGTTATCGTAGGACTCGGACTCAACGAGGCTGAACCTGGCTTCGACACCATCCGAGAACAGGCGCGGCCCGGCGCCGAGAGACAGGGGAAAGACGAACAGGTGCAGTTCATCGACGAGGCCGTCGGCCAGCATCGCCCGCACCAGCGTTCCGCTGCCGCTGACGTAGATGTCACCGTCGATCCGCTGCTTCAGAGAGCGGATCGTCTGGGCGTCGTAGGCGCCCACGACCGTCGCGTTACGCCACCCGACGTTCTGCATCGTCGACGACACAACGTACTTCGGGGACTCGTTCATGAACGGTGCGCCGGGATCCTCAGCAGCGGTCCGGGTCGACCACGTCGGCGCAAACAACTCGTATGTGTTGCGCCCCATCAGCAGCGCCTTGCTCGATTCCATGATTCGCGCGATCGCACCGCCCATCTTGGGGTCAAACCCGTACTCCATCGCCCATGCTGGATTGTCGATCACGCCGTCAAGCGTCACGAACTCATGTACAACGATCCGTCCCATCATCATCTCCTTTCGGCGGCGCCCGATGCGCCATTCATCTCCTCTACGAACGGCAACCGTGAAATCGACGGCACGGACACACCTCCGCTCGACTGGGCACCACCAGCTGTCGGCGGCGCCGACAATGACTACCTGACGATCGGCTCCCGACTTGGCCCTCGAAGGATCATCCGGCCCGATGCAGAGCCGCGCTCAATACCGATCAGGATTGGGCCAGCGCCACCTGCGGTTAGCCCTGCTCGGCGCTCAACCGGTGCATCCTCGGGCGCAGCGCGTCGTGAGTGCCTGGACTCCCTCGCTTTCGCGCGAGCGGGCTATCCATTTAACTTAGGCGACGGATCGTCCGCCCCTCGGTCGTTGCCGAGGTTTCGGGTCGTGGGGACCCATTCCCCGAACGTGGACGCCGGCCTTGACGGCCCGTGCATCGGTCAGACCGGGCCGAGCGCGAGTCGCCGCGGCGGACAGTCGCACTCTTCCCGGCATCCTCGCCTGGAGAACCTGAGGCAAATGGATAGCCCACTCGCGCGAAAGCAGGGGCGTCGCGTCGACGCTTACCACGACGGCCGGGCCGAGACTCGCTGGTGGCGAGGAGCAGGTCCCTTGATGGCGACGGCGTGAGTCCTGCTCTGGACTCAGCTCGAACATCTTCACACGGGTACGTCGGGGAAGGGGCTGGTGACGATTTCGGCTCCGTGGGCGAGCATCCGTGGAGCTGCGTCCTCGATGTTGTCGACGTAGATGTAGGGCAGCCGCGGCTCTGCGGCGGCGATGTGGTCGGTGATGTTTCAGCGGAAGTCGGCGGCGGTGATCCCGTCGGCGTGCCCGACTGGCCACTGAACCAGCTCAATCCGGTAACCATCGGGGTCGGTCAGCCAGGAGGTCCGCGGACCGTCCGGGCCAGCCGGACATTCCTCTCCTGCGGTCCGTGCGCTGGGGCCCGCGTGGGGGGTGAGTCGATCCGGTGTGCGGTCTGTGTGGAGACTCGTACAGGAGGTTGTCATGCGACTAAGAAAGGCAACGGTTGGAGTCGCGGGGCTTCTCACGTGCCTGGTCGTCGATGCGTCGGTCGCGCTGGCGGCAGGCTCGTCGGGAACACCGGCAGGCGGCCGGATCCAGCTATTCGTTCAGCCCGGGAAGACCCAGGGCAACGGGAAGGTTCTCTTCACCGGCGCGATCGGCGACTACGGGTCAAGCCACTCCGTCACCACCGGCGGCAAGAAGTTCGGAACGGCGACCCTGACGAAGGGCACGATCACGATCGACCTCACGGCCGTTGGCAAGAAGGCCAGTAACGCGAGCCCGACCGTCGACCTCGCGACCTGCTCGGGCTCGATCTCAGTGTCGGCTGCGGCTCCGATCGTCAGCGGAACGGGGCTCTACGCTGGCATCCGCGGGACCGTGAAGGTTACAGAATCGTTCGGCTTCATCGGCTCGATGCACAAGAGCGGCCCGAAGAGGGGGCAGTGCAACCTGAGCAACAGCGCCCCCACGGTGGCCCAGATGGCCGTCGTGTGCGGCAGCGGCACCGTCAGCTTCTAGATCGTGAACCGGCCTGGCGAGAGATCGCCAGGCCGGTTACCCGTCCCCAACACCCGTCATCACACGAGCCACGGGTTGTGATCACCGCGGTACTGTCTCCCAAACGGGAACCGTCGATCAAAACGGCCTCGACGGGACTCTTCTTGGCCAGGTAGAAACGCTCCAAGTCGCCGCCCGTCCGCTGGGCTTGCGCTGTCGCCTTGCGCGACGAGCACGCGTCCCGGCGCGAGGCTTCTGTTTCCCATGCAAGCGGCCACAGTGCCGGCGCGGCCGCCCCAGACGTGAAGGAGCCACGCTCTGCGACGACTGGTGCAGACCTACCTTAGTTCCCAGACGGGTAGCCTGCCGCCGACGACACGACTCCCGCAGAGCGCGGAACACAGGGCAGCCGCGCTGACCGACGGGGCTTACTGAGCCTCCGCACCTTTGGCGCGGTGGATCGTGCTCACTGTGATCCGGTGATCGCTGGCCGCGTCGACCTCCTGCGCGTGCAGCCCGGCGGCGTGGTCGAGGAAGCCGGTGAGCGTGGCGTCCTCGTGCTGGTCCGCGTAGGACTGAGCTGCGCGGCACAACGAGCGCAGGTCCTCGAGCACCCGCTCGGCATCGGCGCGTCGGTCGTGATTCGGCGAGTGGTCGCGGACATGCTCGTAGTGGCGGACCAGGCCGCCCGGCAGAGTGACCATCGCGATCACCACGTGCCTGAGCGATCGTCCCGCCTCGAGCTCGGAGCGCATGTGCGATAGCCCGACGCCGAACTCCACGAGCCGCTGCCGTGCCGCCTCACTCGGCACGCGTTCCAGCTCGCCGGCGTGCACCGCAGCGGCGATCAGATCACCGCCCTGACGATCGCGCGCCCAGGTGATCACGCGCGTGACCGTTACTGTGCCGATCCCTCGGCGGGGCGAGCCGATTGCCCGGCGCAGCGCCTGCGCGTCGTGCGGATTCTGCAGGAGCGTCAGGTGTGCGAGTGCGTCGCGCACCTCGGTGCGCTCGTACAGCCCGAGGGAACCGAGCACCCGGTGCGGGATCCCGTGGTGTGCCAGCGCGTGCTGGAGCGGGTCGGTCGCGTACCCGGTCCGGGCCAGCGCCAGGATTTCGGCCGGTGGCGATCCCGCAGCGAGCGCGTCAGCGATCTGCCCCGCCACCCAGTGCGCCTCTTGGTACTCGTCGCCGAGACCGATGACGCGGACCTGGCCGCCGGTGCCGCGCATCGCGATCAGCGCCTTCGGCGCGCGGTCCTCGTTGTGGTGAACGCACCTGACCGCCGCCTCGAGGATCTCCGCCCGCGACCGGAAGTTGCGCCCGAGCACGATCTTCGCGCGTCTCGGGTGGCGCTCGGCGAAGCCGAGGATGTGTCGTGGGTCGGCGTGGCGCCAGCCGTGGATGAGTTGGTCGTCGTCTCCGACGACGCACAGATTCCCGTCGGGGCCGGCGAGCGGGTCCACCAGCGTCGCCTGGGCGTGGCTGGTGTCCTGGTACTCGTCGACCAGGATCCAGCACCAGCGCTGGCGAAGCCAGGTCAGACGATGCGGGTGCTCCGCCAATAGCCGTACCGCAAACGCGAGCAGGTCGTCGAAGTCCATGGCGTTCGAGCGCTGGAGCTCCGCCTCGCTCTCCCCCCACACGGCCGCAATCAGCGGCGCGGCCGGATGCGCCGCTGCCGAGCGCTCGCAGCTTTCCGGCGTGAGGAGCAGGTTCTTGGCGCGCGAGATCTCGGCCAGCACCTCCGCGCTCGCCGGCTGTCCGCGGTCCTGCAGCTCGCGCTGAATCTGCCCTCGGTCGGCGTCGGAAAGCAGCCCGTCGACGACGCGGCGCATATCGCCCTGGTCGTAAATGGTGTAGCGCTCGGTCCGCCCAAACACCGTGGCGTGCTCCGCAGCAGCCGAGCGCACACCGAGTGAAACGTCGCCGCGGTCACCGCCCGTGCAACCTCCTCGCCGAGCAGGTCGGCCAGCCGCAGGCGCAGCTCGCCCGCGGCGCGGACGCTGAACGTGACCGCGAGGATCTCTCCCGGCCGCGCCCGCCCGGTCGCCAACAGGTACGCGGCTCGGTGGGTCAGCGTTCTTGTCTTGCCGGCACCGGGCCCGGCGAGCAGTAGCAGCTGGCCGCTGCCGTGGGTTACAGCCTGCGCTTGCTCAGGGGTCAGTTCCGCGAGCAGACGCTCCGGCCCGGGTGCCGCGTCGCCGCGAGCGCCCGGTTCCGGGAAGGGCATCGCATCACCTCCTATGGTGAAAACGTGTGCGTAATGATCAGCGCAGTCGCTACGGCCGAGCCTCGCAACGGCCGGCGTTGACTCGCTGTCGGAAAGTGGATGTCAATCGCTGCCCGCCACAGCATCGCGTGAGTCAACTGAGCCTCGCCAGCGTTTGGCTTTACGTGAGTCTTACTTGTACGCACCGCAAGCGACGGTGCAACGAGGAGCGACTGCCTTGACGAAAGCTGCGGCGTTGTATCGTGATTTCACTACTTGTAATTCAGCCAAGGAGGATTCATGCCTGAATTTGTCGACAGCACGGTGAAGGACATCGACGAACAGCTTCGTCAGCTGCGCGATGAGGTATCCCGTCTTGAGGCAGCGCGCTCTGCCCTGACAGGTGGACGGCGTGGCCCCGGTCGGCCTCGTGGCAGCGCCGGCCGCACCGCGCGTGCGGGTAGCACCGACACACGCGCCACCCGTGCCCGCACCGGGCGACGCGCGACCACGGCACCGCGCAGCCGCTCCACCCGCCGCGGCGGCGGACGCGCCGCTCAGGCGCTGGAGCTGGTTCGTCAACGGCCCGGCATCACCATTCCGGAAATCGCCAAGGCGATGAAGATCCAGCCCAATTACCTGTACCGCGTGCTCCCGCGACTCGCATCAGAAGGACAGATCAAGCGCGACCGGCAGGGCTGGCACCCGGCGAGCTAGACAAGCCCTCGCCCTCACCGAGTAGCGCGACCTCAAGCAGCTCGCGGGAGAGCCCGTGTCGCGGCGCTTCCCACCTGAGCTCGCACACGCTCGGTGTGCGCTTGGCGTTCGAGCGCGCGCCGCGGGTCGTGTGAGTGGCAGTACTCCGAGTCGGCGAGTGCGTGGCGTCGACACGGCCTGCCTTTCTCGGGTGGGTTCTGCTTGACGCCCTTGCAGGGCGGCCGCCCGGGTCCTTGTACGGCCTGCCACCGTCGCTGCTCGGCCAGCCAGCGTCGGTACGCGTTCTGTTGCTCGCGGGTCTGCGTGCGTGGCTTTCGGTCGTGCTTGTAGTTGCGCGCGGCGGTCACGTCGCGCTGCGGTCGTAGCTTCCAGCCGCGCCGCTTGAAGTATCCGTACAGCGCCTCGGCGCACGAGGCGACCGTCTTGTAGCCGGGCCGCGGGTGAAGCTCGGCCGCCACGTGGCGCAGGCTGAGCCCGCCCGCGTACATCCGCCGCGCCTCGACCAGCAGGTCCTCGGTGATGTGCATCGGGCGCCCGCCTCCAGATCGGCCGCGGTTGTAGCCGCCGCGCTGCCCCTTTCGACAGGTGCTGCACATGTGGGCCTGTAGCCCTTTCGGTCCTCCGCATCGCGGGCATACCGGACCCCAGCCCGGCTGCCCCTTGCGCAGAGGCTTGTATCGGCGTGACGGTCGAGCGGGTGACACGGGCGCCTCGAGGTTTGCGCCGGTCTGCGTGCCGCAGGCGACGCACCGGCCGTCGAGGCGCGGGGTGACCTCGGTCCGACAGGTCGGGCAGTAGGCCCGGAGAAGCGCCGGGTCGACCTTGCGCACCCGCACCTCGGTCTGGTGGCTGGCGCGACCGCTCTCTCCGCGACGCGCCTGACCGCCTCATCGAGCCCGCGATCAGCCGGTCGCGTCTCCTTGGCGGTTCGCTCACCCAGGACGAACGTGCCGTCCTGGCGGCGCGCTAACTCCCCGACGTCCCACAGTCGCCGGACCGCGTCGTGCACCTCCCGAGGGCTCCACGGCCCGGCGACCGCTTCGGTGACGGCGGCCATGGTCACTCCGACCGGTCCGGCCGCGAGCAACGCCGTCCGGATGTGCTCGCGGATCGTGACGGGGGTGGTCACTCACCGCCTCGTCTCCTCGGTCAACGTGACCAGCCGCCGCCCGCCTGCGATCGGCGCCGTCCATTGCTGAGGGCCATTTGCGTCCGGTGCGCGGCCGAGCAGCAGTCGTGCGAGCGCCATCGCCTGCTCGCGTGTCTGGGGCGGGCTCTTGTACCGACCGCCCTCGTGCTCGGTCAGCCGTGGCTCGACCGTGTCCTCGACCCGCACGATCACGAGCCGATCCAACTCGTCGGCGTCGCCGTTGTCGTCTGCCTGCTGGCTCATGCTGCTGGCCTTACGGCGTCGAGGTGTCGACCGCTCGTGGCGCGGCTCTTGCGCCAGATGCCGAGCACCTCGCGCGCCCTCACGCGGTGGTAGGTGACGCGCCGGTCGATCGGCTCGACCTCGAGCTCCCGCTCGCACCGCGCGATCACGATCGCGTAGAACCGCCGACCCTTGACATCGGCGAGCACGATGTCGTCCGGGCCGACGCCGGCGAGCTTCACGACCCGCCCTCCCTGCGCCTCGCCGCCGCGTTGAGCACGTTGGCCAGCACCCGCGCCTCATTGGTAGTCAGCCGCATCCCGGCGGAGCCGCCATCGTGTGCCGCGATCACCACCACCGAGCCATTTGCCGATGTGACCCGCAACCGCGCGTCCTCCGGCGAGACCGGGTGAATGACGAACGGCACCGCGTCGCGTGGTTCTTCCCGACTTGCGCCGGCCAGCCACCGTCCGTGCTCGTGGCCACGACACACCTCAGCGGTCACGTCATCGATCTCCATGCCGCACAAGGCGAGCCCCTCGGCCGCCTTATACAGCGCATGTCCGAGCTTCTCGCTCGCGTACACGGGCTCGGGTCCGTTCAGCTGTGCGCGTCGAGCCATGTCGGCGATCGCATCCGTGGCGTCCATCAGCGCCTGCCCGACGTCGGGTTCGCCGCGCGCTCTCGCCGTCGCCTGTCCTCTCATCGTGCTTGCTCCTTCGTTGGTTGTCGTTGGTCATGGCACGCCGAACGCGTCTGAGAGTTCTGCCGCTCTTGCTGGCCGACGATTGGGACGGCCGCGGGTCGGCGACGATCGACCGGAACTGCCCGCGTCCCAAACGATCAGCGCTGGGCGGGATCGCGCTCATCCGCCTCGCCACGTTCCGACGCCGATGCGCCGCGCTGAGCCTCCGCGCTGCTGCCGTCGCCGGCCGCCCCAGGTTCGCTGCCGTTGGCGGGGAGCAGCGGCGCGAGCAGCTCCAGCAGCTCAGCGACCGCGGCCACGGCGCGATCGATCTCCCCGAGCTCGGCCTGCACCGCCTCGCGCTTGCGCAGCAGCTGCTCGCGCTTGCCCTCAAGCCGCGACCGCTCGGCCTCCGCCGCACGCGCGAACCGCGGGGCAACCGTCGGTGTCGCGGGATGCTCGGCCGTGGCGCCCCGCGCGCCGTCCGTCTCTCTCATCGCCTGCTCCTTTCACCGGGCCGGTCAGTCGCCGTCCGGACGTGGTCTCCGCTCAGCTCGCCGAACACGTCGGCGACGTAGGCGCGGGCGCGCTTGAACGCCTCTCCACGCAACCCCGGTCCCGAGGGGCGAAGAGCAACACCACCGTGAGGTCGTAGGCGGACACATCCGCACTCGACGTCTGCTCGCCCTGCGGGCCGGGTCGGCCGGGTGTGCTTGGTCGCAGTGCTTCGTTCCTCCTGCACTTCAGACGAGCTCATCTCGATGTCGCGGCAGCAGATCACTGCTCACCCTCACTGCGCCCCGCAGGACGAGGCGGTAGTTACCCTCGGCGCCGATTGCGGCACGCTTGTTGATGTCCGTCAGCTGCGCGTGCCAGCGTCGCGCCTCGCAGTCGGGAACCCGCCCAAGGGCGCGGATGACCACGCCCCGGCGGGTGTACCGGCGGCTTCCGTGCTCCTGCAGGTGAAGCGCGACGATTGCCCAGCCGTCGTGGCCCGGTCGCGTGTCCGCCAGCACACCGAAGACCGTCACCGGCCGCCAGCGCCTGGCAACTCGCGCGCTCCGCACGCCGAGCCACCAACGGTCGATTTCGTCCTGTGCTTGGATCAGCGCCAACAGCACGGCCAGCAATACGGCGAGGCTCGCGATGTGGAATGCCGCCGTGCCCGCGTGCAAAACGGCGAGCGTGACGTTGCCCGCCAGGAACGCGCCGGCGATCGCGCGCGTCA
>Ga0187780_10003498_pt1 | contig 11847 bp, 14 predicted proteins | sample 1015_Q2_SP10_20__FD_132429 | JGI IMG/M metagenome (GOLD analysis project Ga0187780, IMG submission 132429) | Tropical peat soil microbial communities from peatlands in Department of Meta, Colombia - 1015_Q2_SP10_20_MG | ecosystem: Environmental > Terrestrial > Soil > Wetlands > Peat | place...
ACGTTCGCGAATGCCACCTACACCAGCCCCTACATCTCACTCGTGACTGTGGAGCATTGGGACAGGTCGGACAACGTTTACCAGCCTCTCACCACCGATGAGCAGTCTCTCGTCTCTCAATACGACTCGGCAGGGAGCATCCCCTTCATCGATTTCGCCAACCAGTACTCGATTGTCGGAGCGGTCGGTGGCCTCGGCGCGATAGACCTGTCGGGAATGAACTGGACACAGGTAGTGACGCAGCTCAGGGCCCCAGGGAGCACAACGGCGCAGGCGATCATCGGGGAGGCAAACTATTTCATCAGTACCATATGCGCCATCGATAGCCGGCAGCCCGCCTCTGTTTGTTCACAGTCCTACAGCACTCTGACTTTGGCCTTCAATCAGCCTGAGAACAGTGTCTCCACTCCAATGGTGTTTATCGTTCCAACTTCACGTCTTGATTCGCTATGGATCGCCTAAGCAAAGCGTTCATCGTACTGGCGGCAATCGGAATAGCGGTTGCCATCTACCATGGCTACGACGAAGTCACGAATTACTCTGCGCCCGGGACGGGGGTCTGCAACATCAACAACGTCTTCTCGTGCGCAACCGTCTTCAACAGCGGGTACACGAAATTCCCTCCCGGGGCCTACGGAGTGGACTTGTTCGTCTACGGGGTGGTCTGGTTCCCGTTGATACTGCTCTTGGGGTTCAGGTTCGCCCGGAAGATCGGGACCATAAGCGGAGAGGTGATGGTACCCGTATTGATGGTTGGGAACCTGTTCACTCTTTACCTGTGGTACCTTGAGATAGCGGTGATTCACGCCTACTGCCCGGTGTGCATAAGCATGTACGTGCTCAACTACGCCATGACCGGGCTCGCCATGAAGAGGCTGTTCGGACCTTAATCCCGCAGTGCTAGGTACCCAGCAAGTCCTTTCTTGTGCGTTTCTTCCCCCAGAAGAAACCACCCGCCACAGCGACTGAGGCAGCGGCAGCGAGGAGGACCAAAAGGACAAGGAAAGGTCTTGATCCGAGGGCGTTGCTGGTCGCAGTTGTCGTCTCAGTCAGCGTTGTCGTGACGCGAACACGGGTGTGCGTAGTAGTCGTCGTTGTCGAGGCCATCCTGGCGACCCCTGAGGTCTGGATCATGAACAGCGCCAGGACGAGGAGGCAGAGCAGAGCCCTCCTTCCCCCAAGCCTGCCGAAACCCGATCTGTTCATCGTGAACCCAGACAAGCGATGTTACCAGCCTCATCGCCCATTCTCGAGGAGCTTCTCCTTCTCAAGCGCCTCTTGAAGCCGGCAGACAAAGCACCCCGACTTGCTCCTTCGGACTAACGCGGCTTTTTCGCTCGCGCTTCTTGTTCGCCAGAACCATGCCTGAGGGAGGCTAAGCCAGTAGTAGACCCAACGACCGTCCCCCATTGACACCGGGACGAAGTGGGTACCAGAATGGCCCCTGCATTCGCGCGAGATCGCAGGGGCCTTCTTGATTTGGGCGGCTATCTGCATTCACTGGCTTCTCATTCCCCTCCGGATTTATTGCGTATGGAGCTAGGATTCGTAGGACGGCTCCACATGCCCGTTGGAGTCAGACACCTTGTGGCGATATTGATTGTATATCAGACTGCTTCAAATACCCAGAAAATCAAGGATTGAGCGACACCCTCTCCACGCAACGATGGCGGGCGAGCAGAGGGCAAACCTTCCTGGCCTTTTCCGGTTTGGCAGGTTGCCCCTAGTAGGGCCATTCTTGGCCCTCCTCTGCCCCCCAGTTCTCAGTCGAAGCTGCCCCAGTTCCACTCTTAATTCGTTGGTGTGCTCGAAGGTGGGATAGAAGCTATGATGACCAGACTTTCCTGAACAGCCTCCACTCACCCTTCTCCTAGAAGGGGCATTAGGGAAAAGGAAAATTCGACCTCAACCGGCTCTCCCCAGCAAGGCCCTGCGGGCCCTCCTCTGCCCCCATTCGTATCCCGCGATGATTGCCGCGGAGACCGCTACGACCACCCCCACCAAGACGGCCAGGGCCTGCCCTGTAGTCAGGGACCCTGTGATGGTTGTAGTAGATGTTCCCTGTGAAAGGGTCGCGGTTGTGGTCGTAACACTCCCTGAGGTGAGAGTCGTTGTACGAGTCACTGTGGTTGTGGTGGTAATCGTCGTGACGTTGACCGGACCTACGACGTCATCAGGCTCTATCGAGGGTGCAAGCGGCGCCTCGCTGAAATTGAACGAGTTCATCATGTCATTGGCTGCGACGACCCTCGGGGCGGTAGGGGGAATTGAGAACAGGGTGTCTGCCAGCTTGATCATTGAAGCGAACTCATAGGTCGTGTTGTCGATGAAGTGCGGCTTAGCCCAAGGGGAGATGACAAGAGTGGGAACCCTGAACCCCTCCCCATACTGGTCCACCTGAGGTGGTGGTACCTGATCGTAGAAGCCTCCGTAGTCGTCCCAGGTTATCACGATGGCGGTCGACTGCCAGTACTGGCTCTGCATAATCTGGTTGACAAGGTACGTCACGTAGTCCATGCCGCAATCGCTCCTCGCCGGTGGGTGCTCGCTCGGGGAAATGCCCTTGCACACGGCAGGATAGTTGGGTGGCTCCCAGCTGCCGGGGATTATCCATGAAACCGCGGGGAGATTCCCCGACCGCACGTCAGATCCAAAGTTCCCTGTGCTCGAGACATGGGTGTCCAACTGAGTCGGGTTCTTCTGGAAGTAGTCGAAGAGGGGGAGGACGTTCCAGATTGAGGGCTTTAGGGGGTTCGCGTCCCCGTCGTACCACTTCCAGGAGACGCCAGCTTCGGAAAGCTGCTGGGCAAGGGTCGACCAGGTAAGGTCCACCCCCTGCCAATTGAAGTTGGACGGGGGGTTGTCGATGATGCCGTGGTTCAGGACCCAGCTTGCAGTGAGGTTGGTCGGGCCGTTGCTCCCAGACGCGATGTAGAGGTGGTTCGGGAAGCTCGGTCCCATCAGGGACGAAAAGAAGTAGTCGTCGAGGACGTAATTGTCCGCGTATGCCCAGTAGTTCGGTATGTCGCTCCTGTCGTAGTACCCCATTGTGAGGTTGGAACCCTCGGCCTTCACAAAGCCATCCATCTTGCCGTGGTCGTATGCCTCATGAGCGACCGTCCAGGCGTGGCTGAGGTCCCGGCCGATGCTCTCGTTCAGAAGAAGGAAGGGAGACACAGACGTGGAGTTGGAACTGAGCAGGGACGCGTTCAGTTCGTCAGGGTCGGATACGCCTGGCGGGAGTTCGTCACCGACGATGAGAATCGGCTGAGAGACGTTCAGATGGAAGGGAACCACGGTCGCAGAGGCAGTTGCGTTCGGGTCGACCGGCACAGCCGTGCTTGACGGGTAGCCTATCACACCGGGGTATGTCCCGAAGTAGTTGTCGAACGAATGGTTCTCCTGGACAATGAAGACTAGATGTTTGATCGGGATTGGGCTCGCCGCTGTCGTAGAAATCAAAGAAGGAGCGACGGCGAGTAACAACAGTAGGGAAACGAGCAGACTGAGCAGCGCCCGCTTCATCAGACTAGCGTCACAACTGAGGCCTAAAAAGGTGAATGGGTATCGGGTTCACGGGTACCAATGCCCGAACGGTCTCACTTCTCCCCTCCTAAGGAGGGGTCTTCTCCCTGAACTCGGCCACGCACATGTTGTCGGACACCGTTACCTTGATCGCCTTCCCTAAGAAAGTCTCAAAGATTGACTCGAGCGAGCCTGCGTAGTAGGCCGACCAGTTTCTCCCCATCTTCTGCCCGATCGTGAAGACGTGTTTCCCTCCTTCAATGCCATGGTCGAATGTAAACCTCCTACCGTAGTCGCCCAGCATCCTCACGTTACTCTCAGCCCTTTCGAGCGACATTGTTGGGTTTCCGGCCTTCACGTTGGGAAGGAAGAGCTCCTTGCCCGCCCACCTCCCCAGCTCGTGGGCCTTTTCCTCCTTCAGTTCTGCCATCAGCTTGACCAGGAGCAATGAGGGGACCGAGACGAACCCACTGGTAGTTGGGGCCGTGTCCCATTCCACATACCTCCTTAGGGCCTTGTTCGCGACCTGACTCAGCGAAACCCTATCCTCTTCGGCAAGCCTCACAATCGCCTCATCCACGTCTGCTTCGAGTCTGAACGTTCGCGCCCTGCTTTTCTTCAAGACTCCCTCATCTTGTTCGCGGGTATCTCGAACTCTATCGAGGCAAGCTCTTCGGTAATTGTGGACTTGAACGGGAGTCCTAGGGCCCCAGAGAACAGGGAGGTCGCAGCTCCAAGATAGAACTTCGACCAGTTGAGTCCATCTGAGTGCCTGATCGTGATCACCCTCTTCGTCCCTTCGGTCGAGTAGACGAAGTTGAACCTCCCCATGTACCGACCGATGAGCTCGATCGATTTCAGAACAGATTCCAGAGTCACCTCACCGAATCTAGAGATGATGACAGGCTTCCAAACTTCATTGCCTACGAATTCTCCGAGGGCCCCGGCCTGCTCCAATGTCTGTGAGCCCATCAGCCTACTCAAGGTTACAGGGCTGATGAGTACCAGGCCCGCATTCCCCGCCAGCTTGTCCCATTCTACAAGCTTCCTGAGCGCCCTCCCGGCGATCGCGTTTACGGACTCCCCTCGTTCCTGGGCCATCTTCTCCAAGGCATCGTCTACGTCGTCATCGAGCCTGAGGGTACGGGTCACGCTCTTGGGCAGAAGCTCATGACTTTGGGTTCTATCGTATATGTATTCCTCTGTGTTCGGTTGTCATTACATGCAAACCTAGCCTATTTCTCCCCTCGGGACGCAGGAGCCCGATGGAGACAAGGTCACATTGACGGAACATGGACTGGGCCCTCGGAAGATGCTCTCGAAGGAGCTTCTAGTCGGAAGGATAGAGTCCGGTAAGAGACTAGCCCAGGTCCTGGTTACCATGAAGGACGAAGTGGGCGCGGTTGCGAGCGTGAACGCCCTCATTGCGAGCCTCGACGTAGACATTCGCCAGAGCATGTCCTATTCTCTTGCTGGGGACTCCCTTGCAGTCTACAATACATTCGTCGTGTTCAACGACCCGAAAGTTTCCATTGTCCAGCTCGTGGAGAGGCTCAAGGAGTCCACGTTCGTGGTCAAGGTGGAGGCTATGGAAGGGCGGGATGGCGTTATAGTCGACGGCATCTCTTTTCCCGTCAATTGGCAGGGAAGGAGGACCATCATCCTCAGCCAGGAGGCGACGGCCCGGATGTTTGAGGCCATTCGGTTCAACCTCGGATCGGGAGGGGATGTCGTCCTCTATCAGCAAGGGTCCTCATACGGGAAGGAGCTGGCGGAGTCCTTCGTGACTAGGCTCGGCGCCGACTACCTAAGACGCAACTTTGACTACACTCTCGGCATACTTTCGGCCACGGGGTGGGGAGTCCCCGAGCTAGTCGGCTCCAGGGGAGCTTTCCCGGACATTACTATCGCTCTCCAATCCTGCCTCGAGTGTGACGGCGTAAGAGCGGGGCGACCGGCGTGTTCCTTCGTAAGGGGCTTCCTGGCAGGCGTTTCCACCGCCGTAGCTGGGCACACCGTTCACTGCGAAGAGTCGCGTTGCATCGCCAAGGGTGACCCCCACTGCGAGTTCGAGCTGAGGAGCGGAAGAAGCGCGATCAGCAGGTAGCATGAGCTCGACTCCGCCTCTAGCATCTTCGAAGAGGATTCCCAGCGCCAGGCGGCGAAGGAGAACCCGTCAATCATCGCCAGCCCAAGCCCCGTAACTTGACTAGTGGGACTTTCTTTGTCGAGCCCGGGTGATTGTCACCATCGCAGCAATGATCAGGGCAGAGGCCCCGAAGAAGGCCCCCCACACGAATGCCCAGGGCAGCAACGGGATGGTCGGAAGAGGAACGACGACGTTATTCACGTACGCTGAGATGAAGAACGGTGTGGCGAGTATGGATGGCACCGTTGCGGCTACAGCGAAAGCGCCCCCTTCGACCCGTCTGCCCCGGACGAGGACCAGGTAGAGATTAGAACCTGCAATAGCCAGATTTGCAGTGAGTGTGTAGACGACCGAGTAGTAGAACTGCATCTCGACGGGATAGCCTGCTAGGTACTGGGGGGTCAGGGCGAGCTGGATGAGTCCCACGAGGGCAGCGAAGTCGAGCACGTAGGGAAGCCCATTCGGAAAATTCTCGTCGAACACTATTGTTACGATGCTCCCGCCAAGGAAGATGTCGACTCCCAAGAGTATGAAGAATTGAGGCGGAAACGGGGGTGGCATCAACTCAGCTCCCCCTGCTCCTTCGGTTTCTGTTTTAACACGCCTATCAGAACCACGGCTATTCCCACGACTGAAATCGGCATCAGTTCAGTCAGTCCGCTGAAACCCCAGAATGCAGGAGAGACGTATCCGAGGTAGGGGACCACAAGCACCGTCTCGCCGATATAGTCGCTCTGAGTAACGTTCCAAGGATCGATGGTGGGATTGGTCGCGTTGTTGTCTCCTTTGGTGGCAAGACATTCTGTTCCAGCGCACGACAGCACAGATACAATCCTGTGCACTATGATTCCTGGGTTGCCCCTTGGGTCATGGAACGCGATTATGCTCCCGGGACTCAGGTTCGAGAACGGAACCTTGTATATCACAGCCACGTCGCCGTAGTTGAGCGTCGGGGACATGCTACTTGGATTGTCGCCAACAACGTAGAACGGTTGCGTGCCTGTGGCATACTCGACCAAAGCAAAAGCCGCGACCCCGATAAGAAAGATGGTCACAGCATAGCTGGCCACTCTCGTGATTCGGTTTCGTCTGGGGTTTTCCATTTCAATTCACCGTCAGGCTGATTATCCCATAGCAGTAGACCGATGCTTGACCTGAAGCAGGGGGGCTCTGAATCTTGAATCCGAGGGTGACCGTCGAAGTCCCGGCCGAATTCACTGTGACGCCAAGTATGATGGAGAGTGTTGCTGACCCGGCGAGCATCACCTGAGGCCCGATGTTCTGGTTGGTCACCGCGGTCCCTAGGACGACTTGCTGGCTCAATGGGCTCTGGAATGAGGCTGTCAAGTTATTCAGCCTGGCCGCGTTGGTTGAAGAGTAAACGACCAAGTTCGCCAGCCAAGATGTGGAACCGGAGTTTGTGAATGTGAGGACAGCTCCCCGAGAGACGCTGCCGAAACCGACGGCGGGCAGGACGCCTCCTGGGGGGTAAGCTCTCACCCTCCCCCAGTTGTAGTACAGGGTTGTTCCAGTTGCACCACCGTTTCCCGTGGGGAGACCAAAGTAGAACGTTGCAACAGACGATAATGGATTCACATTTGCAGTCTCGGTCGCGATAGGCGTAGAGTAGAGCGCAGAGTACAGGTCAGAGGTGAAAGAGCCGGCAGATGTTCCCGAGTAGATCACGTCGACATAGTACCAGGTTGAGGTGGACACTTGGGTGGTGGTAGCGACTGAGTGCTCCGCACCAGAGGACCAGTAGACGCATCCAAAGGGATGCGACCCAACCTGCCCACTGCCTATGCCGTTTGAAAGACTCGTCGCAGTAGGCGAGTTAACCAGTCCTGCGTAATCTAGCGTCTCTCCTCCGAGGGAATTCGCTTCAACGTTGGTCTCGGTGACATACCCCCCCGGTGTTATTCCGGTAGCGAAGCTCATCGCGGAGTATTTTGCTACCGCAGTCAAGGAGAGTACGCTGATGGTGGTTGAGCCGTACGTGATCCCGGTCTTCTGAGAGAGGGTTTCCGACCCGGTGCCCAGGGTGAAACTCGATGTCGGTGTGTTGCCGTTGAAGTAAATGCTGAATACGTTCGCACCATTGTCGTACTGACCATAGGTAGCTGAAAGGGAGGGGGCCTCTCCCCAATAGTTTCCGTCAAACGTTGCCGTCTCGGAAAGGAACGCCATGTAGATTGTGAGCGTGCCCCCGTTGGCGGCTATGGGCGAATTCAGCTTCACCCATGCCGACGCAGTGGCAGCGCCTGTCGAACAGGACGAGGCGCACGATTCAAGCCATGCATAGAGCATCGCGACGCAGCCCGTATCCGCACAGAACCGTATGTTCCCCAGGTTAGCCGCTTCGTAGGCCGTGTAGTCTGTTGGATTCCAGGTCACCTTCGTTTGGAGCGGATTGGGAGTAGCAGCGCAGGTGTTGCAGTTGGTCAGGGTGACCGGTACATAGTAGAGCGCCAATGATGATGAAGCTACTGTCACGGTCGCGTAGACACCGAGGCTCACGGTAGGCGATCCTACCGTGCCTGGCTGCAGCGGGACCGTGGGGGTTTGCGCAGTAGCGATGGATGATGTGGGATCATACCCGTAATTGATAGCATAGGCTGAACTGCTGCTCGTAGCGATGATGAGAAACGCTAGAACTGAGACGGCGACGCCTCCACTCAGCCTCCGGTTCAAAGTTTCCACCACTTCGCTCTAGTGTCACAAAGAAGGGCGGCCCCAGACTGTGTCGGATGGAGCGCTCGCGCACCCAATCCGGTTCCCAGCCTAGAGCCACTGGATGCTGACTTGGAAGCTGACGGTGCTGCCCGCGGCTACTGTTCCCAGTGCGAAGGCCGACATCTCGATGTATCCCTTGTTAGGTGCCCCCGCATTCAATGCGACCGGGAAGGTTCCCGATATGGACTGGTAGCCCGTTGAAGCTGAGGTGATCGTGTAGCTCCCCACGCAGTTGGCTGGTGTCACGAGGGTTCCGTCCGGGTTGAACTCGGTTTGAGCCGTGCAGTAATACACGGTTATCCCACCGAGGTTGGCGACGTTCGTGAACCCGGAGATCTTTATCGACTTGATGGAGTGCGCTACTGTCCCCTTGTTCTGAATGGTCGTGAGGTTGGAGTAGTAGGTTGCAGGTTGCGGAGCGTTGACATTCGACGGGAACAGGCTGAACGCCACTGTGGCGAAGTCGTTGGTGCTCGCGACGGTGACAGTGGTGCACGGGTAGGTTGTGCATGACCCTGAGGCGTCAGTCCCAGCTACGAGCCTGACGTCCGGCGTCCTTGCGGTTCCGGTGGCGCTGACGATGAAGTATACATACACGGTCGAACTCGCCGCGCCGATTAAGAGCGCGATGAGCAGGACTGGCAGTATTTTCCCAGTCTTCGAGCGGAAGAACGCCTCCAGCTTCCCTTTCCGCGATTTTCCGGTTGTTTTCGACATTGCAGTTCGGCGACACGGTGAAACTCGCCTTTTGCTATTATTGGATTATGGAATCTGTAAACTAACTAAAATTGACATTAATCGGTTTCTCGGAGTGTAAGATTGGACAGAGCGAAGCACCGCAGGGCAGCGGCTTCAGAGTGCACTCGTCGCCGACTATATACTTGCACGCGCCCCGGAATGTTGCAAAGCTTACTATCGCCAGCGAGTCCGATTGGTATGACAGTATACGGGATCTGAGCTTTTCGGTGGGGTGATAGATCCCTCGCGGCCTTCCCCTGGCACCATTCGAAGCACAGCTCCTGTTGAGGAAACCTTCGGCCGACATCACCGCGAGCCATCTTATGGCTGTGGTCCTCGAAACCTTCAGCTCCCTCGTGACATCCTCCAGGGTGACTCCCCGTTGTCGGAACGCTACTGACGAGATTCTAGAGACCGCCATGTCGCTGAGCGGAGGACACCTTAGCCGTACCGATTCCCGAAGCGAGTCGGGCGGCATCCAATTGCTTGGAGTTGGATTGCTATTTAAGACCACGCCAGTTACTTGTAGGTATCGCGTGTTTCATGCGAAATGGTTAGAATAAGACCATACTTCCGGACCACTTCTTTGCGAAATATCCAATCACTTCGAGGAAGAAGTGCAAGCGGGTGCCGCACTTGAGATGGTGATCGCTCGTTTAGGTAGAATCGGTAATCTTACGCCTGTCCTAGACGGACAACGCGAAGGTCCCAACACGGGAGCGGACATTTCCTGTAGTAGGAGAACTGTGCATCTCCGTCCACTCTTGTCGGAGCTCGAAGAAGCGCTGAGTCTCCTCATGACTGAGATGGCGCTTCTGTCTCTCGGCGAGCCACATCAATTCGTCGTAATCGCTAGCAAACCTAGGTTCGTCGTCACGGAGGGCCTCGTCTCTGATGAAGACGCCCTTGGTAGCGTATCCGACGATGAGCACCCCTCCCACACCACCCGTGAGCAGCACCTGCAACACCGTGGTTAGGATAAGGTAGAGGTCCAATTGGAGAGAATCAACAGAGAATTTCCGACTAATATTGATTCTGAATCCCAGGTTCAACGAGATGGAACAGGGCTCCATGCCCCTGAAACCAGGGCCTGGACCTTTGCGGCGGGCGTAAGGGCCGCCCGTTCACGACCGTACTATCTAACTCTAGCAGGCCGCATCGTCGCAGAACCTTTTGCGGCCAAGACTTAATAGTAAACCAACATGAAAGCAGAAGGGGGATTCATTGGAGCGCCTTTTCGCGTACCTTAGGTCCCTGTTGGGTCTGCTTCACCTGAATTTCCCGCCCGCCATTCTCAGCCTCCCTTCACGGAGGGCACTCTCCACTCGCTGGGCGATAATATACATCATAATCATCATCATCGTTGGGACGATACTGATCTATTTCATACTGACTTATACACCGACGACGACGACAACCATTACGCACACCTAGGAGGCGAGTTCGGTTCATCTCGCACACGAGACGAGCGCCGTCGAGAGAGAGAACAGTGCCTAGCAAAGCTGAACTTGTCCCAATAGATTGTATCCTGGACGATCGAGGCTTCCTTTACCAAATCTACGGCAATCTTGGGAGTTACCCCGCGATAAGGAGGGTGTACATTGTGGGAAACCATTCCAGGGGAGTGATCAGAGGCTTCCACAAGCACCGAGGAGAATTCAAGTTCTTCTTTGTTGTCTCTGGCAGCGCGAAATTCGTTGTTGAAAGTGACCAGGGAAAACACATGGACACCTTCGTGCTGAGCCCCAAGCGACCTTCGCTACTAGTAGTGCCGCCTGGTCATTTCCACGGGTGGGTCTCGCTTGCTGACGATACCACGATTGTAGGCATGTCGAACTATACCCTCGCCGAATCGGAGAAGGACGACACCAGAAAGGATCCCTTCGTCTACGGCGAAGAGATATGGAAAACGAAACCGCGATGAAAGTCCTTGTCACCGGCGGGCTTGGTTATCTCGGGTCTGTGCTTCGGAGAGAGCTCGAGGCTGACGGTATCCAGACCCGGATAATCGACGCAGACTACTACAAACAGGTTCCCCTGGGGGACGGACGCAGCAGCGACTTCATGCGCGCCGACATAAGGGATACCTCATTTGTCTCAAAGCAGTTGGAAGGGGTGGACGCAGTGGTGCACCTGGCCGCTATCGTAGGGGACTCAGCAGGGGACCTGAACCAGGAGATGACCATTGAAGTGAACGAGGCGAGCACCGCCAGGCTGGCCGAGGAGTGCGCTAGAAGGGGCGTCAAGATGATATTCGCGTCGACTTCATCAGTTTATGGATACAATGGCAGCGCCCTCCTGGCGGAAGGCGCAAAGACTGTCCCACTCTCGGTCTACGCCATCTGCAAGCTCGCCGCAGAGGAGGCCATTTCGAAGGTTCTGCCGGACAAGTCGGTGATATTCAGGTTCGGAACACTCTTCGGGCTCTCCCCCAGAATGCGGTTCGACCTCGTGGTGAACAGGTTCATCGGGCAAGCGATTCAGGACAGGAGAATTGCCGTGTTCGGTGGAAGCCAGCTAAGGCCTTTTCTTCACGTGAACACTGCGGCCAAGGTCATCAAGAAGGCGCTTCTCAGCGACAGTACCGGGCTCTACAACGTCGGTGGGAACAACCTGACTATAAGGGAGGTGGCGAAGACCGTTTCCCACCTGTCCAGGTGTGAGGTGAGGGTCTACGAGGAGATCAAGGACATCAGGAACTA
>Ga0187780_10003499_pt1 | contig 11846 bp, 9 predicted proteins | sample 1015_Q2_SP10_20__FD_132429 | JGI IMG/M metagenome (GOLD analysis project Ga0187780, IMG submission 132429) | Tropical peat soil microbial communities from peatlands in Department of Meta, Colombia - 1015_Q2_SP10_20_MG | ecosystem: Environmental > Terrestrial > Soil > Wetlands > Peat | place...
TTACCCGGTACCAAGAAGACATGTACACCCTTGGCCCAGTCGTGGTCAGGTCGTAAAGAACACACACATCGTCACCATCGGCGAACACTTTCTTGATGTCGTACTTCCCCTTGTATTTCCGCAGCATACCTATGAAATCCCTCGGTCTGCCAAAGGTCTCCCCGGCCGGGCCCCTTATGCGAACCCGGTCGTGCAGGTAATCAAGAGCCTCGTCGTATTTCCAGTTGTCTAGGGCTCGGATGTAGGACATCACTATATCCTTCTGCTGAAGCTTCGTCTCCAACTTGTGTGGTTCTGCCAGCCAGGTGGAAAAGCGTTATGCTCGGTTCGAAACGGCCAGTTCAAACGACGTGCATCCCCCAAAAGCATTGGCTCGGTCAACTCCCATCAGAGTTGGCAAGTCTAGGCTCATCTCGTTCGAAGGGATTGCCCCAGTCTGACCGAACGGGTTCGACTCGCGTGGGCGCTAGACACCGGTCGGGTTGCTTGCTGGCCGGAACTCTTGCCTGCTTCTCGGCTCGATTGAACCCTGCGGCGGCCACATGAGAGCCTTGGTCTTCTAGGCGCTTCACCAATTCCTCGACGCGTGCTTCTATCTGTTTTATCCTCCTCCTCTCAAGCTTGGCATATTCCTCAACCGAAGTGTCTTCGCGGATGCTTTCGACCTCCCACAGCTCCGTGTCTGAGCGGGCCAGCAAATAGGCAGGGACGTCATCTAGGTGCTTCTTCTCAAACACAAAGACTATCCTTCCAGCGGAGTCCGCCATCCTTTTGTTCAGCCTTTTCACCTTGGCCTTCGATATGTCATAACCTGCTTCCGCCATAAGAGCGACGAAGCGACCGCGTTCATTTCTGAGCAGGATTCCAGTGAGACTCGGTTTCAACCCAGCGCTCGTTGCGTAGCTCTTCCTTGCAAGCCGGTTGAATGCAGCTTCGGCTATCTGGCTGCGGTTCTCGTTTGCTACGCACACAAAGAGAACATTCACGAGCCCATCCCACGAAGCCGAATCATCTTATGTCTTGAGGTCGGATTCGTGGGATTTCAACGGCGCACTGTGAGGTCGGAGAGAAGTCAGGAAATGTTCTGCCCCGACGGGATTGGAGCGGCCAAATGGATGCTCTTTCTGAACTATGGTAGCACTAGTCCAGTCCGAGCCTCTTCAAGAGGTCAAGGTACCGAGGGTCGGTGCGGACGTTGTCAAGCCATGGACTGACCGTGATCCACGGGATTCCCGCTTCCCTTCTGGAGTAGCTGCGCTCCAACCAGTCGAAGCCCTTGTCATTCTCGCCCAAGTAGAAGTTGTACGAGGCGATGTCTAGTGCGCTTATGCCATTCTCTTCTCCGACGTGAGTCTCGAGCTCCGGAAGGAGCCCTCTGAGAGCCTCCTTGTCATCCTCAAGGTACGCCATCTGTGCGCGTGCGAACTCCTCTGCAAGGGGCCAGTCACCTTTGAGGAGTTCCGCCCACGTCTCGTACTCGCGCCTCATCTCCTCGAATCTCTTCATCTTCCCATACATGAAAGCGACACCTGACCGCACGTCACTTCCCCCCAACTGGACCGCCCGCTTGAGCAGCTCGAGCGCCTTGGGATAGTCTCCCTTGTAGGAGTAGTACCATCCGTGATTCGAGCAGAGCACTGGCGAGAGGGGGTCGATGTTCACTGCCATCTCCATCTGTTCGAGGGCCTCGTCCCACCTGTGCCGAATCAGCAGGATGAAGTGGTACCCATTGTGGGCGTCGACGTCGCTCGGCTTGAGCTGGATTGCCTTCTTGAACTCGACTTCAGCTCCTCTGATGTCGTAATCATACATCAACGCCCACCCGCTGGTGCTATGAGCCTCCGCGAGTCCCGGGTCGAGCCCTAGGGCCTTGGCGCTCACTCTCTTGGCCTTCTCGAGGTTGGCATTGATTTCAATTCCGAACTCTGCGAGCTTCACCGAGCAGCTGGCGAGTCCCACGTGCGCCAGAGCAAAATCAGGGTCCTCCTTGGCAGCCTGCTCGAAGCACTGAGCCGCCTCGTTGACCGCCTCGATGGGCCTTTCACTTGTTCTCTTTCCATACAAGTACACTCCTTTCAAGTACGAAGTGTACGCTTCGGTGCTCTCAGTGGGCCTTCTCTCGACCCGTTCTGCCTCGTTCGTCAGAATCCTCACTCTTAGCGCGTCTGCTACCTCTTTTGCAATGTCGCTCTGTACTTCGAAAATGTCATCGAGGTTCCTGTCATAGTTCTGTGCCCAGAGATGCTCGTCATCAGCTACATTGATCAGCTGGGTTGTCACTCTGATTCGGTTTCCTGCCTTTCTGAAGCTCCCTTCGAGGACGGACCCGACTTCAAGCTCTCTTCCTATCTCCTTCACCTTCTTGTTCGTTCCCTTGTAGCCCATAACCGAGGTCCTTGAGATGACCTTGAGACCACTAATCCCAGAGACGGTCGAAATGATCTCTTCGGTCACGCCATCAGCGAAGAACGCGTCGTCGGGGTTGGTGCTCATGCTGACGAATGGAAGAATGGCAATCCTGTTCGACGGATATGAGGTCGCTTCTCCTGAGGCAGGCTTCTCCCAAGGCATCACCACCTTGTACACCTCGACAGGTACGCTCACATTCTTGAGCGACCTAGGCCCGAGGCTCGCAAGAGGAAGCTCGAATTTGTTCGAGACATGATCGTAAACCTGGCGGGTAATGCAGACGCCCCCGTCCTCTGCGAGAGGCTCGATTCTCGAGGCGACGTTCACTGCGTCCCCCGAGATGTCTCCTTGAGACTCTACAACGTCCCCCACATGCAAACCAACCCTGAGGTGAATTCTCTTCTCCTGGGAGAGCGAGACATTGAACTCCCTTGTGGCCCTCTGAATATCGTAGGCGCACCTTACAGCATCAAGAGCGTTGGGGAACTCGACCAGGAAAGCGTCCCCCATTGTCTTGATTTCCTTCCCACTGAACCGTGCGAGGATTGGTCTGATGAGCTTCCTCTGCTCTTCGACGAGGGCGAGCGATAACGATTCGTTCCTCTGTCCCAGGGCCGTGTAGCCGACCATGTCCGTGTACATTATCGCAGCGAGTCGACGCTCGCCTTCAGACAAATGAGTCCCTGCACTAAGTTGTCAGTCAGATGATAAAACGGTTTGTGCTGGAACCTCTCCGAATAGAAAAACCCTGATTGGAGCCTTCATGACGGCAGAAAGCACCCTTCGGTCTCCTATTGGTCAATCAAAGCTCATTATGAGCTTATTCTCTGCCCCGGCTGGGATTGGGGCAACCATATGGATGTCCTCTCATCATCAACGCAGTATCCCCTGCTGGGTCTCGAATCCTGAGAAGCCCTTAAGATGGGTTTCAGGGCTATGATGCCGATCTGACCTAGGAACCTGCCAAACCTCGAGAGTCAGGCCGTGTTGTCAACCACATCACAGACGCTACTTGACTTTCGCGGGCTTGTGAACGAAGGAATCGAGAATGTCCCTCACGTCCCTGTTCTCCTTTCTCGACTGTCTTGCCATAGCTTCCCTTCTTGTCGGATCCATCTTGTTCCAGTATCTTGCGATGTCATCCGGCACCTCCATGACATAGAACTCGCCCTGCTTGAAGGGAGCTTCCCTGCCCCCTGTGGAGATTGGTGCGCTCCCATCGTCTTTGATCCTGATTGAAGCCATTCGCACGGGTTTCCGAAGAAGTGCATAAAAGAGCTTACCTGTTAGCCCCAAGAACCCGCAGAGGACGTGGTGGCCCTTGCCAAGTGACGGATTATGAATGGATTCTCAATCAGAGAGCTCGGTCCAAAGACTTGGCCTGACTTTCTCAAGATTGTGGAGAAGCACAATGGCGTGTGGGGCGGCTGCTGGTGCGTTGTTTTGTCTGACCCGAAGGGGAAAGGGACGGGAAGCGCATCGCGGAACAAGGCTCTCAAGAAGAAGCTCGTCGAGGAGGATAAATCTCATTCAGCCCTGGTCTACGACGGGCAGGATGTGGTCGGTTGGTGCCTCTTCGGGCCGCCGGCAGAGATTCCGGGAAGGATGGGCGCGTACGGCAGGCTTGGTCTGGCCCAGCCGGACTGGAGGATACCCTGCTTTTTCGTAGACCGAGACAGGAGGAAGGAAGGAGTGGCGAAGGCCGCGCTGGAAGGCGCGCTCCGGATGATCGCTGAGAAGGGGGGTGGAGTGGTGGACGCCTATCCCCTGGATGTCCAGGGGAAGTCGTACGGAAGCTCTTTCCTTGCTGGCGGAACGTCGGCTATGTTCGCCAGGGCGGGGTTTCACCCCGTCGTCAAGCTTGGATCGAGAAAGTTGGTGATGCGAAAAGTCGTCCGCCGAAGGTAGCATGTGCGGCGGCGTGCATTTCAATCACTCCTATTCTTCAACCCGCCGAGCAAGATCTCCCACTTGTATATGTCGATGATTCGGAGTGTACCGTCGCGAATCCAGGGGTCTGCTGCCATCCTCGCCCGGATGGTTTCTTCGTCAGTGGCGTCAAAGATCAAGAGGGTTCTGTGTCTTGACCGTTTCTTGAGGGGGCCTCCTAGCACGATAAACTTCTCATCTGCAAGAGCATCCATGAACGCGGCGTGTTCCTTCCAGCCTTTCTGGTCGCGCATTGGCAGCTTGGAATCCCACGAGAGTCCCTGCTCGTTTATCAACGCAAAAAAGGCCAATTCGAACCTGAGCTCAGTGAGGTTCCGATGATAAAGGGATTTCTCGTCAGACAGGAAAACAGTGCGCGCTAGATTCCGGCCAGGATTAACACCAGCGGGTCGAAATCTCCTCTGCGGAGAGGAGTTCCTGAGCAGCGGGCAGGGACTGCGGCCTCGAGCTCCTGTCGTATCGTTGTCTAGAAGCGAGTCCATTTGGGCGCATCTCAATCCTAGTGATTCGAGTAATACGCCGCCACAGTACCGAACGACTCTTTGGGGTCCCAGTTCATTTCTGGGTAGGCCTTGCCCCGTCTGCCTCCCTCATAGTACTTCACGAGGCTGGTGCTGGCCATATCGAGGTCGTGCCTCGGGTCGTCGTTGTAGGGATTGATCTGGGATTCGAACTGGCTGATGAACGCACCATCGACCCCCGCTTGGTCCAATATGGACAGCGTCTCGACGAGTTTTTGCGCCTGCCACGCCTCGTCGCGCGTATGTTCGCCATTCAGATGCGGCTTGATGAACCTGCCCAGCACAGGTATCGTGTAATGGAGGAATTGGGACCAGAAATCGACGATCTGCTCGCCTCCGAGTCCGGCAGAGCTTAGGAAGCCCGCTTCGAGCGGGCCGCCATGGCTCGTTGCATAACCGAATTCGGTGTTCACGACGGGCTTTCCGTAGGAGAAGGAGGGCTTCAGCATCTCGACGTACTTGTCTTCGATCTTCGCCGCCCTGTAGTGGTCGACCCCGACGTAGTCGAAGAGACTCCAGTCGACCTTCTCCCAGACCAGCGACGCGTAGGTCACCTGCCCGTGGAAGACGAACCTCACGGCAGAGTTTGCTTTCGTCAGGAAATCATTGAGCGGCTTGTTGTGTTGCCCCGATTTGATTGTGGAAATCAGCTTGGGACTGGACATTCTGTTTGTGAGTCTCGCGCCTTCGACTATCCCTTTCATGAAGAGCGTCAGCTCCCCACCAAGGCAGAAGACGACCTTGTCTGGATGCTCCGCTCTGAGCGGCTCCGCGGCCGCGGCGCCCTTCTTGATGTATTCGAGCGTCTCCTGCTGGCTTCTGTTCCAGAGGAGGGGCGAGAACCAGACATCCAACCCCTGATCCAGTGCCGCCTGGGCGGCCTCTGTCACCCGGCAGATGTCCTGGGCGCATATCCTTACCGCGTTGCAGTGTAGGTCGTTCTTGATTATCTCGAGCTCGCGGCGAACGGTCGGAATGTCGAAGTGCGGGCGCCAGTTGAATGGCATCACGGCTCCTACGTCATAGCAAACGCCCTTGATTCTCATCGTATCATTAGTCCTGCCGGCGCTCGGGCCTCAGCATGCGGAGGATGATCCTGGAATCCGGGAAGTCCTTCCTATACTCGACTCTCCCTGGTCCCGATATGCGGCTCGCGAGTCCGTCAATGCAAGCCAACAGGGCGGCAAGCAATTGGTCAGGGTCGTCCCCGGCGACGTCCCCGCTGGCCTGACCTTCGACGATTAGCTTCCGGATTGTGTTCCGGATGGCGCCGCCATTCTTTGCAACGGCCGCCCGCAGTTCGTCCGGGACGTTCGCGTCCCTGAGAACATGACTGAAGAGCCGGTAGTGTTCCGGAGTCTCGCGTATGCCATGAGTCATCTGGACCAAGAGGTAATCGAGGCGTTCTTTGGCCGTCCCTTGTGCCAGCTTAACTCGCTCGTAGAATCCTCCTCCGGCACTAGTTGTCCCGTGCACGAGCTCCGAGAGGATATCCTCCTTGCTCGCGAAGTACCGGTATGCTAGGCCCTGGCTGACCCCCGCTTCTTCGGCCACTTCAGCCATGGTGGCCTCGATACCCTTGCTGGCGAAGACCCTCAGCGCGCCGTCCAGGATTTTCTTTCTGGACGCCTCTCTTACTTGCTGGAACGCTGCCTCGGTCCGCGGCATGTCTTGGGTAGAATGAACAATTCATTCACTAAATAAATGTATCTGCAAGGAGCAGCAGGGTGCGGAGTTTCGCCATTGGACTCGGGATGGACATGAGGTCTAGGGCGGGATCCAGACTCACGGGTCAAATGCCCTCCAGGTCCGCGAAAAAAACCGACCGTTTCATGTTGCAAAGCTGCACCGGCCGGGACCGGAGCAACCAATGGATGCTCTTTCTGAACTACGATAGTGCTAGCCCAACCCGAGCCTCTTCACGAGGTCGAGGTACCGCGGGTCGGTGCGGACTCCATCCAGATCGCGGTCAACAGTGATTAGCCAGAGTGAACGTTCTCTTCGCGAGTAGGAGCGTTCCAGCCATTCAAACCCCTTGTCGATGTCGCCCAAGTGGAAGTGGAGTTCAGCAATCCACTGCGCGTTAAAACCGTACATGTGCGAATAAGCGCGCGGGCCGACAGCCCCGAACGCCGCTTCGAGTTCAGGCAGGAGCCTCCTGACTGCATCGATATTTCCTTCGAAATAAGCCATCTTCGCGTCGTCAACTATTCTAATCTGGGGAACGGATGATTGGGCGAACTCGACGTCAATCGCATACTCGCGTCTCATTTCATCAAGCATCCCCATCTCTCCGTAGGTGAAGGCCAGGTGCCCGTGCGCGAAACTCAGCCCCAATTCGGCGGCCTTCCTGAAGGGCTCTACCGCCTTGGCATATTCCCCTTTGTTGAGGTAATAGCCCCCGAGATTGGCCACGATTATTGGGGAAAGCGGGTCAAGCTCAATGGCCTTCTTGATTTCAGCCAGAGCCTCGTCCCACCTCTTCTGGGGACGCAGAATCTCCAGTTGGTACCAGTGATGGGCCGTCGCATAGCTCGGCTTCAGCTCAATTGCCTTCTTGTATTCTTTTTCTGCCTGGCGGAGATTGTACTCACTCGCAAGCACGCTCGCATTCGTCGTGTGTGCCTCGGCAAGTTCAGGGTCAATTTCCAAGGCCTTTGCTACCAAACTCTTCTCCCTGAGCAGGCTCGTTTGGTGATCGATTCCCCAGAGGTCCCGTAGTGCACCGTAGGAGTCCGCAGCACCGACGTAGCCGAGTGCGAAGCCTGGATCTTCGTGGATGGCGAGTTCGAAGTATTCGAGTGCCTTCTTGATGTCCCCAAGTTCCCGTTTCGTCCAGTAATACCTTCCCTTCAGGTAAAGCGAATAGGCATGTGTGCTGTCGGTAGGCTTCCGGTCAATGCGTTCCCTTTCTGGAGACAGTATGTGGATTCGAAGGGCACTTGCAACCTGCTTCGCGACGTCGCTTTGGACCTCGAACACGTCGTCAAGGTTCCTGTCGTAGTTCTGCGCCCATAGGTGCTCATCTCCAGCAACATCAATTAGCTGGGTTGTGACGCGTATTCGATTTCCCGCTTTCCTAAAGCTCCCTTCGAGTACCGAGCCGACTTCCAGCTCTCTCCCTATTTCTTTGACAGTCTTCTCTGTCTTCTTGTATTGCATGACGGAGGTTCTCGAAATGACTCGGAGGCCACTGATTCCGGAGACGGTCGAGATGATCTCCTCCGTCATCCCTTCTGCGAAATACTCGTCATTGGGGTTGGGGCTCATGTTGGCGAAGGGAAGGATGGCAATCCTGTCACGTGGAAAGGTTGGTGCTTCTTCCTTCGAGGAGGATCTCTGCTCCCAGGGCATGGTCACCCTGTACACGTCGATTGGGAACTGCACGTTCTTGAGGCTCTGGGGAGCCATCTTCTCGAGGGGATAGGAGACCTTGTTTCGAACCTGGCCAAAGACCTGGTCTGACACGCATACTCCCCCGGGGTCAGCCAGAGGATAGATCCTCGACGCGATGTTCACTGCGTCCCCGAAGACATCGCCCCCCTGGTGAATGACGTCACCGAGGTGGATGCCGATCCTGAGCTTGATCTTCCACTCCTCCTTCGAGGAGACGTTGTAGTCATTGAGGTATGACTGGATCTCTGCGGCGCACTTCAGGGCGTCAAGGGCGCTCTCGAACTCTACGAGGAAGGAGTCGCCTATGGCCTTGACCTCCCTTCCGTGGAACCTCGGGAAGAAGGGCCGCAACAGTCTGTTGTGCCTGTCGAGCACCTCCATCGCCTGGGCCTCATCAGACTGCGTCAGGGCTGTATATCCAACCATGTCCGTGTACATTATCGCAGCGAGTCTGCGCTCGCCCTCTGACAACCGAGTCCCTTCCGCGAAAGGGTTAGGCTTATGATAAAACAGTTTGCGCTGGCGCCTCTCTGAATGGAAAGACCATAGTTGAAGCTTGCGTGACGGCAAGAAACCCTTATCGGTCTCCGACCGTCAATCAGAGCCTATTATGAGCTTATTCTTTGCCCCAGCCGGGCTTTACACCAACTTGTAAGATGCCCTGCTCACGGTAATCCAATGCTAGCAATCGATGATGTGGGCTCCATGAGACCCATCGACAGCCTTGGATTCTCGCGTGTGAGAATCGTACAGCCACCTTAAGCAACGTACTGTCTGCGACAAACCCGATGGGACAGGAGTCTGCGACAAACTATGGGAACTGGGTTTCGACGCGCCTAGTGCTCATTCCAGGAGCCATCGGCATTGTTCTGATATTGTCGTCAATACCCTGGCCAATCTTACTCATTCCCGCCGCTGCCTTTCTATTGGCAGCGGGGTACTTCGCATACGCCCGCTACTTGTTCGCGCCCAGAGGCAAGAATGTCCAAGGATCCATCTGGTCTGCACTAGTCGACCATATCGATTGGGACGGAAGAGGCAATGTGTTGGACATTGGATGTGGCAGTGGCGCTCTTTCAATCAGACTTGCGAAGAAGTATCCCGAAGCGATGGTCGTCGGGATAGACCAATGGGGGAAGCAATGGGAGTACTCGAAGGCTACTTGTGAGCTAAACGCCTCGATTGAAGGGGTCGAGGAACGGATAACCTTTCGGCAGGCAAGCGCATCCAAACTCCCTTTTCCAGACGAATCCTTCGACCTAGTAGTGAGTAACCTGACATTTCACGAAGTCAAAGACGCCCCGGACAAGCGCCTGTTGCTCAAGGAAGCGCTCAGGGTGCTAAGGAAAGGCGGCAGCTTTGCCTTTCAGGATCTATTTCTTTTGAAACAGACCTATGGTGAGATGGATGCTCTAATTGCAAGCATTAGAAGTTGGGGAGTAAGTAGGACAGAGTTCGTTGATACCAATAACGCACCATTCATTCCCAAGGCATTGAAACTACCGTTTATGGTGGGGACGTTAGGCCTCATCACGGGCGTGAAATAGACCATATAGGGATCCTTCTCAGACGGCCTCAGGGACGAGAAAGCTCCTGGGGTGAGCCTCGGGTTCGAAGCCCTACCTCGCTGATGTATCATACGTTTCAAATGAGAATTCGGAACTGCTTAATTCAGCCTCTGATTAGCCAGATGAGCTGAAATTGGAACTGCCCCGGCCGGGACTGGGACAACCAAATGGATGCCCTTTCGGATAATCGATGTGGGTTTGGCTAGTCGAGGCCGAGCCTCTTCAGGAGGTCGAGGTACCTCGGGTCCTCGCGGACACTGTCAAGGTGAGGGTTCCACCTGATGTCGCCGAGATCCTCTCGCCTGCCGAAGGACCGTTCAAGCCACTCGAACCCTTGGTCCCTTTCGCCGAGATGGAAGTGTATCAAAGCGATTACAGAGGCGCTCCCGCCAGGTTCTTGCAGGCTGGCTTCTAGCCGGGAAAGGAGCCTCCTTAGGGACCCCTTGTCATCCTTGGCCAAAGCGACGAGGCATTCGACGAACGGCCTTGCAAGCGAATAGGTGCCCTCGGCGACCTTCACAGCGGTCTCGGCTTCGCGTTGCATGTCATCGTACATCTTCATCTTCCCGTAGGCGTCAACAATCTGAAATCGCACGGGAATATAGGTGGGGTCCAGCGAAGTGACTTTGCCGTATATCTCAAGCGCCTTGGCGTAGTCTCTCTTGGCATGGTAGAGCATCCCAAGGTTGAAGTTGATCACAGGAGAAAGAGGATCAAGTTCCACAGCCTTCTGGATGTGCTCAAGGGCCTCATCCCACCTGAGCTGCGAAAGCAACAGAAGCTGGTACCACTGATGGGCAGTGGCGTAACTGGGCTTCAAGGCGATTGCTTTCTTGTATTCCTCTTCTGCCTGCCGACGATTGCGGTCGTTTTCCAGCACGGAGGCGTTGGTGGTGTGCGCTTCGGCCAGGCCGGGGTCAAGATCAAAGGCCCTCGCCACAAGCGCCCTCGCCTTCTCCTGATTCGCCTCCATGTCAAATCCCCAGTTCTCCAACACCAAACAGCAGTCCGCCTGTCCGACGTAGCCTAGGGCGAACTCCGGATCTTCGTGGACGGCCAGCTCGAAGTACTCTCGTGCCTTCTTGGTATTTTCTAGACCTCGCCTGTTCCACAGGTATCTTCCCTTCAGGTAGAGCGTGTAGGCTGTCGTGTTCTCCGTCGGCTTCCTCTCGATTCGCTCCTTCTCGGGGGACAGAATCCTGACCTTAAGTGCCTCGGCAACCTGCTTCGCAACGTCGCTCTGGACCTCGAAAACGTCATCCAGGTTCCTGTCGTAGTTCTGCGCCCAGAGATGCTTGTCCTGAGCGACCTCGATGAGCTGCGTAGTGACTCGTATCCTGTTTCCTGCCTTCCTGAGACTGCCTTCGAGGACAGAGCCGACCTCCAACTCCTTTCCTATTTCCTTCACCCCCTTCTCCGTCTTCTTGTAACGCATCACTGATGTCCTTGAAATGACCTGGAGACCGCTGATTCCTGACACAGTCGAGATGATTTCCTCCGTGATGCCTTCTGCGAAGTACTCATCGTTGGGGTCGGGGCTCATGTTCCTGAAGGGGAGGATTGCAATCCTGTTGGTCGCATATGCTGGTGCCTCGACAGCGGTGGTCTGCTCCCAGGGCATCACCACCTTGAACACTTCCATCGGCTCTCCCACGTTTTTCAGCTCCCTCGTGCCGATGCTCACAAGCGGGAACTCGAACTTGTTCTTCACATGGTCATGGACCTGCTGAGAGACGCAAATCCCACCTGGCATGGCAAGGGGCTCAATCCTCGAAGCTACATTGACTGCATCGCCGTAAACATCGTTCTGACTGTGGATGACGTCTCCGAGATGCACACCTATTCGGAGCTGAACCTGTCTCTCGGGCAGACGACCGTTGTTCATCTCGTGCATTGACTGCTGGATGTCAAACGCACATCGGACGGTCTCCAGGGCACTGGCGAACTCCACCAGGAAGGCGTCCCCTATTGTCTTCACCTCTCTTCCATCATGCTTCGGGAA
>Ga0187780_10003500_pt1 | contig 11846 bp, 9 predicted proteins | sample 1015_Q2_SP10_20__FD_132429 | JGI IMG/M metagenome (GOLD analysis project Ga0187780, IMG submission 132429) | Tropical peat soil microbial communities from peatlands in Department of Meta, Colombia - 1015_Q2_SP10_20_MG | ecosystem: Environmental > Terrestrial > Soil > Wetlands > Peat | place...
CCGGGTACTGAGCGCGGCAAGAGCCAGTGCACGCTCGCGTACCAGCGCTGCGAACTGCTGCGGCTTGGCGTGGTGATCGATCAGACGCCACTGCAGGGCGCGCGGCGCCCGCACGCCTTCGGACAGCGTGCAGAACAGGTCAGCGTGATCCCGCCGCACGCGACGCTTGTCGGTGAGCCGTGTGAGCCCGCCCGTGCCAGGCAGCACCCCGAGCAGCGGCACCTCGGGGAGGCTCACGGCAGCGGAGCGATCGTCCACCAGCAGGATCTCATCGCACGCGAGTGCGATTTCATAGCCGCCGCCGGCCGTCGTGCCGTTGCACGCCGCCACGAACTTGATCCCCGAATGGCGGCTCGAGTCTTCCAGGCCATTGCGGGTCTCGTTGGTGAACTTGCAGAAATTGACCTTCCAGGCATGCGAGGACAGACCCAGCATGAAGATATTGGCCCCGGAGCAGAAAACCCGCTCCCTCGCACTGCTCACGACGACTGTCCGGACCTGCGGGTGCTCGAAGCGGACCCTCTGCAGGGCATCGTGGAACTCGATGTCCACGCCCAGATCGTAGGAGTTGAGTTTGAGGCGGTAGCCCGGCCGAATTCCCCCACCCTCCTCCACGTCCATGCGCAGCGTCGCAATTGGGCCGTCGATGCTGAGCTTCCAGTGCCGGTAGCGATCGGGATGCGTGTCGAAGCTGACCGGCGGCTCGGAGGGTGACTGCACGGGCACCGCGGTAGTTGCCATGATCTCAAGCCTCCGGATTCAAGGCTGTGGAATGAGTCGCCGCAGAGCACTCAGGCTCGCCTCCGGCGTCGCGCCGGAGGTATCGAGGGTGGCGTCAGCCTTGCGGTACAGCGACTCGCGCGCAGCGAGGATGCTGCGCAGGTCCTGCATGGCTTCCTCGTGACCGGCCATCGGACGCGTGTCACCCTGAGCGAGAACGCGCGCCATGTGCTCCTCCGGCGTGGCCCTGAGCCAGACCGTGAAGCAACTCATCAGCAGCAGGTTGTAGGTTTCCGGCTCCGAAACGATGCCGCCGCCCACCGTGAGCACGATGTCCTGCTGGTCGTTAATGATGCGCTCGAGGCAGCGCCGCTCGATGCGGCGGTAGCCGGGCTGCCCATAGAGCAGGAACACCTCGGAGAGACTCATGCCGGCTTCGCGCTCGATTTCCCGGTCGAGCTCGACGAACGGCCGCCGCAAGAGCTTTGCGAGCGCCGCCCCCAGAGTCGACTTACCGGCACCGCGCAGGCCGATCAGGGTGATCCGCTTGCGCCGCACCGCCTCATCCTGACCGAACTCCTGCACCAGACGCTGAAGAGCCTCGGTCAAACGATTGGGAGGCAGGCTGTCGAGCAGACGCCGCAGTTGTCGCTGCTCGGGCGCCGAGTGATCCACATCGAGCAGGTCCGTGACGTGCAGCCCCAGAGCATTCGCAATCCGCCGCAGCAGAATCACGGAGGCGTTCCCTTCGCCACTTTCGATCGCGGCGACGTCACGCTCGGATACGTCCGCAGCGCAGCAAAGGAGCTTGCGCGCAAGACCCCGCTGTTCGCGCGCCTCGCGCACACGACGCCCGAGCTTGCTCAGGAACTCAGGGTCCGAGCTGCCTAAGGCGATCGGTCGGACGGAGGCCGCGCGGGGCGTTGAGCGCTTCTCAGCAGAGGACCGCTTCGAAATAGCATTCATACTGCGCTGTATAACACCATCTAATAATCATAGAAAGCAATATAGTACATCTTACACGATCGATCTAGCACGGATGCATCTTAAACATGCACTATAGTGTGAATTGGTCTGCGAATCGCGTAATGTACCGCCGCTTGATCCGCCAGTCGGGCTGACACATTCGCAGCCGGGCGGATCGAGGGAGGTCCTCCGCTCATGTCAGCCGCCGGCGGTGTCAGAGCAAATTCAACCGACGAGAACAGCAGCCCGCGCGAGGCGGGTGCACAGCGATCGACGTGAACTCAACGCTCCCCAGCGCGCCGCCCGAGCGCTTCAACTTCGCGCAGCACCTGCTGCAGAGCAATGCCTGCCGCAGCGCAAAGCTCGCCGTCATTGATGATGCGGGCGTGCTCACGTATGCGCAGCTCGCCGGGCGCGTGCGTTCGATGGCCGCGGCGCTCGGCGCGCTCGGGCTGCGCCGCGAGGAACGGCTGCTGCTCCTGATGCACGACTGCGCCGAGTGGCCGGTCAGCTTCCTCGGTGCCATGTATGCCGGACTCGTGCCCGTGGCGGTCAATACGCTGCTCGCGGCCGACGACTACGCCTACATGCTTGAGCACTCGCGCGCTCAGGCCGTGCTCGTCTCCGGTGCGTTGCTGCCCGTGCTGACCGCGGCCATGGTCAAATCCGATCACGAAGTCAAGCAGGTCATCGTCGTGCGACCGCTCGCACCGCTGCATCCCGCGGAGATGGAATTCGAATCCTTCCTCAAGCTCCAGGCTCCTCTTTCCCGGCCGGCCGCGACCGGCGCCGATGACCCTGGATTCTGGCTGTACTCTTCGGGCTCGACAGGACGACCGAAGGCGGCCGTGCACTCGCACGCCAATCCGTACTGGACGAGCGAACTGTACGGCAAGGGCGTGCTGGCGCTTCGCGAGAGCGATGTCTGCTTTTCGGCGGCCAAGCTGTTCTTTGCCTACGGCCTCGGAAATTCGCTTACGTTCCCCTTCAGTGTCGGCGCGACGGCCCTGCTGATGGCGGAGCGACCGACGCCCGAGGTGATCTTCAGGCGCTGGACAGGCGGAATCGCCGCGACGCGGCCGACGGTCTATTACGGCGCACCGACCGGCTATGCGGCGATTCTCGCGTCATCGCAGCTGCCAACCCCTAAAGAGCTGCGCCTGCGACTCGCCTCCTCCGCCGGCGAGGCACTGCCCGCGGACATCGGCGCACGCTTTCGGGCGCGCCTCGGCATCGACATCGTCGACGGCATCGGCTCGACCGAGATGCTGCACATCTTCATTTCAAACCGACCGGACCGGGTGCGCTACGGAACGACGGGCTGGCCGGTGCCCGGCTACGACATCGAGCTGCGCGCTGAGGATGGCCGACCGGTGCCCGAGGGCCAGCCGGGCGACCTCTACATCCGCGGCCCGTCCGCGGCGCTCATGTACTGGGGCAATCGCGACAAGACTCGCGAGACCTTCCAGGGTGGCTGGACCAAGAGCGGCGACAAGTACACGCGCAATCCGGACGGCACGTTCGCCTATGCCGGTCGCACGGATGACATGATCAAGGTCAGCGGAATGTACGTGAGTCCCTTCGAAGTCGAGGCGACGCTGGTGCAACACCCCGCCGTGCTGGAGGCGGCGCTCATCGGCGTGCCCGATGCCGATGGCCTGTCGAAGACCAAGGCATTCGTGGTACTCAAGGAAGGCTGCAGCGCGAGCGAGGCGGACCTGAAGGCGTTCGTCAAGAGTCACCTCGCGCCGTACAAGTATCCCCGCAGCATCGAGTTCGTCGGCGAGCTGCCGAAGACCGCGACCGGCAAGGTTCAGCGCTTCCGGCTGCGGGAGCTGGAGATGCGCCGGCGCTGAGGACTAGAGCGGCAGTCCCACGTAGTTCTCGGCGAGCGAGGCGAGCGCCTTCTCGGAGGAGAACAGGTACGCGAGCTCGGTCTGCTGCAGGCGCAGGTCATAGGGACTGTGCTCCGGGAAGCGATGCAGCAGGGCTGTCATCCACCAGGAGAATCGCTGACCCTTCCACACCCGCGCGAGAGCGCGCTGTGAATAGCTCTCGAGTCCCCGGTCGTCGCGCTTGCGATAGTGATCAAGGAGGCCGTGATAGAGATAATGGATATCAGAGGCCGCGGTATTGAGGCCGCGCGCGCCGGTCGGTGGCACGATGTGGGCCGCATCCCCCGCCAGGAAGAGATTTCCGAAGCGCATCGGCTCGGCGACGAACGACCGCAGCGGCGCGATGCTCTTCTCGATCGATGCTCCAGTGATCATCGCCGCGGACACATCGGGCGGCAGACGCCGCCGCAGCTCATCAAAGAACCGCTGGTCCGGCCAGTCGTCGGTGGAGTCCGACAGCGATACCTGAACGTAGTAGCGGCTCAGTGTCGAGGACCGCAGGGAGCACAGCGCGAACCCGCGCTCGTGAGTCGCATAGATCAGCTCGGGGGAAACGGGCTTGGTGTGTGACAGTACTCCGAGCCAGCCGAAGGGGTAGACACGCTCGAACAGCTGCAGCTTGTCTTGCGGGATCGACTGGCGGCTGACCCCGTGGAAACCGTCGCAGCCCACGATGAAGTCACAGTCGATGCGCCGGGTCTCGCCGTCCCGATGGTAGGTCAGGTAAGGCCGCGAGCCCTGAATGTCGTGCGGCATCACGTCCTTGGCTTCGTGAACGACGATCCCGCCGACGCGATCACGCGCTTCGTAAAGATCGCGCGTGAGCTCGGTCTGCCCGTAGACGAGCACCGTCTTGCCGCCGGTCAGCGCCCGCAGATCGACGCGCTCCCGGGTTCCGTCGTGCGCGATGAAGAAGCCCTCGTGGATCTGCCCTTCACGATCCATGCGCTCCCCGACCTGCGCCTCCCGCATGAGCTCGGCGAAGCTGTGCTCCAGGACGCCGGCACGGATGCGCGCCAGCACGTACTCCCGGGTGTGCTTCTCAAGCACCACCGTCTCGATGCCCTGCAGATGCAGCAGCTGGGACAGCAGCAGCCCCGAGGGGCCGCCGCCGATGATACCGACCTGGGCCTTGGCTACCGTGTTCATCACGAATCCGCGAGGTTGCGCGCCGATGCGCGAGGTGACGGTAGGCAACGAGCGGTGTATCTTCAATCCCATACGACTGATATCGAATATCAATAGCATTGATAGATCATCGTGGCGCGGTCCTTCGACCTCAATCTGCTGCCGGTATTGGTGACGATCTACGAGCACGGGAGCGTCACGGCCGCCGCACAGCGGCTCGGCATGAGCCAGTCGGCGATCAGCACCGCGCTCGGCAAGCTGCGTCTGAAGTACGGTGATCCGCTGTTCCACCGCGTCGGCCATGGCATGCAGCCTACCGCGCGCATGCGCGGCCTGATCGAGCCGCTGCGCGAGGCACTGGCCGACCTTGACACGAGCTTCAGGTCCGAGCCGGTGTTCGATCCGAAGACCACGGAGCACGTGTTCACGTTCGCCATGACGGACCTCGGCGAGATGGTGTTCCTGCCGAAAATCCTGCGCCGCATCCGGCAGCTCGCCCCGCGGGCGGGAGTGCGCTCCGTGGCGGCCAGCCCCGCGCAGATCGAGCGCGGACTCGAGACGGGAGAGATCGACCTCGCGGTGGGCTACTTCCCGGACCTGCGCGAGAAGTCATTCCTCGAGAAGCACCTGTTCTTTCATCACTTCGTGTGTCTGCTGCGCGCCAACCATCCGATCAGCGCCGCTACGCTGACCCTCGCGCAGTTCCTGAGCCTCGAGCACGCGGTCGTCTACGGTGCCGGACGCACCTACGAGATCTTCGAGCGCTTCCTCAGGTCGAAGAAGATCCACCGGCGCGTCGCCGTGCAGACGCCGCATTTCATGAGCATTCCCTTCGTCATCTCCCAATCCGACCTCGTCGTGACCGTACCGCATGCGGTGGGCGTCTTTGTGGAGAGCGTGCACATGAACCTGCGCATCGTGCAGCCTCCCATGCGTACGCCGCGTATCGACCTGAAGCTGCACTGGCACCGCGGCTTTCAACGCGATGCGAGGCACCGCTGGCTGCGCGATGTCGTGTCGGGCCTGTTTACTGACGAATCGGACGAGTGGCGCACCTAGAGGCGCCTGCCTCGACCTTCAGCGCTTGCCACTTGCTTGCTGGAAGCGGGACAGCACCTCCCCCGACCAACCCATGATGGCCTTGGCGCGGATCTTCCACACGCCCTCGACCTTCGCGATGACGTCGCGGATGTGGCCGCACCAGTAAAGGTAGGGCGGCTGCGGCGGCCGATTGATGGTGGCCCAGGCGTAGCACCTCACGACCCAATGGTCGCGCCGTCCCTGCGGGTCGGGCTCGAACACGAACTGCGCCATCTGGTGCTGATGACCCGGGAAATCCGCGCGCTCGTGAAACTTGAGGATCAGCTTGCGGATTTCCTCGTGTCCCTTGCGCACCTCGAGCTCTCCGCCGCGCGTCTCCTCGGTCGCCTCAGCATCCTCGGTGAACAACGCGAGGTAGCCCTCGGTATCGCCGGTGTCGAGCGCCCAGCTGTAGCGTGCGTAGAGCTCGTAGATTTCGGTGCGGTCCTGAGCACTCGGTCCTGCCATCTGGGTTCTCCAGAGCCGGCCATTGTCGAGCCGGCCTTCAGTCGTAGAACGCGAAGAAACGGGCCTCGAGGCTGCCGCGCGGCGTCGCCTGCTCGTGGCCCGGCACGTCGAAGCCGGTATGAAACGGCTGTACCGCCTCGGGCTCGGCCGAGTCATAGCCGATGAACACCAGGACATCGGTGTGGTCCATGCCCGAGGCATACCACCAGCGGTGGCCGGACCCGTAGCGGCAGCTGCGCGCCTCGACGCTCTCGAGCGCGGTTCCCTGCTCGCCGATGATCGCGTCATAGAAGACCACGTCGCTCGCGGGAACCGACCGTCGGTCGCACAGCGCCAGCAGATTGTCCTGGGGCGGATCGGTCACGGTGCGCCAGGTCTGGTAGAGCACGACGCGACGCCACGGCGCGATCGGTCGCTCGAGGGCCGCCAGCGAGAACTTCAGGAAGCGCTCGACCGAGCGGTTCGTCACGTCAAGGTGCACGAAGCCCGCCGCACCGGCCCAGCTCTGACGCTTCGAGCGGGCGCTGTAGCGCACCGTGAGCCCCGTCGCCTGCGGAATGACCTCGCGCGCGCCGCTCAGCCGCTGGATGAGCGGCAGCACCTCATCGTAGTAGGCCTGGTTGATCGGCGGGGTCCCCGGTTGCGCCGCCAGGTTCGTGTCGCTGATCTGCGGCGTGCGAGCGATTTCCGACACGTGCGAGGTCAGCGTGAATCCCTCGCGCTCGATCGATGGCGGGCGCTCGGCCGCGCGCATGTCGTGGATCGCAAGGGCATGAGCTTCAAATGCCATGCGGTTGCGCCCCGGCTCGATGAGGTCGAAGCGGCCTCGCGGCAGCTGCGGATCAAAGTAGTTGACAGTGGCCGTGACGGCGGTGGTCGGCACGCGCATCTTCCTTCAGGACTCTCTGGCAGCTTGCGCTTAGTATGCCTGCCATTGGCGGCGCAGCAGCGCAGCCCCGGCCGCACACAGCAGCGACGGCAGTGCCAGCAACGCGACGATGGTAACCGGCATGAGGCCCAGCTCAAGCAGCCAGGCACCGGCGAGCGGCCCGAGCATCGAGCCGATTCCGCCGATCACGAGCGTCCAGGCGACGCCGGTCGCCTTGATGGCCGGAGGATAGTACGCGGCCGAGAGTGCATTCAGCGACAGCTGCGATCCGGATACACCGGCACCGATGAGCAGCAGCAGTGCCACCCAGGCGATCCCGCCGGGCACGATCGTGAAAGCGGCGAGGCACCCGGCCGAGAGTACGAAGCCCGCGATCAGCGCAGGCTTCGTTGCGCCACGGTCGAGAAACTGCGCCATGCACAGCCCCCCGACCACCCCGCCCGCTTGGATGAGAACCGCGCCGCGCTGTGAGCCGGCGGAACTCCAGCCGGACTGCTGCAGGATGGTCGGCAGCCAGCTGATGAGCACGTACAGGTTGAACAGATTCAGGCTCACCATGCCCCACAGGAGGAGCGTCCGCGTCAGGTAGGGCGGTCTCACGAGATCCCAGGACGAGCGCCGCTCGAGGCTCGGTGCCGCTTGCACGTGCAGCAGCGACGGGGACACATCCGGTGCCACCTTGCGCAGGGTGCGCTCAATGCGGGCGTCCGACGGCGAACGTGCCAGCAGGAACTTCAGCGACTCTGGGATCCAAAGTGCCAGCGCGGCGATGACGAGCGGTCCCACGCCACCGATCACGAACGTACCGCGCCAGCCGAATGCCTCAAGGACCGGCGGTGCCAGAAATCCCGCGCCGAAGGCGCCGAGCGGCGTGCCGCAGTTCAGCAGGCCCATCACCAAGGAGCGGTGGGCCACGGGCGAGAACTCGGATGTCAGCGCGGCGCAGCTCGGTACCGCGGCGCCCAGCGCGAGCCCCGTGACGCAGCGCCAAGCCACGAACTGCCCGGGACTCTCAGCCAGTGCCGTCGCAGCCGTCGCGAGCCCGGCAGCGGCCATGGCCCATATGAGCATCGTGCGTCGACCGAAGCGGTCCCCGAAAGGCCCGACGAGCCCCGCCCCCACCGTGATGCCGACGACGACGGCCGAGAGCGCATAGCCGAAGCTCGACGGGGGCAGTGTCCAGGCTTTCGCAAGCGTCGGTACGACGAGTGCCATAACCTGGATGTCGTAGCCGTCGACGACGAGCGTCGCCGTGCACAGCACCACCACCGCAAGCTGCGCGAGCGACATCGGCCGCCGATCAATGAGCTCCGCCAGCTCGATCGAGTTCGATCCAGAGGCTGGATTCGGCGGTACGTGGAGGGAGGAGGACATCGTGCGCGGCTAAGCTGGCGCAGTGTAGTCTGTAGGATGCGGCTGCGGTGCGCTTGCTCGACCGTTGGGCGGTCGTTCGCGACGGCCGCGGTCGCTCACAGGTACCATGGCTCAACGAGCAGCCACGGATCGTGATGCGATTGGAACTCCCCGACCGGCAACGACAGCGGCCTCGGGCCGAGCGCGGCCCGAGCGCCGGCCTGCGCTGTTGCCCGCACGCGCGATGAGCGAATCCGCGCCCAATTCGGGCCTCGGATATCAATGGCGCCTCATTGCGCTCCTCAGCGTGAACTTCGGGTTCGTGCTGTTCGACCGCAACGCTCTTAGCTTCCTCATGCCCTTCGTCCAACCCGAGCTCCGACTCAACGCCACGCAGGTCGGAATCCTGGCCGGCAGCCTCTCGCTCACCTGGGCACTCGCCGCATTCGGAATGGGCGTACTGGCCGATCGATTCGGCGGGCGCAAGCGGCTGCTGGTGCTGTGCTCGCTCGTCTTTGCGCTGTGCTCGTTCGCGTCCGGCATGGTGTCGAGCTTTGCCGCGATGCTGACCACCCGCATGCTGATGGGTGTGGCCGAGGGCGGAATCATGCCGCTCAGCCAGACGCTGATTGCCGCACAGGTCGATCGGCGTCACCGCGGACTTGCCATGGGCATCGCGCAGGGCCTGGGCTCGAGCCTGATGGGCTCGTTCGTCGCACCGGTCGTGCTGGTTGCCTTCGCCACGGCCTTCGGCTGGCGGCCCGCGTTCTTCCTCGCCGGTGCGCCGGGTCTCGTGACCGCACTCCTCATGGCCGCGGTCATCCACGAGGTGCAGCCCGATGCGCCAATTGCCGCGGGAGCCTCTGAGCCCCGCGGCTCGCTGCGTGAAGCGCTACGGGACGGCAACGTCGCGCGCTGCGCCGTGCTCAGTATCGTGTTCGTCGGTTACCTCGTGACCTGCTGGGCATTCATGCCCCTGTATCTCACCCAGGTCCGTCACTACGATCCCCAGACGATGGGCTGGTTGATGGGCGTCCTCGGCATCGCGGCGACGCTGTTCTCATTCGCAATCCCAGGACTCTCCGACCGCATCGGGCGACGCCCCGTGATGATCGTGGTGCCCCTGCTCGCGCTGATTCTGCCGCTCGGCGCGCTGTATCTGCCCGGTCCGCTCTGGCTCCTCGCGGCGATGTTCTTCGTCGGCTGGACCTTCACCGGGATCATGCCGCTATTCATGGCGACGGTACCCTCCGAGAGCGTCGATCCCCGCTGCATCGGCAGCGCGCTCGGTGTGTGCATGGGGGGCAGCGAGATTCTGGGGGGAACGCTCTCGCCGCTGATCGCCGGCTACGCCGCCGACCGAGTGGGGCTGCAGGCACCGCTCTGGGGACTGATCGGGCTTGCGCTGGTCGGCGGCATCGCCGCGCTGGGACTGCGCGAGACCGCGCCGCACGTGCTCGCACCTCCCCGGGTCGTTGCAGGTCGGATCGACGCGAGCTGACCCGGGGACGTCGCTGCGCGAGCGCCTGTGGCGCGAGCAGCCGCGGGCGATTGACACCTGCCCTCGATGTCAGCTCGAATGTTGGCCTGGCATCCTGGTCACCAACAACAACACCGCACTGCAGCCATGAGCATCGACGTTACCGCGCCTCGCCCGAGTGACTCTCACCTCGCGCTGATCCTCGTGCTGGCGGTGCTCGCTGGGGCGCTGCTGTGGTTCGTCGCCTTGAAAGTGCACTATTTGACCGACTACTCCTCCGCCTCCTATACGCCGTACTTCTGGCCGCGGCGCGCGGGGCTCATACCCCACCTCGCCGGAGGCGCCCTCGCCATCACCGCGGGACTGGTGCAGATCTGGCTCGGGCTCACCCATCGCGTCGGCCGGCTGCACCGCGCGCTCGGCAAGCTGTATGCGGCCGGCGTGCTCATCGGCAGTCTCGGCGGCTACTATCTCGCACTCACGATACCCGGCCACCTGCCCTACGCAGGGGGCCTGTTCACGCTCGCGCTCGCCTGGCAGATCACCACGGCAATGGCGCTCTACTCGATCCGCACCCACCGCATCGAGCAGCACCGTGCCTGGATGCTGCGCAGCTACACCGTGACGTTTGCGTTCGTGACGTACCGGCTGGTCTCGATCTGGCTGCGACGCTGGGTGCTCGTCGCCGACGATCCCGTCGCCGATGACATCGACACACTCCTCGCCTGGGCCTGCTGGTCCGTCCCGCTGTTGCTCGCCGAGCCGCTGATCCAGCTCCGGGCGATGCGTTTGCCGCAGCCGACGTCGCGCTAGACTGAGGGCCGCCTCAGTCGACGGCCGTCCGGCCGTCAATCGTCCGATCAGGACCCGTCAACGTCCTGCGACCCACCGCGTTTTTCAAGGAGTCTCATCCGGGAGAATCGGGCCGGGTGCGCGGCCCATGGCATGCCAAAGGAGGCTCCGATGCGTTGGCTCGGCGTGTTGTTATCGACGGCTGCCTGTGTGGCGAGCATCGACTCGAGCGCTGTCGTCGCCCAGGGCGAGGACGCCCGCTCCGAGGTGCGCGTCGCACCGTACGCCACTCATCAGGATGCCCGACATGGGCACAACCACGTCTATCCGGATCGCGGCGCGATCTTCCGGGAAGTGCCGCACGGCTCGATCATCGTGAATCACGCCGGCATCTCCTATCGCTTCCACGACGGTGTGTGGTTCGAGCCCCAGGGCCCTGCCTTTCTCGTCGTCGCGCCCCCGATCGGGCTTATCGTGCCGACGCTGCCCGCGTTCGCGACGACGCTCGGAAGCGGTGCGGAGACGTACCTCTATGCGAACAGCATCTACTATCGACCCCGGTCGGATCTCGGCGGGTACGAGGTCGTGAATGATCCCGAGAGCCTGACGAGGACGCCCGCCACCGCAGACACCTCGGCGACGGCGCAGCCCTCCGATGAGACGCCACCGACTGTGACGCCCGCACCTCCGGCGCTGGCCTCCGCGAGCCCCGTGCCGCCAGTCCCATCGCCAGTCGCAGCCGAGGTGCCGACAGCCGCAGCCGCCCCGCCGATCCCGGTCCCGACCGACGCGCCGTCGCCTGTGGCACCCGCAACGCCTGCCGTGCCCGTCTCGACTCCCAGCGCAGCAGCGCCGATCGCCCACGGCCTGAAGGTCTCCGCGGATCCGAAGAATGGGCAGTCGCTCGAGCAGCAGGCGCGCGAGGCGCGCGATCACTACGAGTGCTACCGCTTTGCCGCGCTGCAGAGCGGCTTTGATCCGATGCGCCCAACCGGCTCGGCGGCATCGGGCGAGCAGCAGTCGAACTACGATCGGGCACAGGCGGCATGCTTCGAGGGACGTGGCTACGCCCTTC
>Ga0187780_10003501_pt1 | contig 11843 bp, 14 predicted proteins | sample 1015_Q2_SP10_20__FD_132429 | JGI IMG/M metagenome (GOLD analysis project Ga0187780, IMG submission 132429) | Tropical peat soil microbial communities from peatlands in Department of Meta, Colombia - 1015_Q2_SP10_20_MG | ecosystem: Environmental > Terrestrial > Soil > Wetlands > Peat | place...
ACATCAAACATAATTTGTCCTATTACACAGATGATTCCACCAATTACAAATGCCCAAAAAAAGATCAATCATTATTCACCTCAATTTTCAATAGATACCGCATGAGCAATACATGGAATTGTTTCATTTTGTTGAAATGATAATGGAGAAAGTAAAGCACCAGTTGCGACAACTAACATTCGTTTAATTTCCCCTTTTTTCATGCGATTTAATAAATGTCCGTAAACTACAGTAGCTGAACAGGCAGGACCACTTGCACCTGAAAGGACAGGTTGACCTTCTCGATAAATAATTAATCCACAATCTTGAAATTGTTCTTCTTTTATCGGAATATTGTTTTTTTGAAAAATCTTTAGTGCAATTTCTCTTCCAACTTTCCCTAAATCTCCTGTCACAATTAAATCATAGTAAGATGGATCAATTTGTCTATCTCTTAAGTGAGCTTGGATTGTGTCTACTGCTGCAGGTGCCATCGCACCACCCATATTTAATGGATCTGTCATTCCCATATCTACTACTTTCCCAATTGTAGCTGATGTTATATGTGGACCTTCTCCTGTGTCACTTAATAACGCTACTCCTGCTCCAGTAACAGTCCACTGGGCTGTTGGAGGTTTTTGTCCACCATATTCTGTTGGATAACGAAATTGTTTTTCTACAGCTGCATTATGACTTGATGCTCCTGTCAATAAATACTTTGCGCCTTTTGAATTTACAATAAGAGCCCCTAATGCAAGTCCTTCCATTGAAGTAGAACAAGCACCAAACAATCCTAAGTATGGTGTTTCAAGTGTTCTGCATGCAAAACTTGTAGGCGTTATTTGATTAATCAAGTCTCCGGCTAATATGAATTGAATATCACTTTTTCGTAAATTAGCTTTTTCAGTTGCTCTTTTACAAGCTCCTTCTAATAAAAGAGTATGTGCTTTTTCATATGACTTTTGTCCTAGCCATAAATCTTCATGAAGAATATCAAAATCGTTTGCAATATTACCTCGTGCCTCAAATGGTCCCCCAACAACACCAGTTGAAATAATGACAGGTTTATTTTCAAAAACCCATGTTTGATGTCCTTGTAGCATTACAATTTTCCCCATTGAATAAAGATGACTTTAATAATTGCGATAACAAAAGCCGAAAATGTTCCAAATAAAATAACAGAACCTGCCAATTTGAACATGTTCCCCCCGACCCCTAAAACAAACCCTTCTGATTTATGTTCGATACAGGCTGAAATGACGGAATTTCCAAATCCAGTAACTGGTACAGCTGTACCTGCCCCTGCAAATTGTGCAATTCGATCATAAACACCAAAACCGGTTAACAACATCGAAATAAAAATCATTGTTGCCACTGTTGGATTACCAGCAGATCGTTCAGTGAAATCAAAATATGTAATATAAAAAGTTGAAATTAATTGTCCAATCAGGCATATAAATCCACCAACCAAAAATGCTTTGATACAATTTTTTACTACTGGTCTTTTTGGTTCAATTTGATGTTCTAATGTTTGATATTCTTGTTGAATAGGTGACAAATCTTTATTTTTACTAGACAAACTATCACATCCTTTAAAATGGATCAGTGTTACTATATATCTGATTTCATTTCTGATTTTATAAATTTCAATTTTTTATCTACTTGTTTTTGATTAACATTTCCTTTGTTTATATTTCCTTCTAAATCAGAAAGTAATTTTAATATTTTTTTATCAAGACTTACATGAATTTTATACTTTGGAAAAGACTTTTCTAGATTTTGTTTCATTTTTTTCTCTAATTGAGCTAATTGAAATCTTTCATGATGTTGTGGTTTTGCTGCTAAATAAAGATCTTTATCTGTATTTACTGCATTAACATCAGTTATTTCTTCCATAGATTTAATCTTTTTTATTGCTTCGTTTGAAACAGTCTGATTATATGACACTTTTCGTATATCATGTTTGCTTGATTTTTTGTCATCTTTTTTACTACATCCAATTAGGAGTATGACAACCAAAATTGATAAAAAAATCTTTAAATAAGTGTTCCTTCTATGCATGGTATCATTCCATTTCTTTTACCCATATGTAAAACAAAGACTATAAGGGAGCTAACCAAATCTAGTTGGTAGCTCCTAATCATAATCATTTAATAAAATAGAATTTTTATTAATATTATTGTTTATATTGTGGTTCTTCTTGCTCAACTTGTTGAACGCGTGGTTCAAGAGAATCAATTACTGCTTGAGTTTGTTGTGCAGCTTGTTTAAATAGATCTTTCGCTTGTTGGTTATCTGTAGCAAGATTAAATCCCTCTAAACTTGCTTGGGCACTTTTTAATCCAGCAATTGTCGTCTTTAAGTTATTAATAACTGTCATGATTCTTTTCCTCCTTAAAATTGAATACGTGATTATTGTTACTCTAATGTTTAAAATTATCATAGGAAAATTTAGGTTAGGAATTAATTACTGAATCATTAACTTATTTCTTGATATCGTTGATTTCCACTCCAGGTTGCTCGCTTTCCGTGGGGCGGGCGGTGAGCCTCCTCGGCGGAGCCTGTGGGGTCTCACCTGTCCCGCTGCTCCCACAGGAGTCTCGCACCTTCCGCTTCAATCATATTCTTTATAAAAAATTTCCCCAAAAAAATCTTCAAACCTTTAGAAAATGACAAAAATCCAAATAAAAAACTGATATCAAAGAATAACTCTCTGAAACCAGTTTTAGTTCACTCAATACTTTTAATTCTTATTAAAAATTTGTATTATTTCTCTTAAACGATATTATGTACCATTAATTCAAAATATATAATTGCCGAAATTACACCAAAAGCAATAAATAATCTAAATGCTTTTTGGACACCATATGGAAAAAATTTTAAGACATTCAGATAAAATGCACCCGGTTGTTCACCTGATCCAAAGCTATTGTTCATAATTTCTTCATACGATTTTCTATTGAAACGAATCGCATTGACTAAAAAAACAATCCCCAATAAGCCAAGAAATCCTACAATAGTAATTTCATTCCCAGACATATTAATTCCCCCAAAAAAATTATCAAATACTGTTTTTAATAAGAATTAACATTATATTACCACAACAATATTTTAATAAATGGATTTTTTAAAAATATTAGGAAATAATAAAATATCTGTCAATAATACTATTTAATTTAGTAACTACTTTATGTTATTTAATTCAATCATAATTTTATTTACTACTTCACTTGCTGATTCCTCACGTATAGATTTATATCCCGTTCCCGCCCAAAGTGACATGAGTTGAGGTTCGTTCTTTTGAGCTGCCAACTTTCTTAAATCTTTTGTCATATGATGAACATGTGGATATGCAGCAGGAGCGATTTGATCGTATTTTGTTAAAAATTGGTTTACTAACCCTCTTGCAGGTCTCCCAGTAAAAGCTCTAGTAACCGCTGTTTGATCAAATATCGGATTTTTTAAAGCTTTTCTGTATGCCTCATTTGTACCACTTTCTGAACAAATTAAAAAGGCTGTACCCATTTGAACTGCACTTGCACCTAAATTAAGGGTATCAAATACATCCCTTCCATTCATAATTCCACCAGCTGCAATTAATGGTAATTCCGTTATATTTTTAACCATTTTTAAAAGATCTTCAAGTGAAAATTGGTCATCTTTCATAGGATCATTATGATAAGATGCACGATGTCCACCTGCTTCTATGCCTTGAACACATAATGCATCTGCTCCGGCATTTGTTGCAATCAAAGCTTCATTTGGTGTAGTAATCGTTACAATAATATAAGCAGCATTATCCTTTAAAATTGATATAATCTCAGATGAAGGACATCCAAATGTAAAACTAATTACAGGAACTTTTTCTTGTATTAAGATACTTATCTTTTGATTCCATTCATCGTCATCAAACAAGGGTTCATTTAATTTACAATTTAAACGATCAGCTTCCTTTTGAATTTCTTTCTGAAAAGGAGTAAGTTGTGAAGTTTGAATATCATCATGACTTGGTACAAAAACATTTACTCCAAAAGGATAATTTGTTAAGTTTCGAATTGTTTTGATTTCTTCCTTCATTTCATTTGCTGTTTTATATCCAGCTGCAAGAAATCCAAGACCCCCTGAATTCGAAACTGCTGCAGCTAATCTTGGAGTTGAGACGCCTCCAGCCATTGGAGCTTGTACGATTGGTACAGATAGAAATTGTAGCATAATATCCCCCTCTTTTTTGCAATAGTTGATCATTACGAGTAACCGCTCCCTTTTAGTGCAAGGACTGCCAGATTTCCTCGTACGAATTTTCAGTCCAATCAAATTTTCAAATGACAATTTTTCAAAATAATACCTCATATAGAAAATGAAAAGAGAGGTTGTAACCTTTAAAAGTCCAACCTCATTTTTGTTTAAATTAATTTTCCAATATAATTCAAGTTTACTAAATCAATGTCGTCAACAGAACCTTCTAAAATTTTTTTCACATCATGCAATGTATCTTGTAGGTTTACTGAAACTCCACTTGTTTTTGTGAATTCTTCTGCTACAAAAAATGGTTGTGTTAAATATGCTTCAAGACGTTCTCCTCGTTTAAAAGTTTCAATTTCTGAATCAGGTAAGTAATTAATTCCTTTGACATTAACTAATGAACGTAATTCACGATAACGGCGTAATAGTTTTTGTGCTGCTTTTTGAATAGCTTGATGATTTTGATCTATATTTGAATCTTCTAATATAGATGAGGTTGAATAGATGGGATTAATAGCAGGATATTTAGCTCTAGCTACAAGATCTATATCAAATTGCCACAAAGTTTCAAGTGGTCCATATGGTAATTCTTCATCAACAGATTCACCTTTTAAATCCAAAAGGAATGTTGTGACATCTTCTATCCCAATATCTGCTAATCTTTGTTGTAATGAATAAATTTCGCCAGTAATGACATGTGAACGATCAGCAACAAAGACAATTTCTTTCTGTTTTCCGTTTTGTGCAATTGTTTCATATACTTCTTCAATTGAGTGACATATTACTTGCAGATTTTCTACAATATCAGTTAATCCTGGATGCTCACCTTCGGGCATTAACATGATTGTTAAGAAATCATCCTTTTTAAATTTATAAAACAATTCTGCTAAAACAACTAATTGTCCCATACCAGGACGGGCTACTAAACCAACGGTGCCACCTTTTGCTAATGGTGCAAACAAATCTAACGTTTTAATACCAGTTTCGATCATTTCGGTTTTCTCCCATCTCAAGATCAATTCATCTAAGCTACATTCTGCTAATGTAGCAAGGGCAACTAAAGTTCGAACTTCTGAACGTCCAACTGGTATTTTGCCAGTACATAAATTGGATACCGTCGCTGGACGTAAACCAACAGACTTTGCAGCACTAGTTAAATTCGGTACTTTCCGGCGTAACAAAGAAACATTTAAGCGTAAATTTTCCATAATTTCCTCCTTTAAATATAATTTATTCTTTTTTTCTGAAAAATGCAATCATTTTTACGTTTCAACGTAAATTAATTTATTTTGAAACGTAATATTTTTTTCTGAGCTTTAACCTATACTTTTGTCTTAAATTAAAAAAGGAGCATTTTTTCTATGCAGGATTCTCCTTCTAGATTTTTCACACATTTAAATTCGTTCGATAAAGCTGAACTAATAATTTAGTATTTTTCCCTGCACCATTCTCACCTATTAATCCAATCATTTCAACTTTCTTAATAAAAAAATATGTATCATTGAATATCGGTCGATTTTTATCATAACCACCTTCTTAAATGGATATTTAGATCATTGGACACCACTAAAATCTTTTAATTTATCTCTTGTTCAACATCAATTACTAGGTTTGCTTTACTAATTGGATTTTCATTTTTCAAATAATATTCTTCACCTTTCCAATATCTACGTTTGTACTTTTTTATAATTTCCGTCTCATTTCCTAAATAAGTGTCTCTTTTTCTCACTCGGTCATAACGGGTTTCTTTATTACAATTTAAATAAATTAAGTAATCGAAAAACTGGCGCCATTCAGTCCGCTGAAGAAATACACCTTCAATGATAATTAAGTTGTAATTACTTAGAGAAAGAACTCTATTCTGAATTTGATCATGAGTTTTATCATAAAAAGGTAGGTTTATTGAATGCTCATTTTCTTTTAAACACAAAAATAATTTTTCTGCTAGTTTTTCAATGTCCCATTGAAGAAAATAATATTCATACCATTCTTCATAGCCAGTATCATATCTTTTGCTCCTTTGAACAATATGGTCATCAATTTGGATGAGTAATCCTTCTATCCCCTTTTTACTAAGTTCATTTTTTAGGTTATTAGCAAAAGTGGACTTCCCTGCTCCGCTTAATCCATCAATTCCTAAAATAAAAGGCTCATTTTTATCATGAGTTTTTAAAAGTTTTATAATTTTTTCAATATGACTATTCATTGGATCACCTACAATAAATTTCTAACAACAAAGCCCATTGTTATATACCATTGATTTTAAATTACATATCTGAAAATTACTATTATTCTTTAATCATACATTTTTTTGGATTTTAAGTGTAAAATTTCTTCTTCGTAAGTTTAAATACTTATTTTTATGGTTTTGTTAAATACGATTGTTGATCTTTGTATTAATTATCAACTATAAACTTTAACAGAGCCTAAAAAAAGGGAAATGATACAACAGTATCTAATATTTCAGAGAATGGCATTTAAAATGGAAAAATGTGAATATCCCCACCGTAAACTTAATAGTCTTAACAAAGGCATTTCAAAATAAATTTCTTAAGGAGGAATGATGATGTTTCTTTCACTTTTTATAGGTTTTCCATTACTTTTACTAATAGGATTTTTAATATCTATGATTATAAGGAAAACCTCTGCATCGGGGGTAAAACTCATGTTACTTGGAATCAGTATTATGTTAGTAGGAGGAATTATTGCAGTAGATCCTAATTCAAACTTAGGTGGATTTGAATACTTAATTGTATTAATAGGTTTATTCATATCAGTTGGTGGCTTTGCAAAGGACAATTAAGCTTTCTTCCTGAGAAACTGAATGAGGGATGAGATGAAAATCATAAATAATACTGCATTATCAATTAATAGAAGTGTTCCTTTTTCATTTTTTCAACACCCTAAAAAGATAGATCATATAGCGATTATCCTGTGCTGGTTATACAGCACAGGCACCACTTCATAGTTTAATAAACCAATTGAAAAAAGATAGATTAAATATATCTACCCTGTTACGATCTATTTACTTAGTTTAAAGGTTTACTAAACTTTATCTTTTTCTTTTTTAATGATTCATTACGGTACATGAAATTTCACAGATGCGTAGTTATGACTAATACTAAAGTAAGTAATAAAAAATGCGTATGACTAATCATCCCAAACTTCAAGTAACTTAAGAAATCACAGAAAAACTTTTAAGGGCGAAAAAAGGTTCGATCTCATTAAATCTGATTGAAAAATAAGTGAAAAATAAAAGAGGTTTAACTCCTATTAAATGGGTTAAACCTTTATCTAACAACTAAAAATCATGATTAGTAATTTTCCACATTATCATCCTCTTATTTATCTCAAAGATTCTTTATTGTACCCTATTTCCCCATAAGGTTGTAGCTTATCTAGCCACTTATTTTCTAATTTTTCTAACTCATATTTATATTTTTTTAGTTCATCTTGGTTAATTATAATTTCCTCTTGAGGCCTAATATGTTCTAGTACTTCAAATATAAAGTTTTCTTCGCCAAATTCTCTCCAATCCCTTTGTAACTCTTTATTAGTATGCATCCCTAATTTTAATGTAAATTTTTCTCGATTGAAGATTCCTTCAAGATTTAAGCTTCCTCCAACAAGTATTTTACCGTTCACATTATTTTTTATTTGATATACCCCCATTGGACGGTGAGTTTGTTTATATTCCTTTATAATTTCTTTTCGATTTTGGTTTTTCATATTTTCCTCCACCCTTCTTTTTATTTCTTTTTAATCCAATATTTACTTCCATCTGGATTTCGATCCAACAATCCATAATCTATTAAATATCTTCTAATTGTTACAACATCGTCAAAAACCTTTTTGAGTATTTCATTTACTTCTTTTTCTGTGTATTCTTTACTTGCATTAAACCTTTTAATGATGTGCATCAATATAGCAATTTTACGCTTTTGTTTTTTGGGAAACTCTGATAAAGGTCCATCTAAACCTTGCTTAAAATATGCTTTTAAAATTTCTTCATTTTCGGTCTCAGTAATTGAATACCTTTCATCAAACATCTTCGGAGTTCGATGAATATTTATAAATTTGTTTGGATTTGAGATTCTTTCATCAACAAGTTCCATGATGGCAAGAAATAATTTAGCCTGCTTCATTTTCTCTTTTAACATAAAACGGTGATTTCTTATCGTTGAAGTACTACCGCCGTTTATTTCATTCATCACTTCTTTATCCGTTAAACCCATATAAAATAATTTCACAAGATTATTTTGTAATTCTGTAAGACCAGTTAATTTTTTATCCAATGAAGTTAAATAGTCAAACATTGAGCTGTGTTCGTTTTCTATATGAATTTGCGTAAATTTTTCCGCCTCATAAAAGACATCATCCTCAGTGTAAATAATTCCCTTAATAAATTTACTTCCACAAACTAAACATGCAAACTCATCTGTTTTCTCATCATAAATATATCCTCGTCTTAATTCTTCAACAGATGCGTTCCAAAATATTTCCGTAATATCCTTCATAACAAACGTTTCTCCATTCGGTTTACTTTATTTATAGATATAATATTACAACATCTATATATTTTCAATAGTTATTAATCCTATTTTACTAACGTAACAAAGAAATAATTGTAAAATTGTTTGAATTTGACAGATTTTATAAGTCCACAATTATAAATGATAAATTACAATAAAAATTTATATCATTAATAAAACTTTAGATTTCTCGATAATTCAAATTTCTGATATTTATCGTTAAACTTTTTTTAAAAGAAGATGTTTGATGAATCAAAACAAATTAAAAATACTTGTTTTATCAATAGGAACAATAAGTATTCTAGCAATTAGCGCTTTCAGTATTAACCAAATAAACAATACAAGATCTTTTCTTGCTTTCAACAGTTTGCTACATACTGTTTTCTACTCTAGAAAGTCATAAATTGAAATAAAAAAATTAAGATGCCTTTAAGACATCTTAATTTATACTTGCTATTTACCTAATAAAAATACAGCAAATTAAATATTATTTGATTTTGAAATTACATAATGACTAAACTTTTGAGAAGTACCATATCGCATAATCTCTTTTATTAATTTCTTATCTTCATCTGAAATTAAATTTTTAATTAAACCACTATCATCTTGTATTGATACAGGAATTAAGTCTCCATTTTGATAATCAAAATTAATTATTTTTCTAGTATTATCCCCTTCTATACATAAGGTGATTCCTTCGTTTAACATTGCATAACCTACTATTTCATACTTCTTTCTGAATAATTCCTCTACATCTGCAAAAGCAATAAAATCTTCTTCACCTTCATTGTACACTGTATCTTTATCGAATTTTACAGACATGCCTACTGGATCATCAACATCTCTAGATTCTTCATAAATAATTTCGCTTATTCTTCCCGAATGATAAATCGGTTCTTCATCATTTAAACAATAGAGTGCACTTCTCTTAATAATTTCAACTCGATCCCCTTCATTTACTGTTAACTCATTTTGGTTCCCAAATACGTTATAATAGTTCATTAATGTACCCTCCCGATTGTAGATTAGTTATTGCGATACACTTTTCACACTTAAGAGTTATGTATTTTAGAGATTTTCTTACTTTTTAGTAATTCCCATACTAGCTGTTTTATAACTCCCTTTTTTTCTAAATGGAAAGCGTGTGGGTTTTATCAAATATCAACGATCTTTTTTATAGAGTAAATTATGCAAAAAAGTACCCTATAGGTAGACTTTTTTGAATTTCTACTCTATAGGGTACTTTTTATTTTCACTCTATTTTATTATTTTTCTTTTGATCGCAAAACATAATGTACAATTAAAAGGAGTCCTGCTATAACTAAGCATATATAACTTAGAGTATTTTTATTTTGAACTGTAAAAGGAAAATCTAACCCTGTCCAGCGAGTTGCAAAACCAGTTACACAAAATATAAGAAACAAGTAAAACACTAAAGCTCTAATTTAATAAGCACTCCCTTCTTCTGTATTAATTGAACATATTCCATTTAAGAGAACTCTTCTTTATTTGGCAATCATATTTTTTATTTAAAAATTCCAAGTACTACTGGACAATGATCACTTCCGAAAATATCTGAATGAATGTTAGCATCTTTCAATTCATTTTCAATTCTATTTGAAATTATAAAATAATCAATACGCCAACCTATGTTCCTCTCACGAACTTTATTCATATATGACCACCAAGTATAGACACCCTCTTTATCTGGGTAAAGGAAGCGGAACGTATCTGTAAAACCTTCATTTAGTAGTAATGTCATTTTTTCACGTTCTTCTTTTGTAAAACCCGAATTTTTGAGATTTGATTTTGGGTTCTTCAAGTCAATTTCATTATGAGCTACATTCAAATCACCACATAAAATAATCGGCTTAATTTGATCTAATTGTTTTATATAGTTACGTAATCTATCCTCCCATACTAATCGATAATCTAGTCTAGCTAAGTCCCGTTTAGAATTCGGAGTATAAACATTGATTAAAAAGAAGTTTTCAAACTCAAGTGTCATGACTCTTCCTTCGTCATCCTCTTCCCCATTATCTATTCCAAATTTAACACTTAATGGCTCTTGCTTTGAAAAAACCGCTGTTCCAGAATATCCTTTTCTAACTGCAGAATGCCAATATTGATGGTACCCGTCAAGTTCTAAAATAATCTGTCCCTCTTGACATTTTGTTTCCTGAATACAGAAAATGTCAGCATTTTCATCTTTAAAATAATCTAAAAAGCCCTTGCTCACGCATGCTCTTATACCGTTTACATTCCAAGAAATTAACTTCATTTACTCTTCTCCGTTTTAAGTTTTCGATTTACTAATGATGAACGATAGCTAAATTCATCCATATAACCATAATGAATGCTTGTCCGATCATATAAATCATCGAATGACTGAATTTCATTTACTTTAGTTAAATGAAGAAATAGTTTTGCACAAGCTTCAGCATCAGCTAACGCATGATGGTGATTTTCTAATTTAATTCCAAATTGATTTGATAAATAATCTAATGAGTATCGAGGTTGTTTAGGTAATACCCTTTTTGCTAATTGCAAAGAGCATAATAAATATTTTTCTACTGGACGAATGCTGTATCTCGAAATATTATCTCTTAATGCATACCCATCAAATGGTAAGTTATGAGCGACCAAAGTTTTTCCCATTAATTGTTCCTTAATAGAATCATAGAATTCTGGGAACGTAGGAGCATCCTTTACATCATCTGGTTTTATCCCATGGACTGAAATATTCATCGAATTAAAATACTCTTCGGGATTTATTAATGAATAAATTTGATCAACTATTTCACCTTGTTCTACAAATACAAAACCTGCAGCACAAATACTATGTCTATTATAATTCGCTGTTTCAAAATCAAACGCAATAAATGAATTCATCTATTTTTCTTCCTTTTCTATTTCTTTGTAAAAATTATTGACTATTTTCGTAAAAATTGTTTCTATTTTAGAATTCGTTAGTTGATTACAACTCCAGGTTGCTCCCTTTCCGTGGGGCGTGAGCTGAGCCTCCTCGTCGCTATCGCTCCTGCGGGGTCTCAGCCTTCCCGCTATTCCCACAGGAGTCTCGCACCTTCC
>Ga0187780_10003502_pt1 | contig 11843 bp, 8 predicted proteins | sample 1015_Q2_SP10_20__FD_132429 | JGI IMG/M metagenome (GOLD analysis project Ga0187780, IMG submission 132429) | Tropical peat soil microbial communities from peatlands in Department of Meta, Colombia - 1015_Q2_SP10_20_MG | ecosystem: Environmental > Terrestrial > Soil > Wetlands > Peat | place...
ACGCCTACGGGTCTGACATGTGGCATCGCACCGCCCCCGAGCTGGCCGCGTCCTACCGCGTCATCCGGTTCGACAACCGGGGGGCCGGCCGCAGCTCCGACCCGCCCGGGCCCTACCCCGTGCAGCTGATGGCAGAGGACGCGCTGGCTGTCCTGGACGCAGCCAGCGCCGCGTCGGCCCACGTGTATGGGGTGTCGCTGGGCGGAGCCATTGCCCTTCAGCTGACCCTGGACCACCCCGGCAGGGTCCGGTCGCTGATCCTGGGGTGCACCGCCGCCTCGGCCGGGGGCGTGTCGCGTGGCGCGCTGCTCACGCGAGTCCGGTCCCTGCTGCCCGCCGCCGCCCTCAACCGGATGGCATGGACGCTGCTGTACGGGCCGGACACCCCGGCCGGCCGCCGGGCCGAAGACCAGCAGGTCGCCCGGCACACCCGGTGCAGCGGACGGGGACGCCGCGGCCAGCTCACCGGCGCCGCGGGCTTCGACGTCACCGGCCGGCTGGCGGAGATCCGCATCCCGGCGCTGGTCCTGCACGGAGCCCGGGACCGCATCGTCCCCGCCGCCAGCGCCCAGCGGCTCGCCGACGCCCGGCTCGTGGTATTCCCGGAAGCCGGTCACGCTTACATCACCGACGCCGCCCCAGCCGCCAACCAGGAGGTCCTGCGCTTCCTCGCCGGCATTTCCGGTCCAGCCGGCGGGTTCGGCACCGGCGCGCGCCCGGCAACCAGCGCGGCGGACACGTGAGCGGTGTGACGGGCCCGCTGGCGCAGGTCAGGCACGGGGCAGTCCGCGGCACGGCCGAATCCGGGATGTCGCGTTTTCGGCATTCCGTGCACGGCTCCCGCGTTCGGTGCGAACCGGATGCAGCCGCCGCAACCGGCTGGCTCGGCCTGCTCGCGGTTCTGCAGGCGCTGCTGGCCGACGAATCCCCCCGCGGCGGGCAGGCAGTCCGGGCCGGCTCGCCGGGAAGCGGGAACCGAGGCGATCATGAGTAATGCTGCCGCAGGCGACCGGGCACGACGACACCTAGCGGGTGACCGAGGCGGGCTCTCTTCGGGCCCGGATGGTTCCGCGAAAGGTCAGGCGGTGCAGAAGGCGGCGATTCTTTCCGTCGACGACGATCCTGAGGTATCGCGGGCGGTCACCTGGGACCTGCGCCGACACTATGGCGCGGAATACCGGATCGTCAGCGCATCGTCGGGCGCGGAGGCGCTGAGCATTCTGGAAGAGTACGTGCTGCGTGACCGCCCCGTCGCGCTGATCGCCGCTGATCAGCGGATGCCGGAGATGACGGGAGTGGAATTCCTCGAACGGGCCCGCCACCACGTCCCCGAGGCCAAGCTTGTGCTCCTGACGGCCTATGCCGACACGGACGTCGCCATCAAGGCGATCAACGACATCGGTCTCGATTACTACCTGCTCAAACCGTGGGATCCTCCCGAGGAGAAGCTATACCCGGTCCTGGACGACTTGCTGAGCGACTGGCGGGAAGGCCATCGCGAGGACACCGCCAGCGTGCGCGTTGTAGGGGACCGCTGGTCGGAGCGCAGTTACGAGATAAAGACCTTCCTCGCCGGCAACTACGTGCCCTATCGCTGGCTCGACCTCGAACGCAGTGAGGAAGCCCGCCAGCTTCAGGAAACCGCCCATGCGACCCTGGCGGACCTGCCGCTCGTACTGGTTCCTGACGGGGAGACGCTGCGAGCGCCCTCGACCTTCGATCTCGCCAGGGCCCTCGGCCTGCGCACCAGCGCTGGCCAGCCGTTGTACGACCTGTGCATCGTCGGAGCCGGACCGGCCGGGCTGGCCGCTGCGGTCTACGGTGCGTCGGAGGGCTTGCAGACGGTGGTGATCGAGCGCGAGGCCCCTGGCGGCCAGGCAGGGCTCAGCGCGGCCATCGAGAACTATCTGGGGTTCCCCAAGGGCCTCTCCGGTGCTGATCTCACCCACCGGGCCGTGGCCCAGGCCCGGCGCTTCGGGGCCGAGATGGTCTTGGCTCGCGATGTCGTGGCCCTGGAGAGCCGGGGCCCAGTCCGGGCCATCCGGTTCGCCGACGGCGGCGAGGTCGAGGCGCGAACCATGCTCGTGGCGACAGGCGTGTCCTACCGGCGTCTCGACGTGCCAGACAGTGACCAGTTCACCGGCCGCGGCGTGTATTACGGCGCCACCGCCAGCGAGGCACGCTGGTGCCGGGGCGAAGAGGTCTGCGTCGTCGGCGGTTCCAACTCAGCCGGCCAGGCAGCGCTGAACCTTGCCCGCTTCGCGCGGCAGGTCAACCTCCTTATTCGCTCGGACGACCTGGAGAAGTCGATGTCGCGATACCTCGCCGAACGCATCCGGGCGGCAGGCAACATCGCCGTGCGGCTTCGGACGGAGGTCGTCTCGGTAAGCGGAAATGGCCACCTGGAGACGGTCACCGTCGCCGACTTTGCCAACGCGACCAAGGAAACCGTTCTCACGAACTGGCTGTTCGTGTACATCGGCGCGACGCCGCACACCGACTGGCTCGACCCTGAGGTGGAACGCGATGAGAGCGGCTTCGTCGTCACCGGCCAGGAGATGCTGACCCGCAAGGCTGGCCCGCGCTGGCCGCTGTCGCGGAACCCGTACCCGCTTGAGACAACCCTCCCGGGAGTGTTCGCGGCCGGTGACGTCCGGCTGGAGTCGATGAAGCGGGTGGCGTCAGCCGTCGGCGAGGGGGCCATGTCGGTCTACCTGGTGCATCGCTATCTGGCCACGGTCTGATGAGCGCAATGGACCTCCGGGCCATCTCCCTGTTCGCCGGCCTCACCGACAGGCAGGTCTCGGAGCTAGCCGACGCCGGCGAGGAGGTGCGCTTCGACGAGGGATGCGTGTTGTTCCGCGAGGGTGAGCCGGCCGACTTCTGGTGGGTGCTGCTGGACGGCCGGCTCGATCTGGTGAGCCGGTCTGGCCACGAGGAGTCGGTGGTGGCCGTGATGGAGCACCCGGGAGTATGGGCGGGAGGCTTCCGCGCCTGGACCGACGTATCCGGCTACCTCGCCACCGGCCGGGCCACCACCGCCGGGCGAATGCTCCGCATCCCCGCCCTCGCACTGCGAGACCTGATGCAGGCCTGGTCCCCCCTGGGCGTCCACTTGATTGCCGGCTTCTTTCAGACGGTCCGGAACCTTGAAGCCCGGTACCGTCAACACGAGGCGCTGGTTGCCCTCGGCGCCTTGGCAGCGGGCCTCGCCCACGAGATCAACAACCCGGCTTCGGCCGCGACCCGTTCGGTCGACGCTCTGGCTGAGGCCTGCGACACGCTGCTGTCGTCCCTCGTCCAACTGGCTGAGGCGTCCTTGCGACCCGATCAGTTCGTGGCGATCGACGCCCTGCGGCGCAAAATCGACCCGTCCGGCGCGACCTCCGGTTCCTTGGCGGTCGCTGACCGCGAGGACGCGCTGTCTGACTGGCTCAGCTCACACGGAGTCAAGGACGCATGGCGCATCGCGCCTGTCCTCGCCACGGCCGGGGTCAGCGTCGCGTGGTGCGATAGCGCTGCTAAGGAGCTGCCCGGTTCCACGCTCGAACCTGGCCTGGAATGGGTCGCAAGCACCCTGTCTGCCGAATCGCTGCTCTCCGAGATGAAAGAGTCGACGCGGCGGATCTCGGCCCTAGTCGGCGCCATCAAGTCCTACTCCCAGCTCGACCGGGCCTCCCAGCAACTTATCGACGTGACCGAAGGGCTCGAGAGCACCCTCGTCATGCTCGGCTACAAGCTACGAGACGGCGTCACCGTCGTCCGGGATTACGGCAGCGACCTACCGCGAATCGAGGCTAACCCAGGAGAACTCAACCAGGTCTGGACGAACCTCATCGACAACGCCATCGACGCCATGGACGGACAGGGCACCCTCCGGGTCTCCGTGCGCGCCGAGCCCCGGTTTGTCATCGTCGAGGTGGCGGACACCGGGCCCGGGATGCCTCCCGGGGTGCAGGCCCGGGCCTTTGATCCCTTCTACACGACCAAGGACGTTGGGAAGGGCACCGGCCTCGGTCTCGATATCTCCCTGCGCATCATCGAGCGGCATCACGGAGAGATCACGATCCATTCCAAGCCGGGGGAGACCGTGCTTCGCGTGCGCCTCCACGCCGGTACATCACCGAGCCGCGCAGCAAGCGTTGTCGTGCGGTGATGAGCGCTACTCTGGAGGTGCTGGCGTGACGAATGTGATCCTGACGCCTGACCAGCGGGTGCGAGTGTTCATCTCCTCGACCCTGGGTGAGCTGGCTGAGGAGCGGACGGCGGCCCGGCGGGCGATCCGGCGGCTGCACCTGGCTCCGGTGTGGTATGAGTCCGGCGCCCGGCCGCATCCGCCGCGCCGCATGTACCGGGCCTACCTGGAGCAGAGCCAGGTCTTCGTCGGCATCTACTGGCAGCGGTACGGCTGGGTCGCGCCGGGGATGGACATCTCGGGGCTGGAGGATGAGTACCGGCTGGCGGCGGGCAAGCCGATGCTGCTGTACCTCAAGTGTCCCGCTCCGGGCCAGGAGCCGCGGCTGACGGCGATGATCGACAGCATCGAGGCGGCGGGGACGGTGTCGTACCGGACCTTCGCCACGCCCAGGGAGCTGGAGCGGCTGCTGGCCGACGACCTGGCCGTCCTGCTGAGTGAGAGCTTCGCGGCCGCCGCGGTCAGCACCGGGGCGCCGACCAGGCCAGGTGAGCCCGGCGAGACGGTCGCGGAGCGCACCGGGAATCTGCCGGTGCCGGTGAGCTCGTTCATCGGCCGAGAACGCGAGCTGGAGCTGACCGCGGCTACGCTAACCGGGGCGCGGGTGGTGACGCTGACCGGGCCGGGCGGGGTGGGCAAGACCCGGCTGGCGCTGCAGGCCGCCGCCCAGCTGGCGCCGCAGTTCGCAGACGGCGCGTGGCTGTGTGAGCTGGCAGCGGTCCGCGATCACGCTTGCGTGGATAATGCAGTCGCGGCGGTGTTCTCGGTGACCGCCCGAGCCGGGCAAAACACTCGCGAGGCCCTAGTGGAGTTCTTGCGCACCAAGGACCTGCTGCTGGTACTGGACAACTGCGAGCACGTGATCGAAGCGGCGGCCGGGCTGGCCGAGAACCTTGCGCAGTCGTGCGAGCGGCTGGTGATCCTGTCCACCAGCCGCGAGACCCTGGGGATCGACGGGGAGCGGCTGGTCCCGGTGCCGCCGCTGGCGGTGCCTGACGCCAGCGCCGATCTGGCGGTGATCACGCAGGCGGAGGCGGTGCGACTGTTCGCCGACCGCGCGGCCGCAGTCAAGCCAGGTTTCCAGCTGACCGCAGAAAACGCGGCGGCGGTGACCGCGGTGGTCCGGCGGCTGGATGGGATCGCGCTGGCGATCGAGCTGGCGGCGGCGCGGGTGCCCGCGATGACGGCGGCCGAGCTGGCCCGGCGGCTGGAGCGTAGTTTCGCGGTGCTGGCGGCTGGCCCACGCGGCGCGGCGGCGCATCACCAGACGCTGCGGGCCACGATCGACTGGTCGTTCCAGCTGCTCACCGGTCCCGAACAGGTGCTGATGGCGCGCCTGGCGGTGTTCGCCGGCGGTGCCATCCTGGAGGCTGTCGAGGCGGTGTGCGGTGGGGAGGGTATCGACCCGGACGCGTTGTTCGAGCTGCTGGCGGGGCTGGTGGCGCGGTCGCTGGTGGTGGCCGAGGAAGAAGGGCTCGAGACCCGCTACCGGCTGCTGGAGACGATCCGCCAGTACAGCGAGGAATGTCTCGACCGGGCAGGAGAGACCGAGCGGTGGCGGGCCAGCCACGCTGGCTACTACGCGGATCTTCTCGGACGCGTCCGGGACCATGCTCATGACCGTAACCAGGAGGTATTCTGGGCCGTCCGGCTCGGCGCCGAGCAGGACAACCTGCTCGCGGCGTGGTCCTGGGCGATCGGCACCGGCAACGTCGATGCCGCGTTCCGGATCCTGGCCGGCTTCGCTCCATGCGAGGTCTGGACCACGTACCCGCTCAAGCTGGCGGGCGAGGCGGCCGTCGGGCTGCCTGGCGCGGCCGAGCACCGGGGCTACCCGCTGGCCCTGGCGGTCAGCGCCCTGTTCGCGTCGATTCGCACCGATGTGACGGGCGCCGAGGAGCTGGGCCGCCGGGCGGCCGAGGCCAACGCCCGCCGCGGCACTCCGGACTGGCGCGTTGAGGCAACAATCTTCGCCGCCCGCTCAAACATCGCGGCCGCTTCCGGCGCGTTTGCCGACGCCGCCCGCCTCGCTGAGCAGGCCGCTGGTCTCTCGCAGGTCGGCGGCGACCTCGCCGACGCCTCTGTCGAGCTCGCCGGCGCTGTGGCCTATTACGTGCTCGCCGGTGACGCGCCCAGAGGGGTCCCGTTGGCGCGCGAAGCACTCGCGCTGGCCCGGAAGGTCGGCGCTCCGGCCCTGATCGCCACCGCCGTGGTCGAGGTGGGCGCGGCCATCGCCGGCACCGACCCCGGCCAGGCCCGTGCCTGCCTGCGCGAAAGTCTCGAGCTCAGCGCGGCGCTGGGCTATCAGAGCGCCCGCGACCTGGTCTGGGCGGCCGGGATCGCGTCTCTCCTGAACGACCGGACAACGACGCTCGAACTCGCCCGCAGCGCCATCCGCGGCCTGCAGTGGAGCGGTGACCGCCTCCGGATGGGCATCACCCTGCACACGATCGCGGGCACGCTGGCCGCCACCCGGCCCGAGGCGGCCGCGATCATCCTGGGTGCCGCCGAAGCCCACGTCCTGGAATGGGCCAGGACTGCCCAGCTGATCGACTCGACCGTGGTAGCAGCCCTGGGCGAACAACGTACCCGGGAGCTGTGCGCTCGCGGCGCGGACATGGACTGGGAACAGGCCGTCGCCTACACCCTCACCCAGACCACCCAGGCCCTCAGCGAACTCCAATCCGCGGCCCGGCCGCGAGCAGCGGCCGTGGCCGCTCACGCCGGGTCCGGCCCACACTAACGCCCGTGCTGCCACCTCTATCGGTCCCGCCCGTCAGCGCGGCCGGTTCCGCGACGTGCGCCGACCAGGCCGATTGACGTTCGGCAGCGGAGAAAGAACATGACCTATCGGAGCACTTAAAGGCCCCGCGCCGCCGGGCCCAGGACACGCATAACCAGCCAATATGCGCGCCGAACTGCCTTGCCTGGGAACCGCATGCGACGAGTACAGACTCGGCAGGATTGGTGGCGGCAGGACAAATGGTCGCTTTGCGTGATGGCTTGTCGGATCGGCCGGAATGACCTGTCGCTTGCCGGGCCGGGAGGGTCCGGGCATCAGTGATGCGGGAGCTGGGTGGTACGGGCCTTTGGCGGAGGTCTCGGGCTGGTGCGGGGTTAGGTTGCCGTGAAGAGCTCGTCCATGATCTCGGCGCCGGTAGTGATCACCGGCCGTAGCTCGCGCCGGTAGACGATCTCAGTGGTGCGGGTGGAGGCGTGCCCGGCGAGCCGGGCGATCTCCTCGATGCTGACCCCGCGGTGGCTGAGCAGGCTGACGAAGGTGGTGCGCAGCTCCCACGGCGTCCAGCCGTCCCCGGCCCCGGCTTCGGTGCAGATGCGCTTGAACATCTTCCGGACGTTGCCTGCGTCCAGCGCGGCGCCCAGGTGGTTGGTGAACACCAGCCCGGTGTCCTGCCAGCGTTCCCCGGCTGCGAGCCGCTCGCCGGCCTGGCTGCCGGCCCAGGCGCGCAGCGCCTGGACCGCCACCTGGGGGAGGCCGAGGGTGCGGCGGGACCGTTCGGTCTTGGTCTCGCCGTGGGTGCGGACTGATCGCCACACGGCTATGTGCGGCGGCACGGGAGGGCGGGCGGCCGGGTCGCCGTCCAGGTCGACGTGGGCCCAGCGCAATGCGCGGGCTTCCTCGGTGCGGATCCCGGTCAGCAGGCTGAGCGTGATGTAGGCGTGCATGAGTTCGGCCGGGCGGCGGACGTCCTTCAGGCCGGGCCGCAGTTCCATCACCGGCAGGGTCCGGGCCGCGGTGATCACCGCCACGGCCTGGTCCAGGGTCAGGGACTTGGATGGCCGCCCGTCCTGGCCCTTTGGGGTGTCGGCCAGGGCGGCGACGTTGCGGCTGACGAGGTCGTTGGCTTCGGCGTGCCGGATGGCGCGCTTGAGCGCGAGGTGCCCCATGCTGACCGCTGCGGTGGAGTACCCGGCCGCCATGGCGGCCAGCGCCTGGCGCACGTCGGCCGCGGACAGGTCGCGGAGCTTCCGGGCGCCGATGACGGCCAGGATCGGCTCGAGCACGTTCTGGTTCTTAGTGATGGTCTTGGGGGAGCGGCCGTCGAGCCCGTGGGCGAGCCAGTCCTCGGCGGCCTGCCGCACGGTGTAGTAGGCGTAGCCGGCCTTGGGGGTGACCCCCTTGTCGAGCTGGGTGTGCAGGTCGCGGAGTTTATCCACCACGGCGGCCTTGGTCTTGCCGCTGACCTTGCGCCGCTGGCGCTTCCCGTCGCCCGTATAGCCCACGGTGAGCTCGCCGCGCCACAGGCCGGGGCAGTGCCGGTGGCGGTGCGGGTCGCTGCAGGGCCCGCGGTGTTCGAAGGAGATGCCGTCTTCGCCGCGCCTGCGCCGGGTGGTCATGATGGCAGTCTAACCTGTGGTGGGGACAATCAGTGGTGACCACGGCCAGCCTCGCCCAGCCACTTCCAGACTCTCCGGGACAAGAACTAGCAGTTAAAATGGTTAATTGTCAGAAGTCATTGCTGGTCGGTGGATGATCGGGTGTCCATGGTAAGGAGAAGCTCTACGGTTCGATTCCGTAACGGGGCTCCAGTTCAGGGAATCAATTCGAACTTATCGAACAGGTCCTGGGAGCCATTCTGGACCCTGTTGGCTTATTAGTGGTTATGTTTTCGGATTTCATGCTGCGAGGTCCAGCCGCTGCAGGTGGGTGGTCCGGGTCCGGTCCAGCGGCTTGACGGTCCACCAGGCATCCAGCCGGATCAGGTTGACGGCGGCGGCCGCGGCGTTATGTTCCAGGCGGGTTTTCGGCAGGCCCAGGTAGCGGGCGCGGCGGATGCCGGTGACGTGGGTGGCCTGGGCGATGGTGCCCTCCACCCCGGCGCGTATCCGGTACCGGCGCTGCCAGGCATCGCCGGCCTGTTCGGCGCGGGCGGCGGTGACGGCCTGATGGATCCGGCGGGGACGCCAGCCGAGCTGGCGGCCGGAACGGACCGCGGTGGTGCACCGGGCCCGGGCCGGGCACGGCTGGCAGGTGCCCTTGGCGAACCGGACCAGGGTGAAGCTGGTCCCCTTGCTGCGGGCCGGGGTCCAGGAACTGGACACGGCGTGTGCTGTGCCAGAACTCGTGCAGGGTCTGACCTGCTGCTCTAGGCTCGGCGCTCGTGCTCATCCGCCTTGCCTACCTGTTCATGGTCCGGGCGTTCGGCTGGCTGGTGCTCCTGGCGCGGAGCGATCCTGCCAAGGACGCGGAGATCTTGGTGCTCCGGCACGAGGTCGCGGTCCTACGGCGGCAGGTCGTCCGCCCGAAGCCGGACTGGGCCGACCGTGCGGTAATCGCCGCCCTGGCGCGGCTGCTGCCCTCCCACCTGCGGCTGTGCCGGATCGTGAGTCCGGGGACACTACTGGCCTGGCACCGGCGCCTGGTCAGGAGGAAGTGGACCTACCCGAAGGGTGCGGGGCGACCGCCGGTCCCGGAGCAGATCTGCGAGCTTGTGGAACAGCTGGCCCGGCAGAACCCGCGCTGGGGTACCGGCGTATCCAGGGCGAACTGCTCGGCCTGGGGCACCGTGTCGGCGAAGGAACGATCCGCCGGATACTGGCCGCCGCTGGGCTCGGGCCCGCGCCGCGCCGGAAGTCGCCTACCTGGCGGCAGTTTCTGACCGCCCAGGCATCCGGCATCCTGGCGTGTGACTTCCTGCACGTCGATACCGTCTTGCTCAAGCGCGTGTATGTCCTGTTCGTGATAGAGATCCAGACCCGGACAGTGCACATCCTGGGCGTCACGGCGTATCCGTCCGGGGCCTGGACTGTCCAGCAGGCCCGGAACCTGCTCATTGACCTCGGTGAGTGGGCGGGCCGGTTCAAGTTCCTGCTCCGTGACCGGGACGGCAAGTACGCCGGGGCGTTCGACGAGGTCTTCGCTGGGAACGGCACACGGGTGATCAAGTCCCCGGTCCGGTCGCCGCGTGCGAACTCCTTTGCGGAGCGGTTCGTGGGCACGCTGCGCCGGGAGTGCCTCGATCACGTGCTGGTGCTCGGTGAGCAGCACCTGCGCAAGATCCTGGCCGAATTCACGCGGCACTACAACAGTCATCGGCCGCACCAGTCTCTTCAGCAAAGACCTCCGCTGCACAAACCCGGCCATGCCGTTGACATCACCGCCCGGATCGAGCACCGGCGCGTCGTCACCGGACTGATAAGCGAATACCGCAGAGCAGCCTAGCGAGCGCGAACCGAGGCAGGTCAACGGCCCATGACCGAGTTTGGCACGGCTGCCTTTGTCCGGTATGGCTGACCCCTGTGCCGTGCCGCCGACAATCTGGCGTGACGTTTTGGTGTCCGCGAGCGGGGAATAGCCGCGTCCAAGCTCGGCCCCGTGACCAGGATCGAGGTGCGTCGTGGCGGTGCACCGCCACGGTTGGCCCTGATAGGTCCGTTAGGTCTAATCGGCCTATTCGAGGTGTTGCTCTGAACGGAGGTAATAGATTCGTTACCCCTGGCAGAGGTGTTGTCCCAGTATGGCTCCTTGCCCCGTTCGACCTACGGTACGGTTCGGGCTAACGGACCGAAGGACCTATGGAGGGCAAATGGTCGAGGCCACCGTCGAGCCTCGGCGGCTCGGTGTCATCAGCCAGCTGCGCGAGGTGCACCGGTACCGGGACTGGATGCCGCAGATTCTGGTGCCGGACAGCCTCCCGGCGGCCCGCCGGCACCCGGTCTTGGTGGTCGTCAATCAGAAGGGCGGGACGGGGAAGACCACGACGGCGGTGGAGCTTGGCGCCGCACTGGCGGCCGCGGGCATGGCGGTCCGGCTCATCGACTGCGATCCGCAGGAGGGCTCGGCGAGCGACTGGCTGCGGACCGATGCCAGGCAGGGGACGTTGGTGAACGTGTTCCTGCACGGGATGCCGCTCGACCAGGTGACGTACTCAACGTGCGTCGATGACCTGGAGATCGTGCCGAGTGACCTCACGCTGGCCCAGGTCGAGTACGCCCGGCCGGCGGGGGCGGAGACGGCGCTTGGAGCGGCGATCGCGAAGGCCTACCAGTACGACGTCACCTTGATCGACTGCACGCCGAGTCTGGGGCTGCTCACCATCGCGGCGCTTGGGGCGGCGACCGACGCGATCGTCCCGCTCAAAGCCGGGGGACTGGACATCACCGCGGTGACGAGCCTGAACCGGACCATCGGTCAGGTGCGCGAGAAGATCAACGACCAGCTGCGGGTGCGAGCGGTGCTGCTGACCGCGGTGCAGCGGTCGAACCTGACCCGGGACATCTTCGCGCAGCTCGCCCAGGACTACCCGGATTCGATCATCGCGCCGATCCGGCACTCGGTGCGGGCGGCGGAGGCGCCGCTTGCAGGCAGGCCGATCCGTGAGCACGCGCCGGAGAGCACGGCCGCGAGCGACTACGGCCAGGTCGCTCCGCTGATCGCTGGTGTGTGATGCCAGGTCGAGTACCGGTTCCGTCCACCCATCAGGGGAGCGTCCTCGATGAGCTGATCGGGGCCACTCCACCGGCTGCGCAGCTGAAGCGACCTGCCGCACCGGAGCCGGCGGGGAGCAAGCAGGAAAAGCTGCCCGCCTACGCCCCGCACTGGCTCATCGAGCGGCTGCGCAATGCGGTGGTGGCCCTGCAGCGCATGCCGGGGGCGGAGGCGGACGCCCCGGCCACGCTCTCGGAG
>Ga0187780_10003503_pt1 | contig 11841 bp, 9 predicted proteins | sample 1015_Q2_SP10_20__FD_132429 | JGI IMG/M metagenome (GOLD analysis project Ga0187780, IMG submission 132429) | Tropical peat soil microbial communities from peatlands in Department of Meta, Colombia - 1015_Q2_SP10_20_MG | ecosystem: Environmental > Terrestrial > Soil > Wetlands > Peat | place...
AACAGCAACACGGTGGTGATCACGCTGCCGATCTCCACCACGAACATGACCGGGTTGGTCATCATCGTGCGCGGGTTCAGTTTGAGAAGCGCATCGAAGATTGCCCGCCGAACAATCTTCCATTCCCAAATCGCTCGTTTCTTTTTAGCCATAGCAGGATCCTCAGAACGTTTTGCCCGCCGCGAGCAGCAGGTGCTCCAAGATCGGGCCGAGACTCAGTGCGGGGAAAAATGTCAGCGCTCCCACGATCAGGATCACGCTGATCAGAAGCACGGTAAACAGCGGTGTGGTCACGGGAAATGTGCCGAGAGAGGGCGGCACGTATTTCTTGCCGGCAAGATTTCCGGCGATGGCCAGGGTCGGAATGATCATGCAGAAGCGCCCGATCAACATGGTCACCGCGCCCGCGACGTTGTACCAAAGCGTGTTTCCATTCAGGCCTCCGAAGGCCGAGCCGTTGTTGCCGGCCTGGGAGGTGAAGGCGTAGATAATCTGGGTCAAGCCATGCGGCCCGGGATTCGAGATGCTCAAGGTGCCGAAGGGCCTCGCCGTGGAAACCCCGGCCAAGGTCAGGATCACCAGAGGAAAGACCAAGGCGACCAACATGGCCATTTTGACGTCATAAGCCTCGATCTTCTTCCCCAGGTACTCCGGCGTGCGACCGACCATGAGGCCGGCAATGAACACCGCCAAAATCACGTAAATCAACATTCCGTACATGCCGGCGCCCACGCCTCCAAAAATCACCTCACTCAGCATGATGTTGACCAGCGGGATCATGCCACCGAGCGGCAGGAACGAGTCGTGCCAGCCGTTGATGGCTCCACAACTCGCGTCCGTCGTCACCGTGGCAAACAGGGCGGTGTTGGCGATTCCGAAGCGAACCTCTTTGCCCTCCATGTTGCCCCCGGATTGGGCAACGCTCGCGCGCTGGTCAGTACCGGAGAGCAGCGGGTTTCCGCGGGCCTCCGCCCAGTAGGTGACCGTAACCCCGGTCAGAAACAAAATGGCCATGGCAGCCCAGACGGCCCAGCCATGCGCCGGGGAGCCGGTCATGCGGCCCAAGGTGTAGGTGAGACCAGCCGATACGGCGAAGATGGAAAAGAGTTCAATGAGGTTGGTGAGCGGGGTTGGGTTCTCAAAGGGATGGGCGCTGTTCGCGTTGAAAAAGCCGCCACCATTGGTTCCCCATTCTTTGATGATTTCCTGCGATGCCACCGGCCCTTGTGCGATAGTCTGCTCGGTCACGGTATCCATGACCGGCTTGCCGTCGGGACCGAGAACCGGCGTGCCATCCGGGCCTAGCTTCGGCACCTCGACCGGCTCGACCAGAGAAGCCCGGTCGTACGGCCGAAGATTCTGGACCACGCCCTGCGACACCAGGAGCAACGAACCCACCACGCAGAACGGCAGCAGCACCCACAGGCAGCCGCGCACCAGGTCAACCCAAAAGTTGCCGATGGTTGCCATCTGACGGCGGGCAATCCCGCGAATGAAGGCGATCGCCAGCGCAATTCCGACCCCGGCGGAAACGAAGTTGTGATAGGCCAGACCTGCCATTTGCGTCAAATAACTCATGGTGGTTTCGCCCGCATAGTTCTGCCAGTTGGTATTCGTGGTAAACGACGCGGCGGTATTGAAGGCCAGAGAAGCCGGACTCACGGCTCCCAGCCTTTGCGGATTCCCGGGCAAGAAGCCTTGGAGGCGCTCCAGCAAGTACAGGAGCAACATCGAAACCAAGCTGAACAAGAGCATCGAGATGGCATACTCCGTCCAGCGCATTTCTTGGTCTTGCTCGACTCCCGTCACGCGATAGAGCAGTTTCTCGATCGGCCGCAAGACGGGGTCGAGAAAGGTCGGCTGACCCGCGAACACCCGCGCCATGTAGACGCCCAAGGGCTTGGTCACGAGAAAGACCAACACGAGAAAAAACAGTATTTGCAACCATCCGTTGGCTGTCATCTCAGAACTTCTCCGGACGCAACAGTGCGTAAAACAGATAGACTGCGGTCAAAGCGCTCACCACCAGCATGATGATCGATTCCGCGCTCATAGAATCCTCCTCACTTCACCCGCTCGCAGAAATGCACGTAAGCGATCGACGCGAGAAAAAAAGCGATCGTAATCAGCACATAAACCAAATCCTGCATGATTCACCTCCTCGATCGTTCTGGGCCACCGATCTTTCCACCCTAGCCATGACCACGATCACGACGATCAGAACTTGACGAGTATCGCCAAGTCCAGCCGGTTCTCATCCCGGACGAGATTGGGAAACCAGCCCGGCACAACCGAACCTGGGGCTCCGGTGTTGCCGCCGGGAGGCGTTATACCGCCTCGTCCCGTGAAATACGGCACATTCGACGCGCGGTGGTCGTATTCCCAGCGAAAGGTGATGTACTGGCTGGGCATGTAATCGAAGGTTGCCGAAGCATCCCAAGCCTTGTACGGATCTCCCGGATTCTCCGGAAAGTAGCTCGTCCCGGAAATTGCCGTCGCACCGTTGATTGGCGGCAGCAGCACCAAGTAGCGTCCCGGGTTATTGATCTTTCCGCCTCCCAGAGTAACGCCAAACAGATCTCGGTGAAACCAGAGCCGGTTGTACAGCATGAAGCCCAAGAAACTCTGTTTGGGTGCGATCACCCTCTGACCATTGACGATTTGCGTGGAATCACCGGCACAGCTCACACCGCCGCCGTGTTCACATCCCATATCCCCCGTGAGCGAGAAGGCCGCCTTGTCCAAGAGCTTCTCGGGGTGATCGTAGTATTTGACCTCCAGGCTATCGTCGGTGTGATAGCGGATTCGCCCGGGCACGCCCAGCGTATCCGCGCCCAGGAAGTACTCGTTCCCCAGCAGGGAAATGGAGCCGTTCGGCCGCCAGAGGATTTGGGTCCCAAAGCCCGGGCGGTGGTTGAAGCGTCCGTAGGACTGCCACCCGTTGATAAGCCAGGGTTCGATTTTGAGATGCTCGCTAGGAAAGACCTGTACCCGCAGTCCATTGAAGAACCAGGGCGTGTTCGAAGAAACGTAGGACGGTTGGTACGCCCAGTTGTCAAAGTTGTAGTAGCTGAACAGGCCGATGTACGACATGAAAATTCCTGCGTCCACGTTGATTCCGTGCAGCGCGTTGAAGTGATACCCGCCATAGGCCTCGGAAACGTAGCGGTAGGCAGTATCGAGATCCCATTGGCCGCGGGCCGGGCTGGCGTCGTTGCGCGGAGTGGTAAAGGAATACATGCCAAATTGCGTCATCAACCGCGCGCGCACGTTGTCATAGTGGAAGTCGCCGCCCACGCCAAATTGAGTCACCTGGAACTCATTGGCGCGAAAGACTTCGCTCGAACCGCCGATGGTGTCGTCGGCAGGATGATTGAAATCTACGATGTAATCCACATCGGACCGGATTTCAGGGGTAAAGAATTTGCTGTCAAAAGCCGGCGTCTTCGTCCGTGCATTACCGTTCAGCCAGGTAAAGTCAGCGAAGGAAAACGGCTCCGCGGGTGGCTGTTTCCGAGGCGGTGTGGAAGGAGTCGACAAGTTCTCCTGGGCAGGTGGCGTCGCCATCGCCGAAGCCCGCAGGGGAATCGTTGCCGGTGGGCTCGCCTCGGCAGTCTTAACCGCCGCCGTCGGTGGATCCGCGCCCTGACGTTGCTTCAGTTCTGTTTCCAATTGCTCGATGCGGGCGCGCATTCTCTCGAGCTCTTCGAGAATCTGGGTGTTCCCATTCTGCGCAGCGGGCTCGGTTTCCTGGGCGGTCGGATTGGCTGTCGTTTCAGCGTCCTTGGCGGGCATATCCTTCCCTCCGCCAATTTCCTCGCCCAGAGACCTGGATGCATTTCCGAGAAGAACGGCGATCAGTACCAATAGCCCCAGGCAGGGTATGACTCGAGCTTCCTTCGAACGCGTCTGTTGCCTTGTCAAGCACTCCTTCCCTTCCGGCCGGATCGACTCTTGCGGCCATTTCCACGCGAAATCGCAGCTCGCAAATATGGGTCTTTAAGGCCCATGACGATGGCGAAACGACTCGGCACTGAACGAGTTAGTTCGCTAGGATGTGGACAATGCAGTCGGAACCGAAACGTAGACGAACCATGGCTCGTACGGTCGACAGCATGGGCAAGGCGCCTAGGACTGCCCATGGTTCCGATTTAGCAGCCCCATTCAGCTTCACCCGGCTTGGCAAAATAGCGCTTGGCATCCTGGCCGCCGGTTGTGGCTAGCTCCAATACGGCCAGACGGGCCGCTGCGATCAGACGACTCTTCTCGTGCTGCGGCATTTGTTCCCAGGTTTCGGCGCTCCGTGCGCTCGGGCCGCCAAAATCCGGCGCCAGCGCCTGGTGATAATGATGAAAAAGTTCAGCCAACTGTTCTGGGGATACTTCTTGGATCGACATCAAATTCAGTCCTTTCTCGATCGCCCAACGCCGGTTCGATGGCGCGCCTAAACGCGAAACTGAGACCCCCGAGTTGCTCACCGATCTGGGCTCGCACTCGCTCGTCGAGCGCAACCGGGAAGCCGCCCAAAATGCGACTCCCGCTCGACCCCGACCGAAACACCGGGCTCTAGATCATTCGATAGGAAGAGGCGTAAATTTCGAATAAAAGGTTCATAAAGAATTCGTAAACGTTCTCGGTTTGTTACGCACTCTTTATGCCATCGTGTTGAGGAGATCTAGCTCATGACCCAGGAGAGTACAGAGAGGTGAGGATCAGAAGCGGCACCCGGCCTTGGCCGGACGGTTTCACTTAACTTCCTGAGTGACAATGTGAACATCTACGGGAGGCGCGTCCCGCAAGAATCTGTGGATGGCGGAAAGGTAAAGGTAGCGACGCCATCCGCTTTGCGACGAGCGCCCGAAAACCACTTGGGTGATGTGCTTTCCCCGCACAATTTTGGCGACCTCTTCGGCAACGCTCTTTCCCCGGGTGCGGATGATTTCGGCACCTAAGTTCTGCGCGAACTTCAGGTTCTGATCCAAGGACCGCTGGTCCTCCGGACGCTCGTCTACCCCGATGTCTACGTAGATTACGTAGAGCTCGGCATCGATGCGTTGCGCCATGCGCGCTGCCCGCGCAATCAAGTACTGCGCCGAAGGACTGGAACTGACGCCAACCGCAATTCGCTCCCGAACCCCGAGGCTTTTCCCGCCCTCTTCCTTTTCCAAGTACTGCTCGAGGCTTCGGTCCACCGCGCGGGCCACCTGTTGCAGCGCCAGTTCGCGAAGAGCCAGCAGGTTTCCCGGCCGGAAGAAGTGTCCCAGGGCACGTTCCGCCCGTTCGAGAGGATAGATATCACCCCGGCGCATTCGCGTCTGTAATGCCTCCGGTGTCAAATCCGTGAGCACGATCTCGGTCACCTTCTGCAGGACCCAATCGGGCACAGTCTCCCGGACCTGGACGCCGGTGATGCTACGGATCATGGGCATCAGGCTTTCAATGTGCTGCACGTTCATGGTGGAAAGGACGTCGATTCTCGCGGCCAGCAGTTCCAAGACATCTTCATACCGTTTGCTATGTTTGCTGCCTTCAACATTGGTGTGCGCCAGTTCGTCGACCAGTACCACGTGGGGTTTGCGGGCGAGAATTGCATCTACGTCCATTTCATCGAAGCAAGTGCCCTTGTACTCCACCTGGCGCCGCGGGACGGTCTCAAGCTTCGAGACCAGTTCGGCGACCCCCTTACGCCCATGCGTCTCGACGACACCAATCACGACGTCTTCGCTGCGACTCTTGCGGCGAATTCCTTCCGCCAGCATGTTGTAGGTCTTCCCCACACCCGGGGCATAACCCAAGAAAAGCTTGAAAATTCCTCCCTGCTGCTGGGGACTGGCTTCTTCCAGCCACTGTTCGGGCGTCTTTGCCATTTCGATCACCCTCCTCAGGAAGGGTCAGAATCTCGAATCAGTAGAATCTGCCACGTGACGGCAGCTACTGACAACCGGATATTTCGCTTTTCCCTCGCGTACGGGGGGCGCCTGCCATCACCGCCGTCGACGGCCGATTCACCTGGCTAGGGGGCAAAAGCCCGGCTGCTATGGTATTCCCCCCGGGACACGGCCTCGAAGCGGGCCAAGGCCGTCGAGGAGAGCCCCTCTCGCAATACTTCGGACGCGAGAAGAATCGGGAAAGATTAGCCGATGGTGCCCGGAGCTTGCCTTGAGCAATCAGTTCAAATCAGTGAGAACCGCCGTAGTGTAACCGGTCACTGCGCCGTTAAGTCCAACCACGGTTCGAACCTGCCCGGCGCTAAAACTCACCCGTCCGCTATCGATGAGCACGACCGTTTGCCCGGTTAGGGTGAAGTAGATCTGGTAGGTGCCGGCGCTGAGTGGGATATAGCTGGACGCCGATTCAAAATTTATCGCGCTGACGGTGGGGCTGACGGTCTTGAGATTCGTGCCGGGTGCAACCACATACACATCTGCGACTCCCAGCGAAGGTGCGGCATTGATGATGCGTAGATTCACGTTCCCCGCCGACGGCGGGGAATTGTTATCCGTCAGCAGGATCGCAGCGACACTCGAAGGATAGCCGGCCACCATTATCGTGTACGACGTTCCCGACATGAGGTTCAGGGTTTGAGAAAGGAGTCCCGTAGTCGCTCCCTGGGTTGCGACCGTAAGTACTTGCGAACCCGGTATTATCTGCGCATAGCTCGATGCGGTCCCGTAGGCAACATTGCTGGCGAAAACGGTGTTATTCATAAACGCCTCGAGGTTAGCCTCTCCCGGAGACGCATTCAGTAAGCGTGTGGGGGCGACGCTGCCGCTGCTACCGCATCCCCAAAGCGGCCAAACGACTGCGATGATCAAGGCAAGGAGAAACCGCGACACCCGATTCCCTTCAGAAAATGGAGATTCGCCCGATTTCTGGGCCGTTGCTCTCGTCAACTGAGATGCTCGCGGCGAGTGAAAAAACGGAAGCTCTCTGAAAATCTTTCGAACGTCCTGTCCCAAGATTCCACCGGCTGTTACCGTGCATGAGTATATGGCTAACGGTTGTCGGTTGAAAAGTACCGGCTCGGTCGGCTGGTGGTGCGAGTGGGCCCGGGGGACCTGTCGGCGGCTCAAATGAAGTGTTCGAGCCTCGATCGCGGCAGCAAGAACGTGTTGGCGAGCCAATGCGCCGTGGCTTTCGATCATAAGTCCATTCTGCACAAGAACATCGGATCTTGCACAAAGACGAATCCCCTGCGCTGAGCCATGACTCACGGATCGGCAAGACCGCCAGACGATGTTTCGACATCACCCTTGGTTCCTCCGCCAAATCATTTAGGAGAGCATCATCGCGCTTTGAACTTCTACTTAGTAGAGTTAACATGGCGAAGTAGGTTTGTGCTAAACGCTGGCAGTATGAGAGGAGGGAAATCAGATTCTGTGTCAAAAACACAGGAGAGACTCACCAGACAAGGTCCTCACAACACCGAACTCGATTTCCTCAGCGCCACGCACGATTTCTCATTGGTACTGGGTGGCCCGCTCTTCCAGCTCCTTCGGAAGTCGCGTCTCGAAGGGCAGCACTTAGAACTTCTGAAGCGCAGGTTGCTCGTTATTACCCTCGTCGCATGGTTGCCGCTTTTGCTCCTTGCCATCCTTGGTTCCTCGGGTGCCAACGTCGGTCGGCTTTCCTTCCTGCGCGACGTTGAGGTGCATTTCCGATTTCTCATTGCACTTCCAGTCCTGATCGCCGCCGAGCTGATGGTTCATTCGCGGCTACGTCTCGTCGTGCTCCGCTTTGTCGAGCGGCGAATCGTTTTGCCCAAGGATGTGCCCAGCTTCGACAACGCTGTCGCATCCGCCATGAGGCTTCGCAACTCCGTCCTCGTTGAGTGTGGGCTCCTGCTCTTTGTCTACACGGTTGGCCTGTGGACTTGGCACACTCGCATCGGAATTGATACTGCGACTTGGTATGCCATGCCCGGTGGGCGCTGGCACCTCACCGCCGCCGGCTATTGGTACGTGTTCATCAGCATCCCTATCCTGCAGTTCATACTCCTGCGCTGGTACTTTCGGTTCTTCATCTGGTATCGCTTCCTCTGGCAAGTCTCCCGAATTAACCTGCACCTGATTCCGACTCACCCGGATCGCTCGGCCGGTCTTGCCTTCTTGGGAAAGAGTGCCTACGCCTTCGGTCCGATTCTTTTCGCTCAGGGTGCCATGCTCGCCGGCGTGGTTGCCAGTCGCGTCCTTTATCGGGGGGAAAGCCTGCTGTCCTTTAAGCTACAGATGGGCGGCTTTATAGCCTTTTTTGTCCTGGCCATCCTCGGTCCGCTCTTGATGTTTACTCCTGCGATGGCGCGCGCCAAGAGAAAGGGATTGGCCGACTACGGTCTGCTGGCTCAGCGCTACGTCGACAGCTTCGAGCAGAAATGGGTCGTGGATGATTCTGCCCCTTCTGAGGAACTCCTCGGAGCCGCCGATATCCAGTCCCTGGCCGATCTCGGCAACAGCTATGCCATGGTGCGTGAGATGCGGGCGGTGCCGTTCGGCCTCGAGGACGTCTCCCGCCTGGCGGCCGCAACAGCCGCGCCTCTCTTGCCTCTTCTGCTAACGATTTTCTCCGCGGAAGAACTCATCATGCGTATCATCAAGGTCGTGTTTTGATGAAGACTCCCGTGAGTCCATCCTCCGGAGGACCGGCGCGGGAAATACGAGACTAGTGGCGACCTTCTCTTCGCTGTTGCTGTCTGCCGAGTCACGGGGGTCAGCTAAATTGCTGCCATGAGCAAGCCGCTGCTCTTCGTCTGCGCCGCGCTGGCCGTGCTTCACCTGCCCGACCAAGCCTGCGCCCAGTTCACAGATCCGGGCACGTACGACAATACTCCGGTAGGGATCAATCAATTCGAGCTTGGCTATGCATACGTGCACGCCAATGCCGCGATAGATCCTGCGCTCATTATCGCGGGCGCAAACTTTGACCTGAATCAAGGAACCATCGACTACACGCGCTACTTCGGGTTGTTTCACCGTCTAGCGTGGGTGAATGTGGGTGTTCCAGTTGCGGGGCTTGGTGGCTCCATCAGCGGAACGAACATCCAGGCCTCCGTCACTGGCGCGGGCGATTCCAGCTACCAGGTGGCCATGTTGCTGAAGGGGGGTCCGGCCCTCAGCGTGGCACAATTCGAAAACTACCAGCCGACTACCACTTTGGGTGTGAGCCTCACCACCACCGCACCGACGGGGTTATACCGTCCCAACAAACTTCTCAACCTGGGATCCGATCGCTGGTCGTTCAAGCCCGAAATCGCGTGGTCGCATCCATTTGGGCCTGACGAGAAGTGGGAGTTCGACGCCTACGGCAACGTCTATTTCTTCACCGACAACACTTCTTACCGAGGAAGGCAGGTCCTGCGGCAGGAGCCGCTACCTGGACTCGAAGGACACATCAGCTATTCTTTCAACGACAACCTCTGGGCATCGCTGGATACGCGCTACTCCTTTCGCGGCCCTACGCTCGTCAGCGGTGCCGATCAGAACAATGCGCAACAGAATTTCATCTTGGGTAGTGAGATGAATGTGTCCATTAATTCTCGAAACTCCCTGCTTTTCGAGTTCGCCAAGGCGGTAGTGCATCAAAATGGTCCGGCCCTTGTCGGCTTCAGTGTGAGGTATGACTACACCTGGGGAAAGGGTTACAAGTAACCACGCGAACGAAAGGTGGTTGCGGGTGAAACATCCCGTTAGCCACCCGTGAGGGGGTATCACTCATACCAGGACGACAAGCCATAACCACCGTTAGTAGAATCAGCGCTCAAACATACGGCTCATGCAGGTGAACCGGCGCAGCGACTCTCCGTACGCGCAGGTTGATCACTTCCACAAACACCGAGAAGCTCATCGCGAAGTAGATATAGCCCTTCGGTATATGCATGCCGAGACCTTCGCCGACCAGCGAGACGCCAATCAGCAGTAGAAACGACAACGCGAGGACTTTCAGCGTCGGATGGCGATTCACGAAGGAACTGATGGGCCCCGCGGAAAACATCATCACACCGACGGCCAGGATCACGGCCGTAACCATGATGGCGATTTCGTCGGCCATGCCGACGGCGGTAATGACTGAATCGAGCGAGAAGACGATATCCAGAACTGCGATCTGAGTAATGACAGCGGCCCAGGACGGTCGCACTCGCGCCGAGCTCCGGCCTTCTTCGCCCTCCAACCGCTCGTGAATTTCGATCGTCGCCTTCGCGAGCAGGAACAACCCACCGCTGATCAAGATAAGATCGCGTCCCGAGATGGGGCGCCCCAAGATATAAAAAAGCGGAGCTGTCAGCCTGATGATCCAGACAACGGAAAACAAAAGCAAGATGCGCATCCCCATCGCTAACAGGAGCCCCATTCGCCGAGCCGAGCCCTGCTGCGGCCCCGGAAGCTTGCTCGTCAGAATCGAAATGAAGATGACGTTGTCGACGCCAAGCACGATTTCGAGGACCGTCAGCGTGACGAGCGCGAGCAGACTGGAAGAAGTGAAGAATACGTCCATGGTTGACCGCTCTCCCTTGGAAGCTGAGCTGCATATTAAGGGCGGGGCCCACTTCCAGGTCAATACTCCGACTCCTAATAGGAGGAATTGCATCGGGCGGTGAGGCGTGTCCACGTCGGTTTCCCTGATCGAAGCTCTGGGGGGGCGCGGGATCCGTCGCAGTTGCCCACATCACGGAAGTTGACCAAGAAGCCGCCGCCGGCGGACACGGCCAGGCAGAACTGAAGTCGGAACCATTCCGAGACCGGCTTTCGAGAGCGCCGGGCCAGTTCGCTATTGTCCTGCGCCCTGCGCCCAGTAGCTGCTTCGCGCCAGAACTTTGCCGATTCCGGGTGTTTTCAAGGTGACACGGATGGAGTGCACGCCGGGATGCGGGTCCTTGGGCACGAAGCTCAGGAGGTAGCGGCCGTGCAGGTGATTGGTAAAGTCCAGCATGCGGTTTTCAAAGCCGTCGCGGGTCGCAAACGTTGCGTACTCCCCGCCGGTCATCGCCGCAATCGCTTTCGGGGAATTCTTTCGCATCGCCTCGACTCCCATGAGGACCGGCGCCAACAGGTCTGGTCCTTCGTGCATCTCCTCGGTGTTATTCCCGCGCATCGTATCGAGCAGGTTCGAGCGCGATGGCGAGAAGGCGAGCGCATACATGCTGGTATTGCTCGTCCCCACCAGATTCACCACCCGGTCGAGCTTCTTCGCCCAAACGCTGCCGTGATCGCGGGTCTCGCTAACCAGCAACAATACCCGCAGGTGGTCGGCGGGAACTTCATCTAAGAGTTTCTCCGAAAAATAGACCGCATCGAGGATGGCAGCACCCCCATTGCCTGCTTGGAGGTTCTTCAACTCCTGCCGAAGCAGATTGGCATTGGTCGTGAAGTCCTGCTTGAGCTCCACCTGACTGTCGAACTCGACGATCGCGACCTGGGTTAGGCCCTCACTCAGCAAAGGATCGAGCATCGAACCGAGTCCTTGGATCCTCGAGAACTCATAGGCGGCCCTGCCTCCGCGCTGGATTGCGACCACCAGAGACACAGGCTCCCGTTCCGTCTCCTCATCCAACCGCGCCACCTGCTCCATGCCGTCATCCTCGACGACAAAATCTTTCGCCTGAAGTCCATAAACCAGCCGGCCATCACCGCTTTTCACCAGCGTGGGCACCAGAACCAAGTTGGTTTGACTGCGGAAGGTCGGCTCCTGGGCAGCCATGCCTGCCATCAGGAACGGCAGAACAAGAAACCGGCGAGCCGTGCGGGAACGTAGAAATGCCCGAGGGTCGAGCATGATGGTTCGGACCCAGTCGGTCATGGCCGTGAGATACCCCAGTTCCTGAAGCGGATCCTCTGCCGTTACACAACT
>Ga0187780_10003504_pt1 | contig 11840 bp, 9 predicted proteins | sample 1015_Q2_SP10_20__FD_132429 | JGI IMG/M metagenome (GOLD analysis project Ga0187780, IMG submission 132429) | Tropical peat soil microbial communities from peatlands in Department of Meta, Colombia - 1015_Q2_SP10_20_MG | ecosystem: Environmental > Terrestrial > Soil > Wetlands > Peat | place...
CGCACGACGATTGCGGTGGGGCCGTGGGAAGTGGGTCATAGCCTCTTATACTGTCCCACGCAAGATGAAACTACAGCGAGATTACGGAAGCCGTAAGACCAGGCTCGACTTTGTTCGGAAATTTGTAGTACTACTTGGGAGGGCAAAGAGCAGCTATCGGGTACTTGTGCAATCCGCCTAGATCCAATTCGGAAAGTTTCTCGTGCACGCCATAGCGAACCCGCATTTCCACTCGACGTCAGTCACGCCGCGATCTCGATATAGGGCTGATCCCCCGCCGTGCGCACCCGCCGGAATGCCTCCGGCAAGCCGCTCAGGAGATCCGTCGCGACCAGCGAGTGTTCCCCCAAGGTCTCCTCCACCACGTCGCCCGCGCCTCCGTGGAGGAAAACGGCAGCGATCACCGCCTGCAACATACGCTGCGGATTCTGCGCCATCATTCCTGCCACCATGCCGGTAAGAATATCGCCCGTGCCTCCGGTCGCCATGCCCGGGTTGCCAGTGGGGTTGACCCACACTTCCCCCTTCGGATCAGCTACCAATGTGCGATGTCCTTTTAGCACCACAATCAGGTTGTGCTCCTGGGCAAAGCTTCGCGCCACGTTGATCCGATCGCGTTGGATGGCAGTGATGCTCATGCCGGTCAAGCGAGCCATCTCTCCGGGATGCGGAGTAATTACCAGCGACTTACCGTTTCCGTCCAGTTCGCTGGCCAGCCCGGCAAAGGCGTTCAATCCGTCGGCGTCGAGCACGACCAAACCCTTCCATTGCTTTACCAGCGCTCGCACAAGTTCAGAGGTTTCCGAGTTGCGGGAAATTCCTGGTCCCAAGGCCAGCACATTCTTACCCGTCGCCACCGCCTCGAGCTGCGCAAGAGCGCGCAGGGAAATCGTGCCGGCATCGGTTTCCTCGAGTGGCTCGGTCATCACCTCCGGATGGAATCCTGCAACGGTCGGCAGCAGCGATTTCGGGGTTGCGATCGTGGATAGCCCGGCGCCGACTCGCAAGGCGGACATCCCGGCCATGGCCGCCGCCCCCGCTTTTCCGAGTGATCCCCCGACGACCAGCACGTGTCCAAAGCTTCCCTTGTTCGACTCTCGAGGTCTCGGCCCGACGAGGGGAGCGATATCGTGGGCGGTGATCAAATTCAGGTGCAGGGATGATACTACGGCCTCCGGGGGGGAACCGATGGGAGCGATTCTGGTCCGTTGCCCACCCAAGCCACCGAAAACATGAGCCGGACGTGGTGCGGTGAAGGTAATAATCCCATCCGCACGTGCCACCGCGCCGGTTTGCTCCCCTAAGACATCGGCGTCCGCGCCGGAAGGAAGATCGACGGCGACTACCGGGACCCGACCTTGGTTCAGGCACTGGATGGCCTGCGCATACAAGCCTCGAACCGGCGGGCGGAAGCCTGTTCCCAAAATTGCATCCACGAGGAGGTGCCCGTCGAACACGGCTCGCGCTGGTTCCTGGTTCAACTCTTCGTTCGATCGGACAAACTGGGGAGACACCGGAAGCCGGCTGAACATCTCCGCGGCGTCGCCCCGCAGCTCGGATGGCTCCCCCAGCAATAGAATCCGCACTTCCCGCCCTGAGTCGAGCAACTTGCGGGCGGCTACAAATCCATCTCCCCCGTTATTTCCTTTCCCGCAGATTACCCCGATCCGCCTCGCCCATGGATAGCGCGAGAGTACGAAGTCGGCAACCGCGGTTCCCGCATTTTCCATGAGCGTCAAAGAAGGTACTTGAAACCGCTCGCTGGTGACGCGATCAATGTCCCGCATCTCGGCGGCCGTCACAACCTTCATGGCCGAACCGCCGCGATTTCGACCAGCCGCCATGGGAACGGGCCGCCCCTCAAGAACTTACCGGGTTCGATCCGATCTTCGGAGGCGGGATTCGAATGCATGCCGTGCTCGTGCTTGCTCGTCAGATAAGAGCGCCACTGCTCCCGGTGGATGCCAGATGCCGCGACGCGATCGCAGGGGAATTAATCCGCCATCGACGGTGCACCTGCGGGTGTCCGCTCATTCGCCAGCTGCACCCGGCTATGGTGCCGGGCGTAGGCGAAATAAATGACCAGGCCAATCGCCAGCCAGATCACCAACCGTGCCCAGGTTTGCCAACCCAAGCTAAACATCATCAGCAAGGAAACGGCAATGCCCATGATCGGCGTGAATGGAATCCAGGGGGCGACGAAAGCTCGCGGAACATCGGTTCCACGTCGGCGCAGGATCCAGACACCGCTGCAAACGATCACGAAGGCCAGCAGGGTGCCGATCGAGACCAGCTCGCCGAGCACGTTGATCGGGGTCAAGGCTGCCACGGCAGCGACGCAGACGCCTACCAGGATGGTCGAGATATACGGCGTGCGGAAGCGGGGGTGCACGGCGCTGGCCCATTGGGGCAGCAATCCGTCCTTCGACATCGAAAAAAACACCCGCGATTGTCCGAGCAACATTACCACCATCGTGCTGCTGAGCCCGCAGATGGCGCCGAGCTTGACCAGCCGGCTGCCCCACTGGACCCCCGTCATATCGATTCCGATGGCAATGGGATCGGGAACATCGAGACTGGTATATTTCACCAGCCCGGTCAGTACCCCGGCGACCAGAATGTACAAGATCGTACAGATCACCAGAGATCCGAGTATGCCGATGGGCATATCACGCTTGGGATTCTTGGCTTCCTGCGCGGCCGTCGATACCGCGTCGAAACCGATGTAGGCGAAGAATATGATGCCCGCGGCGGTGGCAATCCCCGACCAACCGAAATCCCCATAATGTCCGGTATTTTCGGGAAGAAATGGGGTCCAATTGGCTTGCGCTTCGGCTCGATGGGCCAGAATGTAGTTGGCGCCGAGCGCCAGGAATATCAGCAGCACGCATACTTTCACGACGACAATGAAGGAGTTGAAGTTGGCCGACTCCTTGATGCCGATCACCAGAACCGCGGTGACGAGCAAGATCCCAATGAAGCCGAACAAATTAAAGGAGGAGTACTGATGGGGGAGGGTGGCGATGTCGATGTGGTTGAGATTGAGCAGCTTGGTAAATTGTGCGGTTAGCCGCTCCCAGTGACCGTTGTAAAGAAGAAAGACGGTGCCGGGCGCGCCCGCCCATTTGGGCGAGAGGCGGATGCCAAACTCCGCAAGAAAGCTGAGGACGTATCCACTCCATCCGCTGGCCACCGTCGCGGCGCCCAGCGCATATTCCAGAATCAGGTCCCAGCCGATGATCCAGGCGATAAATTCTCCCAGGGTTGCATATCCATAGGTATAGGCCGAACCCGCCACGGGAATCATGGAGGCAAACTCGGCGTAGCACAGGCCGGCAAATACGCACGCCACCGCCGCCAGCGTAAACGACAGGATGATGCCCGGCCCCGCGTGGTTGGCCGTCGCGGTTCCGGTCAGCACGAAGATTCCGGTGCCGATGATCGCGCCAATGCCAAGCGAAATCAGGTTGGTGGGCCCCAGGGCTCGTCGCAGGCTGTGTTCCCCGGTCTCACCGGCCTCCGACAGAATGGTGTGGAGTGGTTTTCTTGCCCAAAGGTTTGGCATTCAGTTCTCCTGGTCGACCTCGTCCCCTTGCTGCCGCCAAAGGTAATACACCGGGATCCCGAGGAGCACAATCACCAGCCCCGGCCACGTGTATTGCGGCTTATAGCGTAATAGTACGACATCAATAAACAAAGCCATCACAAGATAGCCCGCGGGCAGGACCGGATAGCCAATGGCGCGATACGGTCTTTCGGCACCTGGATGTGTCCGCCGCAATACGAATAGTCCCAAGATGGTGAGGATGTAGAACACCAACACGGCAAAAACGATGTAGTCGAGCAACTGCCCATAGCTGCCGGAGACGCACAGCACCGAGGTCCAGACCATCTGGACCATCAAGGACACGGCCGGAGTCTTGTAGGCGGGATGCAGGGTTGCCACCTTGCGAAAGAACAATCCGTCCTTGGCCATGGCGTAGTAGACTCGCGCCCCGGCCAAGATCAGGCCGTTACAGCAGCCGAAGCTCGAAAGCATGATCGCGGCGGCCATCAATCCGCCACCGGCGGTGCCGAACAGCTGGGTCATCACGGCGGTGCCGACGCGATCTTCGGTCGCATAGCTGATACCACGCTCCAAGGTTGTGGCCGCGCCGGCCACGCCCTCGAGGGGCAAGACGCACAGATAGATGAGATTGCAGGCGATATAGAGAGCGATGACCAGGCTGGTCCCGACGGCGAGCGAAAGCGGCAGATTGCGGCTGGGATGCTTGACCTCGCCTGCCGTAAAGGTGACGTTGTTCCAGGCGTCGGCAGCGAACAAGGATCCTACTTGCGCCACCGCCAGTACCGTCAGGGTGCCGACCACGACTCCGCCGCCGAGGTTGTGCATGGCAGAAAGCCCGGCATTGCGCCAAAAATTTCCCTGGAAATTGGCGGCCAGCGCCCGGCCGTTTCTCCCCAGGAAAACTCCTACCAGAACCAAGCCAAACAGGGCCGATACTTTGGCGGCGGTGAAGATATTCTGAATCATCGCGCCCGTGCGGATTCCGAAAATATTAATCAGGGAAAGCGCCACCACCACCAGGATGGCCACCAGGTTCTGGGTGTTCAGCCCTACGTCCATGTTCCCCAGAACCATGGACCCGACGTGAATGGGAGGGACTTTCCAGAAGTGCAGGATCCAGTTGGTAGAGGAGATCGAGGGAAAGAAGACGCCGAGAAATTTGCCGAAGGCGACTCCCACGGCCGCGATGGTGCCGGTCTGAATCACTAAAAACAGGGTCCAGCCGTAGAGGAACCCCCAGAGCGGTCCCAAGGCTTCGCGCAGGTAGACATATTGTCCACCTGCCCTGGGCATCATGGCCGCCAACTCGCCATAGCACAGGGCACCCACAACGGTCATGAATCCGGTAACCACCCAGGCGCCCACCAGCAGCGCAGGAGAATGCACTTCCCGGGCGATTTCCGCCGACACGATGAAAATGCCGGAGCCAATCATGGAGCCCATGACCAGCATGGTGGCGCTGGTCAGCCCTAGCCCTTTCACCAGCTCCGGATCCTGGTGAGTATGAATGTCCCAGTCGGTCGGGGCGGTTTCCCCCGGCGCGACTTTGGTTGTGTCTGGGCTCACTGTGCTCCCTAGTCCCTTCTAGGTTGCCGGGCAAACGAAGCGAAGTGCAGTGATGACTTTACTCCAAGATACGCAAAAATTCCTCCGCTGATTTGCGGGGCTCCGGTAGCAAATCGGATATCACCGCTACCGAGTCCGCCCCCGCCTCGAGTACCGATCGGCAATTCTGCCGGGTAATTCCGCCGATCGCCACCAGCGGCTTGCGGGTAAGTCGACGTACCCTCCGCACCCCCGCGAGGCCGACGACCGGATCCGGGCGGGCCTTGCTCGAGGTCGGAAACACCGGGCCGATGGCAATATAGTCGGCGGAGGTCGGATCGGCTTCCGCGACCTGCTCGGGACAGTGAGTCGAAACACCCAGCCAGAGGCTTGGGCCAATCACCTTCCTGGCGCCCTCAACCGACAAGTCTTCCTGCCCTACGTGTACCCCGCCAAAGTCGGCGGCCCGCGCCAAGTCCGCACGGTCATTCATGATCAGCCGGAGGGAGCCCCCCAGTTGCCGTCGGAGGAGAAGGGCCAGTCGCAGAACCGTGCGCCCACTCTCGGACTTGTCGCGATACTGCAGGAGGGGCAAGCCGGCCGCGGAGAGCTCCTGGGCCGTCGAGAGAAGCTCTTCCTCACGGGAAAAGCGAGACCGATCGACAATCGCGTACAGTCGCGGAAGCTGAATCATAGGATCCGGAGACGCGGATCCTTCGGGGGATCAAGCACGCTTCTCGCTCCTGCCCGCGGCCAAGGTGTGAGCCCCTTCCGGCTCATGTTTCTCGAGCAGGTGGGGGATGAAGGTGGTATCGATCCGCCCGGCTCGAAAATCCGGGTCGGCAAGAATCCTGCGGTGCAGAGGAATGGTTGTATAAATCCCTTCGACGATAAACATTTCGAGGGCGCGGGACATGCGGGAGACGGCTTCGTCGCGATCTTTGCCGCGCACGATCAGCTTGGCAATCAGGGAGTCATAATAAGGAGGAATGACCCCCTCCGCATACGCGGCCGTATCGATCCGCACTCCGGTTCCGCCGGGTGGATGGAAAGCCGTGATCTTGCCGGCCGAAGGCGTGAACTTCTCGGGATGTTCGGCGTTGATGCGGCATTCAATGGCATGTCCGCGATGCAAGATGGGTCCGTGCAGCACCGTGTCCATACGCTCGCCCGCCGCCAGCAGAATCTGGCTCTTCACCAGATCTACATCGGTAACCATCTCCGTCACCGGGTGCTCCACTTGAATGCGGGTATTCATCTCGATGAAGTAGAGCTTCCTGTCCTCATCCATCAAAAACTCGACCGTTCCTGCATTCACGTATCCAATCGCGGACAGAGTAGTCGACAGGATTCGCCCAATGGAAGCGCGGAGTTCCGCGTTCACCTGCGTGGAGGGTGATTCCTCGAGCAGTTTTTGGTGCCGCCGCTGGATGGAACACTCTCGTTCCCCCAGGCTGACCACCGTCCCGTATTGATCGCCCAGAACCTGAAACTCGATATGCCGGGGGCGTTCGATGAACTTCTCGAGATAGAGGTCGCCATTGCCAAAGGCGGCGGCCGCTTCCGACTGGGCCGCCTTAAACAGGTTGGGTAGCTCCTGCTCATCGCGTACGATGCGCATGCCGCGGCCACCCCCGCCCGCCGAAGCTTTGATGAGGACGGGAAACCCAACCTGCCGGGCCCATTCGAGCGCCTCACCTTCGCCTTCCAGGATTCCCTCCGAGCCGGGCAGAATGGGAACGCCGGCGCGTTTCATCGCGGTCCGCGCTTTTTCCTTTTCCCCCATCAGACGGGTGATGTCCGGAGGCGGTCCGATGAATTTGATGTTGCTGGTCTCGGTGACCTCGGCGAAGTTCGCGTTCTCCGCCAGCAAACCGTAACCGGGATGGATGGCGTCCACGTTGCTGATTTCCGCGGCGCTGATCACCGAAGGGATACTGAGATAGCTATGGGTAAGCTGGGGAGGCCCGATGCAGATCGCTTCGTCGGCAAAGCGCACGTGCAGCGAATTGCGATCCGCCTCGCTGTAAACCGCTACCGTGCGGATGCCGAGCTCCTTGCAGGCACAAATCACCCGTAGGGCGATCTCCCCCCGGTTTGCAATCAGAATCTTCTTGAACATGAAAGGTTGCGCCCGGTCTTGCCACGGGCTGTACCAGGGAGCGGCCGGTCACTTGGGGTGACACACCGCCCAACCCGGCGCACCAAGACCGTCCCGAACTCCGCCCTGTCAACTCAGCCGGATGACGAACAACTCCTGCCCGTACTCAATGGGCTGTCCGTTGGTCGCTACTTTCTTGACAATCTCGCCCGCGACATCCGACTCAATCTCGTTCATCAACTTCATGGCCTCGACGATGCACAACAATTGTCCGACTTCAACCGTATCTCCCACCTTGACAAAGGGTGGTGCCCCGGGTGAGGGCGACTCGTAAAACGTTCCCACGATGGGAGAGCGCACCGAGTGCAGTTTCTCTTGTTCTGCGCTGGGAACTCCCGCGGATGGCGAGGCTGCTTCGGTGGGAGCGGTCGCCGGGTGCGCGGAGTCTCCCGGGACTGAGGCTCGCGGTGCCAGCTGGGCGCCAAAGTGGGGAACCGAAGTCGGCGAAATGGCCTGATCTCCGCCCCGCTTAATGCGCACCTTTACGTCACCGCGCTCCAGTTCAAATTCGGCGATATCTTTTTCGATCAGGAACTCGATCAGTTCCTTCAGCTCTTTTTGATTCATGGTGTGTCGTACAAGCTGGCAGCCAAAGGCTATAGTTCGATCAGTTCCTTGCTGGTCGGGGTCAATACTTGGTACCCCTGTTCGGTCACGGCAACCATATCTTCAATACGCACGCCGCCGAAACCGGGCACATACACCCCTGGTTCGATGGTGATTACCATTCCTGCACGCAGTGGCTCGGTTTGAGCGGCTGCGATGCGCGGAGCCTCATGAATCTCAAGCCCCACCCCGTGCCCCGTAGAGTGCGTGAAGTATTGTCCTAACCTTTTGTGATTCAGCACCTTACGAGCTGCGGCGTGAACCCTCTCGATCCTTACTCCCGCCCGCACCGCTTCGATTGCGGCTTGTTGGGCCTCACGGACTGCGCAGTAAATATGCCGCGCCTTCGCGCTCGGTGTGTTCACGTGCACGGTGCGCGTCATATCAGAACAATAGCCCGCGAGTATAACACCAAAGTCACACACCACGAATCCTTGCCGGGGAATGACGGCACTCGTGGCTCGGCCGTGGGGCAGTGCCGACCTTTCTCCCGAGGCGATAATGGTTCCGAAGGACATACCCTCAGCGCCCGCCTGCCGGGCGGCGTACTCCATTTCCGCCGCCACTTCAACCTCCTTGATTCCGGGGCGTATGGTTTTGAGCGCTACCTTGAACAGATTTGCCCCCAACCGGGCGGCGGCACGCAAGCTATCGATCTCCAGCGGATCCTTTACGGCTCGGGCCTGTTCGACCAGGGGCGGAGCTTCTCTCACGCGTACGCCCCGGCCCGCGCTCTTGGCCAGTTGCTGGCGTTCGGCGACCGTCAAGTGTTCGCTCTCGATTCCCAGCACTTTGATCTTGCGGCCCTTGGTCGCGAGCCATTCTGCGGCTGCGATCAAGGCCGGCCGGGTACCGATCACGACGGCAGCTCCCTTGACCTCGGCGCGGGCTTGCTCCTTATATCTTCCGTCGCTAAAGAACAGGCTGTGCGATGGTGCCAGGAGGAGCACTCCGGCACTGCCGGTAAATCCGCAAAGATAGCGAATGTTGGGAAGATGCGTGACCACGATCGCATCCAGGCGATGTTGGCCGAGCGCACGCTGCAGTTGTTCTTGCCGGGCTTGGTAGTCCATCCCTTAAGAGTCTAGCAAGCCCGTAGCGGCTCGACCGCCACTAGCAGGAACGTCGACAGTTTTCTGGCTGGGATTCGGCCATTGGGCGCGGCAGTTGGGATCGAGGATTGGGCCTAAAAGCAAGAACCGCCGGTTCCTCACGAACGGAGGACCGGCGGCTGCCGTACTGCTAACTCGTTGCTATGTCTGAATGATCCGTGGAGTGATGAAGAAGATAAGCTCCTGGTTTTGGGTCGAGACCGTCTGGTGCTTAAACAGGTTGCCCAGCCATGGAATGCTGCCGAGCACGGGCACTTGATCGATCGTGACCGAGTTGTTGGTTTGAATGACTCCGCCGATCACCACCGTGCCTCCGTCGGTCACCAGCACTTGCGTCGTAGCTTGCTGAGTAATCAGGGTGGGGTTGCCCTGAATCGACTCGCCAAAGTCGGGGGTGGTATTCTCCACATCCACGTTCAGGAAGATGGTACCTTCCGATGTGATCTGGGGAATCACCGTCAAGCGAAGGAAAGCATCCACATAGGTGACGGTGGGTGGACCGCCCAACTGCGCCTGGGTCACGATCGGTACGCGAACGCCCTGACGAACCAGCGCTTGAATATTGTTCTGGGTTACGACCCGCGGACGGGACAGGATCTTCACCAGGCCGCGAGATTCAGCCATGGTCAGGATGGCGTCGATGCGCACGTGCGCGCTCGCCGTAGTCAGGTTGATGCCGCTGGTCGGGCTGGTGGAAGCCAAATTGGAAAACAGCGGGATTTGGACTCCGGAAGTCGCGGTCGGCGCCGAGGTTCCGACAATCGGATAGAAGGGTATGATGCCGAAGGTCGAATTCGGCGTACTTCCCACGGCACTGGCGCCTCCGAGTCCGGTGCTAGCGTTGCCGAAGCCGAAGCCCAGCTGGGTGCCGATGTCGCGAGCGAAGCTGCGCGTGGCCGATACCACCCGAGCCTCGATCTCCACCTGCTGCGTCTTGGTATCCAGTTGCGTCAGCAGCCGGTCCAGGGCAGGCATCACCGAGGGAACATCGGTCACGATGATGGCGTTGGTGCGCTCATCGGCGATCACATCGCCACGCTGGGAGATGAATTTCTTGCAGGTAACCACCAGGTCTTTTGCGTGAGCGTAGCTGAGGAATCGCGTGAAGGTGACCTTATCGACGGCCAGAGCTTCTGCTTCCCGCTGCGCGCGATGCGCATCGGCTTCCCGCCGCAGCGTCTCGATGGTTGCGATCCGCAGGACGTTCCCGTCCAGCTGTCGCGCCAAACCATTGTTCTTGAGAACGATGTCCAGTGCCTGATCCCAGGGCACGTCATCGAGCACGATCGTCAAGGTACCCTTGACGTTGGGATCGAGCACCACGTTGAGACCGCTGATCTCATGAATCAGGCGGAAGAAATCTTGCAGGTCGACATCCTTCAAGTTCACCGAAATCGGCTCGCCCGTGTACTGCGGCTCATGCTTGGCCGGCTCTTGCGAAGCCTGGGCCTTTTGTTGGGCCGCCAGATTCACGGCTGGCTGACTCGGAAGCGCCGGAGCTGCCGAGGTGTCTTGCCCGTTCTGAGCGGCGCTCGGCGTCGGCAGCAGATTGCCCTCGGGCCGCTCGACAAATTTGGCAGCAGCGTCGACTGCCCGGGCGGGCGGGGCTACGGCTGGAGCCGCATCCTCGGTCGGCTTCGCCGACTTGTAGGAAGGCTCGATGAACACATAGTTGTTCGGGGAAGAGGTCGCGGTGTTCGGGGTTGTGGCCGTCGTCGAGGCAGCGGTGGTGTCGCTCGTCGTCGCCGCAGAGATCGCCGGTTTGGCGGTTCCTCGCGCACTCTGAGCCGGGTGCAGCCTTACCACCAGCTTGTTCTCTCCGCCCGGAGCCATCTCGTAGGTACACGCCTGCAACAGGTCGATCACCACACGGGTCGTCGGCGGATTCTGGTCCATGCCGATACGGACGCCCTTCACACCGTCACGGCCGACGCTCAGGTAATTGCGGGAGGTCGCAGCCACGGTGTTCGGCAGAATGACCAGTACCCGAGCCGGTGATTCCAGCTTGCTGAGCCGGGGCACCACCGTCCCGAGGGCGGTCATCTCCACGTTGATTCCGTCATCCACCCGCACTACCTCTACCCGTTGCAAAGTGGCATGCTTGGTCTTGTCCAGGCCCGTCTGCGCGCCCGCAGTCACGACCAGTAGCGGTAGCAAAACAACCAGCAGTTGCTTTCGCATGTCCTATCTCCCCACGGGCTCGCACGATGCCAGCCTCGTGATCTCCTCTCTCTCAATCTGCCCGCGAACCCGATCGAAGGGGCCCGCGCCTACCCCACTAGGCAGCCGGGGTAGCGATCTTTTTCGTAATCTCGCGCGTGAAAGGCTTGCCCAGCTGGTCCTGCCCGCTTTCGCTGAAGATCACGGAGTCTCCCGTAATCTTCACGACATAGCCGTTAAACACCGGGTCGTTCTCGCGCAGAAAATACGCCTTGTTCAACGAGTTCACTACGACCGCGATCATGCCGTTCTCGCACTTCACAATTCCCGTCAGCATGATTTGGCCGATCTCCAGGCAGCGCTTGCCGCCCGTATTGCATCCCGTCGGGCCTGAAATATGAGTCACAACCGGGCTGACGAAAGGATCCCGCCGTCCCGCGGAAGAGTATTCTTTGGGTTCCCTCTTCTTCGACTCCTCGGGATTCTTCTTGTCTTCGACGGCAACCGCCGGCGGGGGAGTGGCGGGCGGCTTGGTTGCGACGACGGGTTGAGCCTTTGGCTTCGGGCTGGCCGACTTGGCCGCAGCACCCGCGACCTTGTGGGTTCGATGCGGCGCCGGCTTGACCGTAGTCCGGCTCGCAGCAGCCGGGGCTGCTGCACCGCTCGTTTGGCTTGCAGCCGGTTGTGC
>Ga0187780_10003505_pt1 | contig 11840 bp, 16 predicted proteins | sample 1015_Q2_SP10_20__FD_132429 | JGI IMG/M metagenome (GOLD analysis project Ga0187780, IMG submission 132429) | Tropical peat soil microbial communities from peatlands in Department of Meta, Colombia - 1015_Q2_SP10_20_MG | ecosystem: Environmental > Terrestrial > Soil > Wetlands > Peat | place...
TATTGCACCTGGCCCTGCTGGCGCAGAAGATAACCGACCTGCGCTACCGCGGGATCGTCGCGGCGAATCGCGCGGGCATCTGCGACCGTTATCGTACTGGCGCTCCCGTAGCCGGCGCGGATCCCGCCAGAGGTGATTGCGCCGGGCAGGATCACGACGACATTGGTGCCCAGACTCTCGATCTGCTTGCGCACCGCTTCGTTAGCGCCCTGACCGATGGCAACCATGGTGATGAGCGCCGCGACGCCAATGAACACGCCCAACATTGTAAGCGCGGAGCGCATCTTATTGCGTCCGATCGCTTGGGCGGCAGTGGCGAGCACCATGAATCCAAACGCCAGATGCGGGCGAGAAATTTGCGAAGCACCCGCCACACGCGGCCTGAAAAAGCCGGAGCGCCTCGGCTTAGCGACGGGCGCCGCTCGCGCCGGCTTGCTAACGCGTTCGTCGGAGATAATCGTACCATCACGCATCGTCACGATCCGATCGGCATATGCGGCGATGTCGGACTCATGCGTCACCAGCACGATGGTGAGGCCCTGCTCCCGATTGAGTGAGACCAGTGTTTCCATGATCTCATGCGACGTTCGACTGTCGAGATTGCCGGTCGGTTCGTCGGCCAGAAGAAGACTCGGCGAGTTGATCAGCGCGCGCGCAATCGCGACGCGCTGCTGTTGGCCGCCGGAAAGCTGGCCAGGCGTATTACGCTCGCGATCGGCGAGGCCGAGAAAGCTCAGAACGGCGCGCGCCCGCTCGAGACGGACCGCACTCTGCGCGGGTCCGGAAGCGCCGTAGTAGAGCGGCAGACTGACATTCTCGACGGCGCTGGTGCGGGCCAATAAGTTGAAGCTCTGAAAGACGAAACCGAGCCGTTCGCTACGGATGCGGGCAAGGTCGGGTTCGCGCAGCCCGGCGACGTCCACGCCTTCGAGTAGGTAATGTCCGCTCGTGGGGCGATCCAAGCAGCCAAGAATATTCATGAGCGTCGATTTGCCGGAACCTGACGAGCCCATGATGGCAACGAATTCTCCTGGTTGAACGGTTAGGCTGATCCCACGCAGCGCCTGCACCTTGACGTCGCCGAGGACGAAAGTGCGTGTCAGGTTCTCGACTTTGATGATCGGCTGCGCCGCTACCGGCCTTTCTTGCTCCATGACATACGCTCAGAACCGCGGCGGCGGACTCGATGGATTGCTGCCTTGCGCAGCGCTTTCCGCGGTAATCACCTGATCTCCCGGATGGATATCGTCCTGAACGATCTCGGTGAAATTGCCATCGTCGAGACCGGGGACGATAGGCACCGCAACAGGCGTACCGTCGCGCAGCACCCATACGCGCTCCGATCCGCTTGCCGGGGTGCGCGTCGCCGCGACCGCTGAAAGGCCGCCAGGCGTATAGCGTAGCGCCTGATTGGGTACGCGCAAGACTTCGGTCCGCGCATCAATGACGATCTGGACGGATGCGGTCATGCCCGGCACCAGTGCTAGATCACTGTTATCAACCCCGACCACGACGTCGTATGTCACCACGTTCTGTACCGTGTTCGGCGACTGGCGGACTTGCGTCACGACGCCCTGAAAGATCCGCTTGGGAAAAGCATCGACGGTGAAGGTTGCCTTGTCTCCCTCCTTAACGCCGCCCATATCGCCTTCGCTGGTGTTGGTATCCACCTCCATCTGCTTGAGATCGGTGGCGATGAGGAACAACGTCGGCGTCTGAAAACTGGAAGCAATGGTCTGTCCGCCGGTTACATTGCGGGACACCACGGTGCCGTCCACCGGCGACACGATATTGGTGTATTCGAGATTGAGCTTGGCGCTTTCCACATAGCCCTGATCGAGTTTGACCGTCCCTTCATCCTGATTGACTACGTAAGCTTGATCCTCTGCCTGTTGGCGGGCGATCGAATTCTGCGTGGCGAGCTGTTGGTACCGAGCGAGGTCTGTCCGATCCTTCTCCAAGATAGCCTGATCGCGCAGAAGCTGGCCGGAATATTGATCAAGGGTCGCCTGATAGGGACGCGGATCGATCTTGGCACAGACCTGACCCGCCCTGACGTGGGTGTTGTAGTCACAATAAATATGTCTGATCACGCCGGAATCATAAGCGCCGACGATGATCGTCAGAACCGGGTTGACCGTTCCGGTTGCGGTCGCCATGCGGGAAATCGCGCCACGCGTGACCGGAGCGGTGACGTATTGTATCGGGCTCTTTCCGCTGATGGACCACCACAGCGTGCCGACTCCCGCCAGAACGCAGAGCGCTCCGATTGCTGCAGCGAGCCAATATTTCTGCCTTCCGGGTTCCATCTTGCGTGCAGCGATCAGCGACGCCGGAAACTTCAGTACAGTGCGGCCGGCCTCAGCTTGTGATGTATCTGAGCTAAGATTCATCCAAATCTCCTACCGCTCAGCGGTTAGCCTCCGATTGCCGGCAATGTCCAAATTCGGTAACGACCTTGTCTGTCGCGTAATGCTGCCACACGATGCCTAATGACGATCGGTCGATGCCGACGCTGACGCTGTTGACGTCTCCGCTGATGGCGATGTTGCTGATCGAGACGTTGCTGAAGCTGTAATTCTGATTGCCGTCCTGCGCCTTCAGTGTTTTGGCGCTCTCATCGAACATGATAACGAGTGCGCGATTTTCAGCCCCCAGTTGTTCGGCGGTGTCGATCAAGACGCAATCTAATTGTTGTGCCCCCGCGGACGCTTCGATCCACGCCACGAGCGAGATTAAAACAGGTACAATAATTGCCGCCACCGAGCGAACCTTTGGTGATCGCATCTTGTCTTCAATCGCACGCTCATCCTGGACGCAGTCAAGAGCAAATTCGGCCAGCTGGTGGCTGCTCACATTGATTTGGGTCAATGGCAGGCCAGGGCGAAATAGCGCCATCAGGAGCCCAGGCGTGCTATGTAGATCAATCGACGCCAAGCCAGGGAAATGCGGCCAATTTGATCGAATCCGTCGAGCCCAAGGCGAATGAGCTTTCCGCCGCAGGCTGTCCGACGATAGGCCTCGAACCATGCGAACATCATGCGACCAGACTCGCGGCCGCAAAGTGCCGGACTGCGGTTGGTAGCTAACCAATGGCGGTGGTTGCGCGTTTCTACACGACGAAGTGAGGAATTTGAGCAATTTCCCGCTGGTTGGACGCGTCTTAATAACCCATGCGCCGGTACATCCGCGCCGCAATTGCGGTCAGAACTATAGTCGTAACCAGAAGAACCGTGTTATCGAGCGCCAGTCCGTAATCTGAGGTGCCCTTCACCAGCATCAATGCCCTGAGGGATAGCTCTCTCCCGCTTCGCTGCCCGCGCTCAGCAGCCGTACAAAAACGTCGTCCAGCGTGGCGTCCGGGGCAACCTTTGCCTTAAGTTCTGACGGCGTTCTGACGGCCACAATCCGGCCGCGGTCGACCACTGCGATACGATCACAAAACTCGTCGACCTCGTCCATGTCATGTGAGGTAACAACCATCGTGCGCTGAAACGTGCTTCTGAGATCGAGCACGCGCTCCCAAACCGCTTCGCGTGCACTCGGGTCTAGTCCTACAGTCCGCTCGTCGAGGAACAGCACTGTCGGCCGGTGCAACAAGCTTTGGGCGATCTCGAGCCTCCGAATCATGCCGCCGGAGAAATGCCCGACGACACGATTGGCGGCCTCGGCCAACCCCATGCGCGCAAGTGCGCGGCTTATCCGCTGCGCCCGTTCGCTGCGCGGCACGCAGTAAAGACGGGCAGAAAGCAGCAGATTCTCATTAGCTGTCAGTGCCCCATCCGCGGACAACAGTTGCGGCACATACTCAATATTCAGACGTACTTGCGCCGGTTCGCGGACGATGTCACAGCCAGGCACCATCGCTGTGTCGGAACTCGGGGGCAACAGCGTCGTTCAGCATTTTAATAAGTGTGCTTTTGCCGGCTCCGTTGGGACCGATCAATCCGAAAATCTCACAACGATTTACCGAAAGCGTAACATGATCGACTGCGATCAGATCGCCAAAAGTTGGCGTCAGAGCGGTCGTTTGCACAACCACGTCGCCAACCCGCAAATTAGACTGGGTACCTGACATGAAAGAATCCATAGTTCCGCAATGTATATAATGACAGATGATAGTCGCAGAAACCGCTATCGCGCGCTGAGTGCGATGCTGGTTCGGTCTGGCTGGAGTGGAGGTAGACTAGGATCGACTAAGAACATTCCAGAATCATCAGGACGGTTGATAAATATTCATCGATAGATCGGATAATCGGAGCGACAAGATGCAAAAAAATCGCATGACGAGGGCCGCGGCGATCAAATGGGTAATAATTACCAGTGCAATCGGCGGATTTAGTGCGTGCGCATGGGCTCAAGATATTGCGGAAGGCAAAATGCAATATCAGTCCAGTTGTGCGGCGTGTCACGGCACCGATGCAAAAGGCGACGGCCCAGTTAGCACTGCGTTGAAGACGCGCCCTGCGGATTTAACAGTTCTCGCTAAGAACAATAATGGCGTGTTTCCTTACGATATGGTGTACCAAGTGATTGACGGGCGAAATTCGACAATTCCCAGCCATGGCACTCGTGAGATGCCAATTTGGGGATACCGATTCGGACCCCCGCAAGCATTTCGATTTAAGCATCACATCTTGGCCGTGATCGATTACCTAAAGAGCGTACAAAAGTGAGCCTAGCAGCAGCCTCTAGAGGCGTCGTTGTCGCGGGAATCATCAAGTTGAGGTTGCCGACGCGATAGTGCGCGCTAAATGACGGTAGCACCTTTGTTATCGAGCGCATTGCGCCCCGATGATGTCCCTCGGAAGACCTCCTCACATTAGGGCTGTTGTTCTCGGGCTGAACGGTAGTTCGCTTACCTCGGTCCGGTTCATGATTGCGACTGACCACTAGCAAATCTTGGCTGGCGGTCGACTCGCCTGTGCGCGCACAGAGCCGCTTGCGCTAGATCAATTCCGAACCAGGAATACATATTAGATACTGGATAGTGGGCATGAGTGATACGAGGGAGTTAGGTCATGATGACACGCCGGCAGGCTAGTGCAGGACTACTCTCAAGTAGTGCATTTGCAGCGACACAAACCGTCTTGGCTCAGGAAATCGGAGCCGTGGAACTGCCGCCTGCTCGCACCGATGGCGGCAAGCCTCTTATCCAGGCGCTCAGTCTACGACGTTCGATCCGCGAATACGCAGACAAACCATTGACCATGCAAGTGCTGTCTGACCTGTTATGGGCGGCCTTTGGCATCAATAGGCCGGCTACCGGCGATCGCACCGCGCCCTATTGGCGTCACGTCATGGTGATCGACGTCTATGCGGCGATGGCGGATGGCGTATGGCTCTACGAGCCGAAACGACACGTGCTCATCCCGCATCTGCGGACCGACATCCGCGCCCAAACCGGAACGCAGGACTTCGTTGACACCGCTCCTCTTAACCTCATCTACGTCGCGCATGGCGAGCGGATGCAAGACATCTCGGTAGAAGATCGGCATTTGTATGCTTCAGTCGACACCGGTTTCATCGGCCAGAACGTCTATCTGTTCTGTGCCTCTGAGGGTCTCGCGACTGTGTTTCGCGGTGCCGTCGATTACCAAACACTCGCCAACACAATGAAACTGGGCGCCGGTCAATTTGTGACCTTCGCACAAACAGTCGGATACCCAAAGATTTGAGAGCCTGCGCCTGGGAAGCTGGCGGTTCGCTGTTGCTGACGAAGGAAACGGAAAGCTGACATTAGGTCGTGAAATTTTCCGCCAGTCCGCCCCACCTCCAGCGAGAACGATGAGGTCCGTTGTTCCTCGGCGGTGTTGCCATGGGCGATGACTATTCTCATGTTCACACGCTCAAGCGGACGGCATTTCATTTAGCATCAGATGAAAACACAAATGAACCGCGTAGAAATAACTTGCAGAGCGCTGGAGGTAAAAAAAGCCCGCTTGGACGCAGAAAAATTGATCCAAATCAACGCGCCTACGCGACTCCGGCGCTTCCTTCTCGGCGCGATGAGAATCCTGCAAAAGCGGGTGGGCAGGATGGCATGTTCGAACGCACCATTCGCCTCAAGCGCGTCGCCGCAATTTCCTCAAAAGCTCCGGCGGGGCGCTGCGCGCTCAGGTGGTCGGGCTGCGGTAACACCGCTCTTTATCACCGATGCCATTTCGACCGCCCGATGGAAAAATCGATAATTGAAGGTTCGTCTATCGGCCTTCGCAGATACTTCTCGTCGTGCGTACCGATGAAACGGCGAGGTGGATTATGCAATTCACGCTTCACGTCAACGACCGGAATTATACGGTCGATGTCGATAACGATACGCCGCTGCTGTGGGTGTTGCGCGATGAAATTGATCTGAATGCCGCGGCTATTGCGCTTGCCATTGCGATTGGGCTTGCCGTGGGCCCCGACGCGAAGTGTCCTGTCCAGTTTAATTAGAGCGTCATCTCGGACTCGGGAACGCGCTCTTTTTTCTCCTCTGGAATTTCGGTCATTGTGGCTTCGGTCAGCAACAGCACGCTCGCCACAGACACCGCGTTTTCAAGAGCGACGCGAACAACTTTGGTTGGATCGATGATCCCCGCTTCCATCAGATCGACATACTCTTTGCGGCCGGCATCAAACCCTTCATCACCCTTGCTGCTCAACATGCGGGCTACGACGACGCCGCCATCGACCGCTGAATTCTCCGCAATCTGACGGGTGGGCGCCTCCAGCGCACGCCGCAAAATTTGGACGCCTGTCTTCTCGTCGCCGTCACATTTGGTTTCCTCGTCCGCCACAGCACCCACGCAACGAAGCAGCGCCAACCCGCCTCCGGGTACGATTCCTTCGGCGACGGCCGCTTTGGTCGCACTGATAGCGTCGTCGAATGCCTCTTTCTTCGATTTCATCTCGGATTCGGAAGGAGCACCGACGCGGATGACGGCGACGCCACCAGCGAGCTTTGCCAACCGCTCTTGCAGCTTCTCTTTGTCGTAATCGCTGGTCGTTTTCTCGATTTCGCGTCGGATCTGCTCGATACGTCCGTCAATCTGTCGCCGCTCACCGGAACCGCCGATGATCGTGGTATTTTCCTTGTCTACGACGATGCGTTTGGCGCGTCCGAGCTGAGCGATGACGACGTGCTCGAGCTTGAGACCGATCTCCTCGGAAACCACCTGTCCGCCGGTCAAGATAGCCATATCCTCCAACATGGCCTTACGCCGATCGCCGAAACCCGGTGCCTTTACGGCGCAGCTTTTGAGGCCGCCGCGAATATGATTGACGATCAGTGTTGCCAGCGCTTCGCCCTCAACCTCCTCGGCTACCACCAAAAGGGGCTGCGCCGATTTCACCACTTCATCGAGCAGCGGCAGCAGGTCCTTAAGCACGCCGATCTTGCGATCCGAAATCAGGATTAGCGCATCCTCCAAGACCGCCTCCATCTTTTCGGGATTGGTGATGAAGTACGGGGACAAGAAGCCGCGGTCGAACTGCATACCCTCGACTATGTCCAGCGTGGTTTCAGTCGTCTTCGATTCTTCAACAGTGATCACGCCTTCGCTGCCCACCCTGTCCATGGCCCCGGCGACCAGTTCGCCGATTGCCAGGTCGTTATGCGCGGAAATGGCGGCCACCTGTGCCGTTTCCTTACGGGTCTTGACTGGCCGTGACAGTGCCTTGAGGGCGTCGACGGCGCGTTTAGTCGCGCGATCCAAGCCGCGTTTTATGTCGATTGCGCTTGCGCCGGCCACCACATTACGCACGCCATCGGCGAAGATTGCATGCGCTAGGATCGTCGACGTGCTGGTACCGTCTCCCACCATGTCACCGGTCTTTTCTGCTGCCTGACGCAGCATCCGGGCGCCGAGGTTCTCTTCCGGATCCCTGAGATCAAATTCCTTGGCGATGGTGACGCCGTCGTTGCAGACAATCGGAGCACCCCACTTTTTCTCGATGAGGACCGCTTTTGACCGTGGGCCGAGTGTCACACGAACGGAATCGGTGAGCTGTGTGGCGCCACGCAATATCTTTTCCCGCGCGGCCGAACGGAACAAAACCTGTTTATGTGCCATTAGACGCCCCAGGTGGCTGTTTGAAAACCCGGTCAAATCTATCATTGAGACAACACCAGGTGTCTTTGATGCATGTCAACCACTGTCGCCCGGCCGTTCCCAAATGGTATACTTATGGTGATACGTGCCGACCGACCAGCGAGCAGGCACTTGAGGAAGGACTTTTCATTGTATTCCATGGCAAAGACAGGTCGAAAAATGTGTTGGAGAAAACCCTAGAACAGCGCAGGCCCGGTTCCTTGTAAGAGCGCTCCATCGAGTTTTTATACAGCCAAGCCCCTTTTTGGACATGAATTAGCGCACCGCGTCAGTTGACCAATTCTTGATTGTGCTATTCTTCACCGAGCAGCTTACGCGCTGAGTGATTTCAATTCCCTACGTAGATAGGGCTAGCGCATGGCGCAGACTTCTCTAACGCAACGCAAGCGATCACGATCACGCTTGCCGTCGGTCCCAGATTGTAGGATGCGTTCGGCCAATGGTCCTCAGCACCGAGGGCTGTGATGGCCATCGCGCGCTCGGCCATGTGCTCGCTGGTCCAGCAGAAGCGGCCGTATCAGCAGCAAGCATTTCCGAAGTTTTTGCGTCGCCTACCCATTAGTCGGCAATGCACGAGTCGCCCTCTCGAGCCAAAGCTCGATTCTTTTTATGCGGCAGGAACAAAGCCGGAGATATTATTCCAAGCACATGGAGCGAACGCCATGAGCGACAAGAGGCGGAGCTTTTTTGGCTGGGGATACGAGGACGACGCCGTTTCGGCTGAAGAGCTTAGTTGGTTTGAGCGGGCCTTGTCGAAGCTCTTTCAGGTCGATCATTTCGATCCGTCTCCCATGCCGCAGGAGTCCGAGATCACCCTGCGCTATCCCCGTGTGTCGCTGCCCGCAATCTTCAGGCCTTTCTGCACTGCGGACCAATACGACCGTTTGCTGCACGCTTACGGCCGCTCGGTACACGACCTCGCGCGGATGATCCTTCGGCGCGACTTCTCCAAACCGCCCGATGTGGTTGCCTATCCTCGCGACGAGGCGGAGATCCGCGCGCTGTTTGACTGGTGCGGAGAAAACGACGTCGCGGCAATCCCTTTTGGCGGCGGGTCAAGCGTTGTCGGCGGCGTGAACCCTCCCCGCGACGAGCATTATCGCGGCGTCGTAACTATCGACCTCAAGCATCTTAATCGTGTACTTGACGTGGACACAAAATCCCAAGCGTCGCGGATACAAGCGGGTGTTCTCGGCCCCGACCTCGAGCAGCAACTCAAGCATACTGGCTTGACGATGCGTTTTTGCTTCAAGCCTGGGAATTCTCCTCATTGGGCGGCTGGATTGCCACACGGGCCGCGGGCACTATGCGACCCTCCACACTCAGATTGACGATCACATTGAGAGTCTTCGCGTTGTAACGCCGGCCGGGCCCGTGGCGATGCAAACCTCGGGCGCCGGACCAAACCCCGATCGGTTGTTTCTGGTTCTGAAGGTGCCTTGGGCGTCATTACCGAGGCATGGGTGCGGCTGCATCGCCGACCGACCTATCGATTAGCGACAACTGTGCGTTTTCCGGACTACGAACAGGCAGTTGGTGCTGTGCGCGCCATCAGTCAGGCAGGACTGTACCCTGCCAATGCCGGGCCGATCGAGCGCGATGAAGCAAAATTTACTGAGGCCGGAGACGGCACTCACGACGTCTTAGTGCTGACCTTCGAGTCAGCCGACCATCCGCTCGAGGCCTTGATGAGCCGGGCGCTGGAGATTTGCGGCGACTGTGGCGGCCAATGGGATCGCGATGCGCGACTTGCCTTTTTAGCGTGACTAGCTTCGCTGCCCTTGCGGCAAGCCCCTTCGAGGGCGTTTGGAAGGTGAAGGACACGGCTGGACACCATTCGAAATTACGCTGTCGAGTGGCGGCGCCGCAAAGGCTACACGAGGCGAAGGAATGACGGCACCTGGAAGGAAGAAGGCGATTCAGCCGTGATCACCTGGAACCCGGTTGGACGACGAAGATAACGAAGCAGGGCAACAAATATGTCAAAGCGGCGTACCGCAAGGGCCAGTCGCTGACCGCGGCACCAGCGAACACCTCAGACGCCGAAAAGACCGAGTGAAATGCCGCCGGCGGCTCGCGTTTTCTTTTGAGGGCGACGGCCGCGACCGTCATTCTTGTCAATCCCAAATCGCGTCGAAGAAGACGATGAAAGCTAGCTCGTTGTTTCGATTTCTTCCGCTAGTTCTCTCCAGGCCCGAGCCATCTCTTGCAGTATTTTTCGATGCTCTTCCGTCCTAGCTTCTGCAGCCAGACAGTAACACTCTGCGGCAAATTCCCGATATTGATCAGGCGTTCTCATCTGGAGTTACCCCGCTGCGGTAAGCGAAAAGTGCTGCGCTTCAATGCTATCTAAGCCCGCCGCAGTGGCTTTGGCAGCTTCGCAAAGTTGACGTGCAGTCCGCAGCGCCTCCCACACAGCGGGAGGCCGTGAGATTAGACTTCCGCCTGCGCGTGGCAGCGACGGGGCACGCCGACGACCAGACTATCGGCAAGGCGTGACCGATCGCAGGTTTTCGGCGTGACCGCGGTACTCAAAGTTAGCCTTTAATGATGGGACTAGTCCGAACGCTCCGAGTAGAATTTTGGTGCGGGGTGTCAACCTGTGTAGGCTACGCGCCGCTGGGCCTCGCCTTCAACGGCAGTCTTTGGTTCCGCTGGCAGTTGTAGAACGGCGGCCTGCTGACCCTCCGCCAAAGCTGTCAGGAGGACGATTTGGCCGTCCGGAAACTCCAACGCATCGTGATGCGCCGTTATCCATTCTTTATTGATTTGTCTAAAGATCGCTGTCCTATGGGCAATCACTTTATTGCGCCAGGCAAGCAGGCCAGTCGGTAAACAACGAACTTCGTCGGCAAAGGACAACTCTGTCCCCGGTCGAACGCAAACCGCCACGTTCACATCTTCCGATGCTGCGAACCCTCGTGTACCCGTGCCGAAGTTGCGTGTGATGAGCTTGTCACCAACTTTCGCCGGTCGCGACTTGATGCTGTGGAGACTGTAGTCACACATCTCGGAACTCCTTAATTGGATACCCCCTTAGCGACACAGCGTAGCGCTATTTCTGGGCCAATGCAGTAGAACCAATGACAGAAAATTGCTGTAAAGATTGATCCTGATCAAACTTTTGCGGGCTACATATTAAATCATGCCTTCGCCCTTTGATCTGGGTCAAGTCGGGCAATGGTCGGTCAAGCCCTCACCGACGCACTTGCGTCTTGTGCCAAAGATCGAAAAGAAAGACGCCTATGTGCTAATTCCCTGTGCCAAAACTGCTCCATTGCCCGGCTTAATCGCGGCTCGTCGATGCGCTAGCTACCGGTGCGGCCGGATCACCCGGCGATCTTGTCGAAGGCGTCGCGGTCAACAATCCTTAGGTGCTCTCGATCACGGAGCTTAATTACGCCGCGCGTGGTTAAGGTTCGAAACGCTCTGCTCACAGCTTCAAGCGTCGTGCCGATGTACTCACCGATGTCCGAACGGTCCATCGGCAGATGGATTTCCGCTATTTGTTGCCCTCTGGAAATTTGGAGTTGCTCGATGAGTTGCAAGAACATGGCGAGCTTAGTGACGGCTCGTTTCTCGCTTAGCAAAAAAGCATGGCGTTGCGCGTGCCGCAGGTCCTGACACAGCTTGCAAATAAGGTGAAAATCAAACTCGGTATCCTTGGCAAGGTGGCGGCGCAGCATGGTGACCGGAAGACGGTAAGCGATCACGTCCGTTATCGCCTTGGCTGAGTTCGCATAA
>Ga0187780_10003506_pt1 | contig 11839 bp, 9 predicted proteins | sample 1015_Q2_SP10_20__FD_132429 | JGI IMG/M metagenome (GOLD analysis project Ga0187780, IMG submission 132429) | Tropical peat soil microbial communities from peatlands in Department of Meta, Colombia - 1015_Q2_SP10_20_MG | ecosystem: Environmental > Terrestrial > Soil > Wetlands > Peat | place...
GCCCGCTTTTTTCGTCTGGACCATATCTCTATTCATACCGGAACACTGATATTGCCATCCCAGGTTTCCCCAACACGCTAAACATTTATCAGTTGCAGAACCAGGTTCCGGTCCCCAAGGTGCACGCTACTATTCCGCAGTGGTGGAGCTTGTCGGACAATCATGGAGTGCTGACACTGATCCCCCTCTCGTCAAATGTGCCGGCAGGCTACACTGAGATTCTCATCTATGACATTACTTCGGGTGCGATTGTCAGTCGGGACTTCAATATTCTTTTGCCGGCGGACGCCAACAATTTCGTGCCCGATAACGCAATCGCCGTTGGCAATCGTCTTTTCGTCTCCGCAATAAACAACAACGTCACCTCGCCCGGCTATATCCTCACTTACGATCTCACGACCTCGCCGCCGGCTTTGCTCGGCACGGTCAGCGGCAGAAGCCTGGCGTTTTACGCGTCCGGGAATTTTCTATTCGGCGCTCTTGGCGGCATGGACACCTATGACATTTCCGGTCAACTGCCGCAACATCTGAGTCACGTCGAGGGGGTGAACGCCACCCAGCTTGCAGGCACGCAACTGCTGGCCCGCACCGAGCAGCAAGGCTTTCGCATGTTTGATTTCAGCAATCCCCAGACGCCAAAGCAGACGGCCATTTTGTTCGACGGTATGATCTCCGGCTACGACATCAGCCAGTGGGCTGGCAACTACGTCTACGAAGCGCAGGGTGACGGAGGGATTGCCATATTCGATGCTACACAAACCGGCGGCCCGGTCGAGCAAGGTTTGCTCTATGGTGGGCCACACCTGACGGTTACTGCATATGACCTTCTTTCACAACCTCCCTATTTATATGCGGCTACGACAAGCAATGTCGATGGAGCAGTGCTGAGTGTCTATGACACTAGCACGAACCCGATTACCCGGATTGGCGAATACGTTGATAAATCGCAGCCGGGATTCTCGGTACAATCCTCTGGCAGCTACGTTTACTTTGGAATGGGCACAAATATGGCTGTGCTGAATGTGAGTCAGCCCTCGTCCCCTTCTTTGGTCACAAGTTTGCCGTTGCCCGCGGCCAGTCTTGCTCGTGTTAACAGCACTTTGTTTGCTGGAACTGGAAACAACAGCCTTGTTGTGATGGATATTTCGAATGCGGCCCAGCCCACAATTACGTCGAGCATTCCTTTGCCGGTTTCACCGTTGAAACTCAGGGTTTCAAATAATCTTCTCCTTGTCGCGGACGGTTTGTCCGGTCTTTTCATCTACGACATAACCTCGCCGTCATCGCCGGTTCCAGTCTCACAAAGCACGGTGTTCGCTGCAGTCAACGACGTGCTCGTGAACGGTACTACCGCGTTTGTGGCGGCTGACGTCGACGGGCTTGGGATTCTGGACATTAGCAATCCTGCACACCCCGTGTTGGTTTCGAAGACTTCCCTAGGGCGGATCGATCCTTTCTCGAATCTGAATCCTTTGAATGAGGCGTCATCGATCGCGCTTAACAACGGAGTCGTATACGTGGGTACGGTGGGGGACAATGGGCTGGTCTTTGGACTTGACTGCGCGAACCCCGCGGTCCCGCGCATTGTTTCCAAATATGCGTACGGCACTTCTATCCTCACTTCGGTCTACAGCCTTCTTTTTACTGGTAACGAACTTCTCGTGGCTGGTGCCCTCAACAGCGGCGTCTATCCTATTTCTCAGGTGGACGTGTCCCAGCCATTCGACAGCATTAACGAGTATTTTCCTCCTCTGGCCCTCCAAGCTCCGGCGCCACTCGGTGCTGCACAGCAAGCGAAGGCCAATTCTGTTTTCACACCCGCTGCTTCGGCATTTCACCAGGTTGCGGGGCCAGAAAACCCACCACACTAGACGTTCGTTTGCGGCGGCAGCCTTTCAGCTGCGCCGTTGGTGGCCAGTGACCGATTAGCCGGATAACCGGAGGAGTTCGTACCGGGACCCACATGGACGGTAAGCTCGTTAATCAGGGACTGACTAGCTTGTCCTAAACCACCACTGCATTGCAATTCTGGGAAGGTAGAATCAACTTAGCAAAACTGGTTGGAGGCTGCTTTGAGACTACAGCTAGCTGCCTTGTACGCACTCTGCATCGTGGGCATTTTTGCCCCGCATTCTCCATTCACTTTAGGTCAGGAGACTCGCGCCACTCGGACGTCCATAAATGGGCCGAGTGATATTGCATTGGATGGTCATGGGCACCTCTACGTCCTTGAGTTTGTTGAAGACAAGGTGCTGAGAATTGATCTGAAAAAAGGAACACTCTCGACAGTGGCCGGGAATGGCAAAGACTGCTGCTACCGAGACGGAGCAAGAGCTACTGATGTAAGCCTGGAGTACTTGCGTTCACTCGCCGTGGACGACATGGGAAATGTCTTTCTGGGAAACGGTCGCCAGATCGAAAGGGTGGACGCAATCACTGGCTTAATTTCGATCCTCGCCGGAGATGGACAATCAGGAGAGACTCAGGACGGAGCAAAAGCCCTGTCCGCTCATTTTTGGCAAATTGACGGCCTGGCAGTTGATGCCAATGAAGATTTGTTTTTTGTAGATGGACACCAAGGCAAGATCTTCAAGCTCGACTTGAAGAGCGGCACGGTACGTCTCTATGCAGGCGGCGGAGGAATTGGTTACAGCGGCGACGGGGGACCAGCGATTGATGCCGGTTTCCACTTCCCGGACGGCATTAGCATTGATAGTCGGGGAAATCTCATCGTTGCCGATTCCCAGAACTGTAGGATCAGACGGATAGACCGAACCACCGGTGTGATCACAAGTGTGGCGGTCACTGGAGGATTTGAAGACAACTGCCGCGACGTCGTAGACAATTCTCGGCCGGGTCCCTTCCCATCGAATCCGGTCTCCGATTCACGGGGCAATGTGTATTTTGTTGAGGGAGCGATGGACGTGGTTCTGCGCGTGGATGCAGTCACTTCTCATGTTTCACAGTTTGCTGGAAATGGAAAAAGAGGTTTTAAGGGTGATCTGGGTCCTGCAAGCAATGCGGAACTGGGAAATCCCTCTGGTTTGGCAATCGACGCTGATGGAAACATCTTCGTGTCTGAGTACGTAAACAACCGAGTCAGGCGCATCGACGCGAAAACGAAAATCATTACTACGGTAGCAGGCAACGGACTACCACACCGCATGGACGTGCAGATGTGATGAGGTGAGATTCAAGAATCCTCCCTGGCATGTCTGGCATGGGCCAATACCTGTCGTAACTCCTGGTAAGTCGCATAACCGGACAACTTGCTCCTAGTACCCACACGGACGGTAAGACCGTTTACTAGGAGCTTGGCCATAACTTCCGGATTGCCGACCATCCTCCCAGAACTCCCCACAAGCCCGTTTCTGGCCAGTCTCAGGATTGTCGGCGATCCAGCATGTAAGAGATTGCGACGCCAATGGTTTTGCACGCATCGCTGTAATCAGGCAGAGGTCTTTTCGAAGTGATTCTCGAGCATCCGCTGAAGCTCTAAGCCTACCTGCTCTCGTCTGCCAAGATACCTCCCGCGAAAAAAAGCGATTCTGATTGCAAGCTTGAAATTCGGATGTTCAATGACTCTTAGTCGGGTGCGCAACGGGTGTGCCCGCAAGAAGCTGGTTCGCAGCATCCCCACACCTACATCTCCGGCAATCAGCGACAGTTGCAAACCCGGACTGTGCAACTCTGCGGCAACGGCGAGTGGTGCACCCAGCCGTTCAACACGCTTCTTTATCTCCTCCCGGACCAAGCACCCGACTGGATTGAGAATCCAATTCCGTCGATAAAACTCTGAGCATCCCGCAGACCTCGGTTGGGCCGCGGTTCTTGCTTGCACTGGCTGCATCTCTTCCTGCGTAAGTGTTACTCCCTCCAAGTCGTGCGGCAGGGCAGTCTCCTTCGGCAAAACAACTACTGCTCCATCCAGCTCGCCGACGCGCAGACGTGCCAGCAGTTGAGAGCTGATGTCATTCGAAATATGAGGCTGAAGAAGCGGGAACCTTTTCCCCAGTTCGACAATGACCTTCGATATGTCTGGCTGCGCCACAGCGTGCGAGAAACCTAAGCGAAAAGGCCCAAGCGGAGGACTGACCCCAGACATGGAAGTCTTCAAATCGCTCAGGGACGAAAGAATTGCTCGGCCCTTCTCTAGAATCTCGAATCCAGCCTGCGTCAGCTTTGGAGGTTTGAAGTGTCGATCGAAGAGTACGGCGCCAAGTTCGACCTCTAGACGCTGGATCCTTCGGGTCAAAGCCGAAGGCGTAAGTGAGAGACGGTCGGCAGCCCGTTCCATCGAACCGCTTTCCGCTATTGCAACCAGCGCTTTGAGTTCCTCAAACATAAGAACGTTCCACAAATAGGATTCCTGTATATTGAGAAAAACGCAAGTTAAAGTTGCACTTTTTGAACTTGACGCAATTAGGTCATCAGACTAGGTTGAGCGGGGCGTCCGCATTTGCAATGTCCTGCGCAACAAAAGGCGCTCGCACACCGACTCCTCTGCTAGGGAGGAATGGGGTCATGGGTATCGAACTTCGAATCGACAACCTCTCAAAAACCTACGCCAATGGCGTGAGGGCACTTGATAACGTCTCGCTCCTGATTCCCGCCGGCATGTATGGGCTTCTCGGCCCCAATGGCGCGGGGAAATCCACGCTGATGCGGACTCTGGCGACCTTGCAGGAACCTGACAGCGGCAGCGCTCAGCTCGGTGACATCGATTTGCTCGGGCAAAAAGACAAAGTGCGACGCCAGCTCGGATACCTGCCACAGGAGTTCGGTGTTTATCCTCGCACGTCGGCGGAGGACATGCTCGATTACATTGCCTTGCTCAAGGGCTTGACCAATGCGGGGGAAAGAAGAGACGCGGTTGGGTGGATGCTCAAACGCTGCAATCTCCACGATGATCGCAGGAAGGCGCTCAGCGGTTTCTCCGGAGGCATGCGCCAGCGTTTCGGCATTGCTCAGGCGCTGATCGGCAACCCACAATTGCTGATTGTCGATGAACCCACTGCCGGTCTCGATCCCGGCGAACGAAATCGCTTCTATAACTTGCTGGCGGAAATTGGCGAGCAAGTGATTGTGATCCTCTCCACGCACATTGTGGAGGATGTGACGGACCTGTGCACCAAGATGGCGATTATTCACAAGGGGCAGGTGCTGTATCAAGGGCCTCCGCAGGATGCCATCGCGCAATTGAACGGGCGAATCTGGCAATGCTCTATCGCCAAAGCGGAACTGGCCGACTACGAGAAACGCTATCAAGTTGTATCGAGCCGGCTGGTTGCCGGGCGTCCGCTTATTCATGTCTATAGCCCGGCCCCGCTCTCTGAGGGATTCGCTCCGTGCACTCCCAGCCTCGAAGACTTTTTCTTCATCAAAATCCGCTCCTGGAGTTAATAAATACGAGGATGCTCCGCCAAATCGCGTGGTTTGAAATCCGCTTCTGGCTTCGTTCCTGGATGTTATGGATCTTCTTTTTGAGCGTTGCCTTGCTAGCGTTCCTCGCCAGCAGCGCGGACCAGATTTCCCTGGGATCCAGCATTTCCAATACGTATCGCAATGCACCCTTCGTAATCGAGAACCGCTACGCTTTCCTCTGCCTCTTCGGCCTGTTGATGTCCACGGCCTTCGTGAATTTCGCTGCGCTGCGCGATTTCCAACATCACACGTATCCGATCATCTTCTCGACGCCGATGCCCCGCCGCGACTTTCTGCTGGGGCGTTTCTTGGGCACGGCGTTGGTCGCAGTGATCCCCATGCTGGGCGTCTCCGTTGGAATCCTGGCGGCGAAATACATGCCGTGGACAGATCCGACACGATGGGAAGCCATCCATTGGGCCGCCCATGCAAATGGCATCTTGGTCTTTGCGCTGCCCAATACCATCTTCGCGGTCTCGATTCTGTTTGCGGTCGCTGTTTTGGCGCGCAGCGAGGCCATCTCCTTCATCGCCGCCTTTGTTCTGTTTCTTGGGTTTCTGCTCAGCGATTTGCAGCTGAAAGGTGTTCAGTTCGAGCGCGTCGCAGCGTTGCTTGATCCCTTTGCGATAAGGACGTTTGCACTTGTGACCAAGTATTGGACGGTCGCGGACAAAAATACATCGACGGTAGGTCTCCATGGACTCTTGCTCTGGAACCGCCTCACCTGGATGAGCGTCAGTTGTCTGGTCTTCGCCGCTGCTTACAGGCGCTTCAGCTTTACGGCGCGAAGGGAGAAAAGCAAAGTATCGGAACCGATGGAGCAACCGGCGTCAACCCCGGCCCTTGCGGCGACTCCACATCCTTCGATCGGCAATTCGCGGTTGTCCTCATGGTCCCAGTTCTTCGGATCGCTCAAGATTCATTTCTGGACCACGGCAAAGAGCAATTTCTTCATAGTACTTGCAGCCGCGATTCTGATCGACATCCCCTTTCTGTTAACAGAAGCTACTGGGGCTTACGGCACCCGATTGTTTCCTGTAACGTATCGGGTCATCGATCTGATTCGCGAAGACGTCTCGTTCTTCCTTCTCATCATCATCACCTACTTCAGTGGGGCCATGGTGTGGAAGGACCGCGAACAGCGGATCGATGAAATCGCTGACGCAACGCTAGCGCCAGAGTGGACGTTTTATGCGTCCCGGCTGGTTACTCTCGTCGGCATGGTGATGCTGATACAGGCCGTAGCGCTGGTAGCCGGTATTCTCGTGCAGGCAGCGTCCGGTTACTATCGATTCCAGTTGGGTTTCTTCGCTTACGAATTGTTTGTGCGAGATGGCTCGACGTTTCTCTTCCTCGCTACCCTGGCGTTTTTCCTCCACGTCCTGACGCCGAACAAATATCTCGGATATTTGGCCTTCATTCTCTTTTATTGTCTCAACACCTATGTTTGGCCGGAATGGAACGTTTCGACCAACCTCATTCAGTTTGCGGGTCGGCCCAAGGTGATCCATTCCGATTTCTTCGGTGATGCTCCTTATCGCCAGGCCTGGAACTGGTTCACCCTCTATTGGTTGTTCTTTTCCCTGATACTAGCCGCCGCTACCGTGATGTTCTGGCCCCGAGGAAAGGCCGCTGGCGCAACAACACGTTTCCGCACAGCCGCTCTCCGATTTACGACCGCATGGAAGGTAGCCAGCGCGTTTTGCCTGATGGCGTTTGTCATCTGCGGAGGCTGGATTTGGTATAACACCGAGATTTTGCATTCCGTCCTCGGTCCCAAAGACTCCGCGCGCATCCGTGCCGACTACGAAAAGACTTACAAGCCCTTGGACAAACTGCTACAGCCCCGCATCCGAAGCGTGAAGTATGCCATTGATATATTCCCTTCAGACCGCAACGTGACCATCCGCGGCGAAGAAGTGATCTACAACCCCTACTCTCAGCCACTGAAGGAAGTTCACTTTACCCTCGATCCGCATTACGACACTTTCATTGAACTTCCGGGAACTGTGCTGACAAAAGACGACGTGAGGCTCTCCTATCGCATCTATCGCTTCACGGCACCCCTGCGGCCGGGCGAAGAACGCCCTTTGCACTTCCTCGTGAAAAGTAAGAATCACGGATTTGAAAACAATGTCACGAATCCGCACATCGTGGAAAACGGTACGTTCCTCAGCAACATTGGCGCGCTGGTTGGGACCGGCAATTACCTGGCTCCGCTCATCGGCTATGACTATGAAAACGAACTCGACGATGCCGGGCAGCGCAGAAAATATGGGCTTCCAGAAACCAACGCCCTGCCTGCCCCAGACCGGAACTGCAGCGACGACTGCCGCAATACTTACTTCACCTTGCATTCGGACTGGGTGAATATCAGCGCCGTCGTCAGCACCACGCCCGACCAAATAGCTGTGGCTCCCGGCTCTCTCGTCCGCGAATGGCAAGCGAATGGTCGCCGCTACGTCGAATACAAACTCGATCACCCTTCGATGAATCTCTATTGCTTCGCATCAGCCCGTTATGAAATCGCTCGCGACAATTGGAACGGCATTCAGCTGGAAGTCTTTTATCTTAAGGAACATGCTTGGAACGTTCCACGGATGATCGACGCCATGCAAAAGTCGCTGGAGTACTACACCGCCAACTTCGGCCCTTACGCCCACAAACAAGCACGTGTCGTCGAGTTTCCCCGCGTGGGCAATTTTGCTGCGGCACTTCCTGGCACCATGCCCTATTCGGAGTCTCTCGGCTTCATCGCCGATCTCAATCATCCAGACGATATCGATAGCGTGTTCTATGTCGTGGCACACGAAATGGGACATCAGTGGTGGGACGGCCAAGTGGCCCCCGCCAACGTACAGGGAGGCAGTCTGCTTTCCGAAACACTGGCGCAGTACTCCGCGCTCATGGTCATGGAGAAAACGTATGGCCGGGATATGATGCGCAAGTTCTTACGCTATGAAATGGACCAATACCTCAGCGCCCGGGGCCAGGACCGCATGCAGGAGCTCCCGCTGTTCAAAGTGGCGTACAACCAGTTTTACATTTTCTACCACAAGGGGGCCGTCGCTCTGTATTTGATGAAGGAGATGATCGGCGAAGATGCCGTCAATCGCGCCCTGCGCAAGCTCGTCCGGCAATACGCGTATGCACCTCCGCCGTATCCCACGTCTTATGCGTTGCTTGACGCGTTGCGCGCGGAAACGCCGCCCAAGCTGCAATATCTGATCCAGGACTTGTTTGAAGACATCACGCTGTTCTCGAATCGCACTCTCTCAGCGACCGCAAGGAAACGTGCCGATGGGGAATACGATGTGTCCATCGATGTAGAAGTGCGCAAATTCAAAGCCGATGGCAACGGTAACGAGACCGAGGTGCCGGTGGACGACTGGATCGATGTAGGTGCGTTCGCGAAGCCTGCAAGCGGGAGGAAGTACGGCGATACTTTGTACAGACAACGCGTACACATAACGCAACGAAATTCGGCGTTCACGTTTACGGTGGCGCAGATGCCCGCCACCGCAGGGATCGATCCCTTTGCTTTGCTGATTGACCGAATTCCCGATGACAACATGAAAGATGTGACTCTGGACTCAGAGCCTCCCTCTGCAAGCACAGGCGGTAGATGAGACCACCACGGCCGCACAGGATCGGCGTTTTTTGGATTCCGGTCGTATAACGGGCAACTCGGAAGTAGTGCCTGGTAAGTCGGGTTACCGGAGAAGTTCGTACTGGGACCTACATGGAGGGTAACCCCGTTAATCAGGACTTGACGCTTGATTTGTAACTTTCGAGAATTGTTTCTCGGTTCCGAATGGCGAACATTATCAAGCATAAGAACTGGGGTGTCCTCTTCCTGCTCTTGGCCTGTGCACTGGCCGCGTACTTCTCGTTAGGTGTAGGAGTGTACTACTGGAAAGAATACCTTCATCATTTCGAGGCCGGTGCGCTGTCAGACCTCTTTGCCTTGCATGCCATGCAGGAGAATTACATGCGAGACCATGGTTCTTATGCAGACTCGTTCGACAAGCTGGGGGTGCCGCTAGGCGCCACGTTAAACGGAGATATATTGAAGTGGGACGGACCGTACCGCTATCGAATGATCAAAACTGTGCGCAGTCAGCATGGTGTAATTCAGGAATACTCGATTGACGCACGTCCAGCAACATATTCACGAGGAAACAAGCGAAGTTTCCTAATGGACCAGACCGGATTCATTCACTATACGGATGACAACCGGGAAGCCGCGAGCAGTGATAAGACTATACCACCTGGAAATTGAATCAGCATACTGGTACTGTGACCGACTCTTCCGGTTACCGCGTTAACCAGGGGTTGGCACGGTAATGCACCTGCGCCAAGGACCACGCAAGACACAGACAGTTCCGCAAATCCCTGGTAGTGTCACGGCATGCAGAACTCAGCCGAAGCTCGCGTCAACTGGAAGAGAGTTGCGACCTATTACGCTATCACATGTCTATGGTCGTGGCCCTTCTACTGGCGTCGGGATGTTCTCCATATTCCTGATACGCCGCTCAATTCCATGTCGAAGTTGGTGATCCATTGGGGACTCATGTGGGGACCGGGCATAGCGGCGCTGGTCTGTATGCTGGCTTTTCGCCGCTCCCATGAACGCGTGATTACCCTTGGAGGCAACTCTTGGGCCAGAAGTGTTCTTTTCTACTCCACGCCATTTTTAGTCTTAGCCGCGTTTCGAGCACATGCGTTGTACGCATATAACAAGTCTGCTCTGGTCGCCGCCCTTCCGATGTTTGTGTCTATTCTGGGAGAGGAGTTAGGATGGCGCGGCTTTCTTCAAGACGCGCTTCGCCCGTTACCGGCAGCGAAGAGGTTCATCCTGATCGGCTTATTGTGGGAGTTCTGGCACTTTACGACGAGGACTGCGCAAGGTTGGTCCCCGCTAAGGACTGCGGTGACGCTGTTGATCTCCTATTCTGCGGTGATTCTTCTTAGCTTCATCATCGGCTATGCTGCCGAACGCTCTCGATCCGTGATTGTGGCCGTGGCTCTTCATTCCTACATAGATGTGCTTCTGAATAATCTGGACCTATATGTCCCGTTGGTATTGGCCTTGCCTGTGTGGATGCTATTGCTGCTGACGTGGCCGAAGGCAATAACCGCTAGAGGTGCGACTCCATAGCTGACGTAATCAGGCAATTTCACTCATAGGCTCTGCGTCGCCGGGAGCGACGATCAATGAAGCAATCTCGTGGACAGCACGAGATCGCTCCATCGGTTTTGGCTCGGCTGACGCCCAATGGACGGACAGAGTGCATCCGTCCCCGCGATTGAGCAAAGTCTCATTCTTCTTTAGCCACGGAACAATGTCATTCGGTTTTGCACTGTAGTCAAACAAAACCAACGCGGCATCGGTTCCTGCCGTTTGTGACGCCCTTGTTTCGTATGAGCTCCCTGACGATTTCGGTGTTGAATATGGCTCATCCCCACTTGCGTGATGAAGAGCCAACCAGGCCCCGAAAACTAACGTTGTCACCAAAAAGACTAGCGGTCGCATTTTCTTCCTGGCCTTGGATTGTATCGCCAATTCGGTCGGCCTCGGTTACCGGATTGGGCTGCGTATCGTAAGTCCTGGTAAGTCGGATTACCGGAGAAGTTCGTTCCAGTACCCGGTTGCCCTAAAAAAAAACAAGACCCGGCGTCTAGACTGCCCTAACTCGGACTAGAATTTGTACGTCAAGTCGAAGTTCATGCTTATTGGCTTGCCGCTGAATGTCCCCGGTGCAAAGCGGCATTGCCATGCCGCTTCTAGCGCTTCTTCCGCTAGTTGCTTGTCTCCGCTCTTGAAGTTTGCGTCGGCGACGGTACCATCAGTCGAAACTTCGACTGTAATGACGACGGCACCATGCTTACCGTGACAAGCGTGACCCTTAGTGCAGTCTGGCTTCACGAGCTTTATTAAGCGCGGTCCAACGACCGGAGGCTTTTGGGAAAGCGTTGGTCTTGGCGCAGCGAGCGCACTGACGAGCCACGCCGCCGCAACGAAACGTTTGACCAAACTAATTGAACTAGACATGGCACCAACCTGCTGTGAAAGTACGGGGATACGGTCCTCGAATATCGAACCTGTAATGTCCTGTCAAGTCCCGGTTAGTCGCATAACCGGAAAAGTCCGTTCCGGTACCCACTTTAGGGTTTAATCCTTGGCTGGATTATTCTCGATTTGTCGGCAATCTCACGGGCGGAGCGGAGGTCAGCTTCTGTGTTTGGTCAAGGTTGGGGAAGTCGGCGGACTCAGAATTAGGACCTCTTGCAGAACGAATCGCCTCAGAATCTAAAATTGTATGTTAAGAAGTTTCGAGCTATCGCGTCTAGTTATTAGAAGAGCCGAGGAGGGATGCTTGGCGGCCGCGATAGAAAACATCATGGTGACGCA
>Ga0187780_10003507_pt1 | contig 11837 bp, 6 predicted proteins | sample 1015_Q2_SP10_20__FD_132429 | JGI IMG/M metagenome (GOLD analysis project Ga0187780, IMG submission 132429) | Tropical peat soil microbial communities from peatlands in Department of Meta, Colombia - 1015_Q2_SP10_20_MG | ecosystem: Environmental > Terrestrial > Soil > Wetlands > Peat | place...
GATGAAAACGGCGGCTACTGGGACCACGTGGCGCCGCCCAGCGGACCGGGCTGGTCGGACCGCTGGGGCCCCGGCACGCGCATTCCGGCAATCCTCATCTCGCCCTTCGTACGCAAGGGCTTCGTCGACCACACCACCTACGACACCACGTCGATCCATCGATTTTTAGCGCGGCGCTTTCATTTGGAGCCACTGCCCGGCGCGCGCGAAAAGATGGGCGATCTCACAAACGCGCTCGCCCTGCCCTGAGTCCTGCGGCGAATCGCGCTCCGGCGCCGCCGTTTGCGGACCTGGCCCTCCAATGGGACCACCCCAGAGCCGGGACCTTGTCTTCTCGCGCTCCAGCCGCAACAAACCCTCGCCGGCGGACTGTGGCCGCGCCAAGCCGCCGCATCGGAGCCGACGCACACGCGGCCTCTCGCCCCTTCGCGACGCTCTTTTCGCCGCTCGGATGCACCATTTTTGCCTTTGGCACCGTATTAGTGCAAAAAAGCGATGCCCTGCATCTGAAGGCCCCTGATGGATGCACAGAAATCCCATTCAAACAATGGGTTAGTTCTTGGCATGGGAATTGCTTAATAAAAATCGCGTTTGTTTTTTTGGTTTTTCGTAAAGGAACTGTGTGATCAGAATCAGCTCCAGCAGCCGGTACCCCTACCATTTTTTCGATTAACGCATTGATTTTATTGAATCTGTTTAGTTCGATGGGTTTCAAACCACCCGCTTTGTTGAGTGCTTTACCGGCCAGAGATTTTTGTCGCTCGTGCGCGCTCTTGGCCGTTTTGCTCAACTTTTTTTCGGAGAGAGGGGATTATCGCGATGGTAAGCATTAGGAAAGGTGGTGAAGAGCGGCCTGCGGTCTTTCGTAGTGGAAGGGCCGGACGGTCATGGGCGTCGTCCAGCACCGGATTGGCTCGCTCCTTTGGCGTAAAGGTAGCTCATCTTTCTCCCATCCTGGCTTTGGGCATCGCTGCACTGGCCTGCGCGCAAAAGGTGGACGCAGCCGACGCCACCCCAACGGCGGACTCATCCGCGAGCAGCACCGTCGCCAAATGCGACCCGTATCGCAATTACGACTGCCTCGACGAATACCTGGGCCAAGGTTTTTGGGAGCGTCTGGTCAACTATTACAAACTCGAGTGGGGCCAGGCAGCCGCCCCGGCGGACCCCAAGGCGCCGCCCTCGCGCCGCGACGGCTGGCCGGGTACCCCCATGACAACCCCGCCGATGCCCTTTACCGAGTGGCCCTACGGCGGTACGACCCCGCTGGGTGTGACCCGCACGGGTTCGGTCGACAGTCCGTTGTCGACTGCGCTGGGCAATACCGTCGTCGGTAAGTGGATGGGTGATACGGGCATTCAAGTTTATGGTTGGGTGGATGTGGGCGCGAACATCAGCTCGAACACGACCAAGCCGGGCGGCAACGCGCCGGCCGCTTACCTTTACACGCCCGACACCTTCCAGCTTGACCAAGCGGTGGTGTATGTGGACCGCTTCCCCGACACGGTGCAAAAGGACCACGTCGACTGGGGCATGCGACTGTCGGCGATCTACGGGGAAAACTACCGCTACACCACGGAGTACGGGATGTACAGCTGGCAGCTGCTCAACCGCAACCGGGTGAACGGTTACGACTACCCGATGCTCTATGGCGAGCTTTTCATTCCCCAAGTCAAAGAAGGTTTGATGATTCGCGCCGGCCGCTATATCTCGCTGCCCGACATCGAAGCGCAGTTGGCTCCCAACAACTACATGTATACGCACTCGATGACGTATACGTACGACAACTATACGAACACCGGCATACAGACCACACTCGCCTGGACCAAGCAGTTCTTCATACAGCTCGGCGTATCGGTCGGCACCGAAGCCTCCTTAATGCACCTGCACAGCCAGATTTACAACCCCGACGGCAATCTGCTCTACGGTGCGGGCTGGATCAAGCAGGACCCGGGCGCAATGCCGTCGTACACGGCGTGCCTGCGCTGGAGCTCGGAGAACGGCAACGACGACGTCAATGCGTGTGCGGACGCCATCAACCGAGGCGCCTGGGGCTACAACAACCTGCAGTGGTTCGGCCTTACCGCGTACCACAAGTTCAACGACTTCTGGCACATTTCGTTCGAGACCTACCACGAGTACGAAAAGGGCGTGCCGAATCTGAACAGCCCCTACGTGCAGAACTTGAACAACCTCTACGGCCCCGACGGCGGCACGCCCTTCTCGGCGGCGCAGGGCATCTTGTTTAACAACCCCAACGAGGCGTATTGCTCTAACTCCACAGTACTCACCTGCACGGCGGGCTCCTGGGGTGTGGTGACCTACATCAACTACTCGCCCGATCCGCTCAACAACTTCTCGATCCGGCCGGAGTTTTACTACGACCCGCAGGGGCAGCGCACCGGCACACCGGCACGCTACGGGAACTTTGCCCTGGGCTGGCAGCACTGGTGGTCGCCCCAAGTCGAGGCGCGTCCGGAGATCGCCTACTACCACTCCTTTAACAACCCGGCCTTCAATGGCAACACGGACGCCGGCATCGGCCCCAGCGGGTTCAATACGAGCATTGCGCCCAACAAGCAAAACGCCGTGATCGTCTCGGGGGACATCATCTGGCACTTCTAAGCGAGCCGCAGATCGAAGGGCACGGCTAGCCGCGCAAGTGACGTGGCATGGTCAGACGGCAGCACCCGCAGCCGCCTGGCCAGTCATCCGCTAAGGCTAGCCGCTCGCAGCCGGGCGATTTGGGGGCGCTCACGCCGAAAAGTACGGCGAGCGCAAAGACCGTCGGAGGCGCGCAGCAGCAACGAAGGGCGGAAAAGAAAGTGCGCATGCCAGTGCTACAGAATAGCCGTCGCGAGACATCGGCCGCCTCGTGCGAACGCTCGCCATTTGTCTTCGGCTACCCTGGCGCCTATTTGGACGGCGCGCGAGCCCCACGATCTCGCTGTCCCGGCACGGGAGCCAGACGGGGGGGTCGGTCGCGAGCTCCGGCACAATACGCAAAACGCCGAAAACCAATATCAATGCTGAAAGACGTCCATGCCGCCTCGAGTCTTCGCGCGCTCTTTGCCATTATCGCCAGCCTATGACCTGACCGTGTGTCGAGGCGGGCCGCTGCTTGCGCCCCTTTTAAAGCGCGCGCTCGTGGCCCCGTTGGTTGCTGTCTTCCTGTGCGGCGCCGCAGCAGAGGAAGTCAAAACCAGCAGCGAATCGAGCGCGCCAGGCGCCGCGCCGAGCGCAACCGGGACCTTCAAACCGACGCCCGCGCAGCTTGCGGGACTCAAGATCGTCACGGTGGCGCGCGCAAGCTTTCGAGCTGAAGACATCACCGAAGGTAAGATCGCCCTCAACGCCGATCGCAGCACGCCTGTTTTTTCGCCGTATTCGGGTCGAGTCACGCGGATTCTCGTGGGTTTGGGAGACCGTGTTGAGGCGGGCCAACCCCTGTTTGCGTTGCAGGCCTCGGAGTTCGTCCAGGGGCAAAACGACCTACTGAGCGCGCAGGCGGCCCTGGCCACCGCAAATGCGCAGCTTTTGCTCGCGCAAAACAATGAGAAACGTAAGCACGCCATGTTCGAAGCAAAGGCCGGATCCCGGCAGGACTGGGAACAGAGCCAATCGGACCTGGCGGCAGCGCAAAGCGCGGCGCGCACTGCCGAGGCGGCGCTTGCAGCCGTGCGCAATCGCTTGACCATTTTGGGCAAGAGCGAGGAGCAAATCGATGCCTTGGGGCGCGCCGAGAAGATGGACCCCGTGGCCTACGTCCTCGCGCCCATCGTCGGCATCGTGACGGACAAGCAAGTTGGTCTTGGCCAGTACGTGCAGTCCGGCGCTTCGACCCCCGCCTACACGGTTGGAGACCTCTCCACGGTGTGGCTGATTGCCAACGTGCGGGAGACCGATGCACCGCGCATCAGGCGTGGTCAGACGGTGGAAGTGCACGTGATTGCATTGCCCGAGCGCGTATTCACAGCCCGCATCACCTACGTTGCCGCAAGCTTGGATCCGGCGACGCGACGCCTTTTGGTAAGAGCCGAAATCCCCAACCCCGACGGCGTGCTCAAGCCCGAAATGTTCGCGAGTTTCAGCATTCTCTCGGGGACGCAGGTCAGCGCTCCGGCCGTACCCGAAAGCGGTGTCATTTATGAAGGATCGGAGGCGCGTGTGTGGATCGTCGCCGATGACGGTACGCTTGCCCTGCGCCGGATCCGGCCCGGGCGCGCTGCCAATGGCCTTCTCGAAGTGCTCGATGCCGGCGTCAAGCCGGGCGAAAAGGTTGTCGCAAGCGGCGCGCTATTCATCGACCGGGCTGCGCAGGGGGACTGACCACGATCGTCCTCGATCGGTCATTTCTGCGCACAGAACCATGAGCCTTCTATGAACAGCATCATCGCCTATGCGCTGAAGCAGCGCATCCTGATGCTCTCGCTGCTAATCGGCATGTTCGTTGCCGGCGTGGTTGCATTTCTCAAACTCAATATCGAGGCCTACCCCGACCCGGTGCCACCCCTAGTCGACATCATTACGCAAAGCACCGGCCAGTCGGCCGAAGAAATCGAGCGCTACATCACAATCCCCATCGAAGTGCAGATGGCAGGTATCCCTAACGTCAAGGCGATCCGAACCATCTCCCTGTTTGGCCTGTCCGATGTCAAGCTGCAATTCACGTATGACTTCACCTATCAGCAGGCCGAGCAGTGGGTGATCAACCGCCTCTCGCAGCTGCCGCCGCTGCCCAACGGCGCGCAGCCGGGTATCTCGCCCTGGAGTCCGATTGGTGAGATCTACCGCTATCGAGTCGTCGGCCCATCCGGCTACTCGGTTACGGATCTCAAGACAATCGAGGACTGGATCCTCGAGCGGCGCTTTCGTGCCGTGCCAGGCGTGGTCGATGTCAACGGATGGGGCGGCAAGACCAAGACATATGACGTGACGGTCAACCTGGATCGGCTCATTTCGTACGGCTTGACCTTCCCGCAGGTGCTCAGCGCCCTGAACAACGCGAGCAGCAACGTCGGAGGCCAAACCATCGAATTCGGTCCGCAGGCAGCCGTCGTGCGGGGTGTCGGCCTGATTCGCACGATGGACGACGTGCGCAACTCGCTGCTCACAGCCGCCAACGGCGTCCCGGTAATGCTCAAGGACGTCGCCACCGTGTCGGTGGGCCATCTGCCGCGACTGGGCATCGCCGGCGAGGACGACGACGACGACATCGTGCAAGGCATCATTCTCATGCGCCGAGGCGAGCAAAGCCTGCCCACCTTGGAGCGCGTGAAGGCCGAAATCGAAAAAATCAATACGACCGGCGTGCTCCCGCCCGGGGTGCATATCGACAGGATTTACGACCGCACCGAGCTTATCAAGATCACGACCCGTACCGTTATGCACAACATGGTGGTGGGGGTCATTCTGATTTTCCTCGTGCAGTGGATCTTTCTGGGAAACTTGCGCAGCGCGCTCATCGTTGCGACAACAATACCGTTTGCGCTGTTTTTCGCTGTCTTGATCCTGATCGCACGAGGTGAATCAGCCAACCTGCTGTCGGTCGGAGCAATCGATTTCGGTCTCATCGTCGATGCCACAGTGATCATGGTGGAGAACATCTTCCGCCACCTGGTGGAATCCGAGCGCGGCGAACCCGATTACATGCTGCACCACGTGCGCTCGGCTGTGGGGCTACGCGGGAAGTTTGCGGTGATCGCCAATGCCGCGCAAGAGGTAAACAAAGCGATCTTCTTCTCCGCCGCGATCATCATCGCGGGCTTTGTGCCCTTGTTCACACTCTCAGGCGTCGAGGGCCATATCTTCGGCCCCATGGCCCGTACCTACGCCTATGCGATTGCTGGCGGCCTGATCGCCACCTTCACCATTTCGCCAGCGCTGAGCGGCCTGCTGCTCACCAGCAAACTGCAGGAAACCGAAACCATTGTCGTGCGCTTTTTGCGCAAGATCTACGCGCCGGTGCTGCGCTACGCGCTCGAGCATCGGCGCCTGACTTTGGGCAGTGCGGGGGTGCTGGCGATCGGGGCAATAGCTGCAGCGAGCTTCCTCGGGCTTGAATTTTTGCCCAAACTGGAGGAGGGCAACTTCTGGATTCGCGCAACGATGCCGTCGTCGATATCGCTGTCGGAGGCCAATATCTACGTCAATAAGATGCGCCGCCTCATCAAGAGTTACCCCGAGGTGGTTACCGCCGTCTCGCAAAACGGCCGACCCGATGACGGAACCGACTCGACCGGTTTTTTCAATGCGGAGTTTTATGTACCGCTCAAACCATTCGACGACTGGCCCAAAGGTGTCGACAAGGCCAAGCTCACGCACGAGATGAGCGATGCGCTCGAAGCGCAGTTTCCGGGCGTGGACTTCAATTTCTCGCAGAACATCGAGGACAACGTCGAGGAGGCGGCCTCCGGCGTCAAAGGAGAAAACTCGGTCAAGCTCTACGGTAACGATTTGGCGGTGTTGGAGAAGACCGCGAATCAGATCAAGGAAGTCATGTCGACGATACCGGGCATCGTGGACCTCGCGGTATTCCGGTCCCTCGGCCAGCCCACCGTCAAAATCGAGGTCAACCGGGAGCGCGCCGCGCGCCTTGGCCTTGCCCCGGGCGATATCAACGCCACGATCCAAGCCGCAATCGGCGGCCAATCGGCCGGCGACGTGTACGAAGACGGTAGCGACCGCCATTTTCCGATGATGGTGCGCCTGGCCCCCGAATACCGAAGAAGCATGGACGCGATACGGCGCATCACCGTGGGCGCGCCCAGCCCGAGCGGCAACGGAATTGTGCAGGTGCCGCTTAACGAAGTGGCCGATATCCGTCTCGTGTCAGGCGCATCTTTTATCTATCGGGAAGGCCAGCAGCGCTACATTCCCATCAAATTTGGGGTGCGCGAGCGCGACTTGGGCGGCGCGGTGTTGGATGCGCAGCGTCTCATCGCGGAGAAGGTCAAAATGCCGGCCGGCTACCACCTCGATTGGGCGGGTGAGTTCGGCGAGCTACAAGAGGCGCTTGAGCGGCTTGCCGTCGTCGTGCCGATCAGCCTGCTGATGATCTGCGTGCTGCTGTACACGAACTTTGGTTCGCTCGTTGATACCGCGTTGGCGGCGAGCGTCATGCCCATGGCCTTGATCGGAGGGATACTGGCACTGTTCTTTACGGGGACGCCCTTTAGCGTTTCCGCGGCGATCGGTTTCGTTGCGCTATTTGGCATCGCCGCCATGGACGGGATCATCGTCTTGTCCTATTACAACAATCTGATCTACGACGGAATGGAGGCCAGCGAGGCCGTGGTCAAGGCCTGCGAGGTCCAAATGCGTCCGGTCGTGATGACCTGTATTGCCGCCTGTGTGGGCTTGTTGCCGGCGGCTGTTTCGACCGGCATTGGATCGCAGGTGCAAAAGCCGCTTGCTCTTGTGGTGGTCGGCGGCATACTGGTGGCGCCCGTGTTGATTCTGATTGTGCTGCCCGTCCTCATTCGCCTGTTTTCGCGTAGCGCGCAGCGGCTCGAGGCGCAGGCTTCGGAGGCGCAATGAGGCAAACCGTGGTAAGCGGTCCGCGGCGCGTTGTTGTTGCCGTCTGCCTGGCCTTGTTCGGTAGCGGCTGTGCCGTTGGGCCCGATTACCAGCGTCCCGCCACGACGGCGGGGGACCGCTATACGCGCGATCCCCTGCCCGAACAGACGGTTGGGGTCGACGCGCCCGGTGGCACGTCGCAGCGATGGGCCTACGGCCAAGATATCTCAGCGCAATGGTGGGAAGCATTTCATTGTGATTCGCTCGACCGCCTGATTAAGGAGGCCTTCGAGGCCAACCCCAGCATTCAAGCCGCGCAGGCCGCTCTGCGCCAGGCCAATGAGCTGGCGGCTGCGCAGCGCGGCTTTTTTGCGCCGACAATCGCAGCGTCTTTTACGCCGAGCCGGCAAAAAAACCCGGTCGGGACGCTTGCGCCCACCTTGACCTCGGGTGTTCCCGTCTTCAGCCTCTACACGACGCAACTCAGCGTGGGCTATACGCTCGACCTTTTCGGGGCCAACCGGCGCCAGGTCGAGTCTTTGGTGGCACAGGCGGACATGCAACGCTTCCAGTTGGAGGCAACCTACATCACCCTGTCGACTAATGTCGTCACAGCGGCCGTGCAGGAGGCAGCATTGCGAGCGCAGATTGCCGCTACGGAGCGGATGATCGCAATCGAAACCGAGCAGCTGCAAATCATGCAGCGCGAAGTCGAACTCGGCGCAATTTCGGTGTCCGATGCCACGGCGCAGGAAGTGCTGTTAGCGCAGACGGCGGCCTTGCTGCCGCCCCTGCGCAAACAGCTCGCCTTGCAGCGCGATGCGCTAAGCGCGCTGCTCGGACGCTTGCCCTCCCAGGAGCCCGCGGAGGTCTTCGAGCTCTCGAGCATCGAATTGCCGGCTGACCTGCCTGTGAGCCTGCCCTCGCGGATCGTCGAGCAGCGCCCCGACGTGCGGGCGGCCGAGGAACAAATGCACGCAGCCAGCGCGAACGTGGGCGTGGCCATCGCCAACATGCTGCCGCAGTTAACGTTTGAAGGAACGCTGGGTGGGACGGCGACAAGCATCAGCAAAATGTTTTCGGCCGGCGATAAGTTCTGGACTGTGGGGGCCAGCCTCAGTCAGACCCTTTTTGCGGGCGGCACCCTCTACCATCGCGAGCGGGCCGCCGTCGATGCTCTGGACGAGGCCGGCGCGCTTTACCGAGCTGCTGTGATCACGGCCTTTCAGAACGTGGCCGACACCTTGCATGCCTTGGTGTTCGACGCGCAGGCGCTAAAGGCCGACCTGGAAGCAGAGCGCTCCGCGCAACGCAATCTGGAGTACACCCGCAAGGCCCTGGATCTCGGATCGGTGAGCTACCTCGCGTTGCTTAATGCCGAGCAGTCCTACCTGCAGGCCGTCGTCAATCGCGTGCAGGCACAGGCCAACCGCTATAGCGATACGGCGGCTCTGTTCCAGGCGCTGGGGGGTGGCTGGTGGAACCGCCCGAGCGGACAGACGGCGGAGCGTTAGTCCGTCGGCCACCCACGGGTGTTCGTACTACACTGCGCTTCTGTGGGAAGCCTGTTTAGCGCGATCGAAGGGACGTCTATGGAAATTCCCTCCTTCATCGAGGACCTGCAGCAACGTTTGGGAGCGCTGTTTGCGGCCACGCCAGCCGCGGATATTCAGCGCAATCTCAAGGCCTTGCTGAACCAGCAGTTTGCAAAACTCGACTTGGTAAGTCGCGAGGAGTTCGAGATTCAGTGCGAGGTGTTGGCCAAAGCGCGGGAGAAAATCGACGCGCTCGAAGCCAAGGTGGCGCAACTAGAACTTCGCCGCGGCTAAGGGGCCGCCAGGTCCGGTGGGCTGCCGCGCCCGGGCGGCGGCCGAAGCGGCTGCGGTCCGACGTGCGAGCCCGCGGCTGCGCGCTACGGCGATGATCTTTGCGGCTACGCGGATGTCGATCTTGCCCAGCTGGCCTCGAATGCCCGCTTCGTCGAAAACGCGGATTCCCTCGCGCTGAACCCGTTTCGCCAGATCCGCTTCGGTTCCCGCCTCTGCCGCTATCAGGAGTCGAGACAATCCGGAGGCGCGTGCGTGGGCGAGCAAGGAAGAGACTCGTTTGGAAGTGACTAGGCCGCGTTCCACGACAAAAGCGTAGGAGCGATCCCGGTCCTTGCGGTGATGGAGCACCAGCTCGATCGGGTGGGCGTCGCGAAACGGCGTCGTCGCCCGGTAGCCACGGGCCTCGAACCACGCCAGTACCAACTCCCGAACCGGAATTCGGAATTGGTTCTCTGGTGCCGACGCGGCCGGCTGCGAGGCAGCGTGCGCCGCGGGGGGCGGCGACCCGGTTGCAGCGGCCAAACGATCCGGCGGACGCGCTGGCACCGGGCGAGTCGCTTGCACGGAACTCGTCGGTTTTCGTGCGGCGTAACCGGTCCGCGGGCTTGGCGTCGAGGATGCGGCCGGCGCATTGGCTTGGGGCGGCGGGACAGGCCGAACCGGCGCTGATGCCGACGGGCGACTGGTGGAAGCCGGTAGCGCGAAGGTCAAATCGCGCAATCCTTCCGTTATGCCGATATCGGTCGTTGCTTCCAGCTGCCGCCGCGCTGCGGCGGCCACGGTTTCAGACTCCCCGGCCAACAGCGATTCGATTTCCACTGGGTTGGCCAGTTCCACGGCCTGTTCGATTGGCGCCGGAGGCAAGAAATAGGAGTCACCGCCCAGTTCAGGGCGCTCCGCCTCCCGGCGCGCGCGCTCGGCGCGCGCCCGTGCCATCTTGCCGCGCTGATGTGCCCACAGCGCGAGGGAGAGCGCCAGCATCCCCAGGGAGATCCAAAGGACGATACTGTAGCCTTGCAATGTGAGGGAACGCATGCGGCAGGGTGACCTATTTGGGCAAGTAGCCCCAGCCCGCTATTGTCCCCCGGCGCCAAGACGCCAATGCGATGGAAAAAGCTCGGCTTTTCGGGTTAACCATTAATCATCGCTAAAATTTGTCGAAACGGCCGATACATCGTACCGCGAGCGTCCCTTGGCACTGTTTTCCCAACGCCCCATCCGATGGCTCTTGCCGTAGTCCACACTCGCGCCCTGTCGGGCATGCTGGCCACCGAGGTAACCATCGAGGTCCATCTCGCCAATGGGCCGCCGAACTTTGCGCTCGTCGGGCTGCCCGAGTCGGACGTTCGGGAGGCCCGCGAGCGCATCCACGCCGCCTTGCAGAACAGCCGCTTCGAATTTCCGGCGCGCCGCACAACTGTCAACGTCGTCCCCGTAGACCTGCCGAAGGATTCGTTGCGCTTTGACCTTCCCATTGCCATCGGCATCCTGGCCGCGAGCGGCCAGGTTCCCGCACAGGTACTGGAGAAATTCGAATTCATCGGCGAGCTTTCCCTCTCGGGAGAGTTGCGGCCGGTGAATGGCACCCTGGCCATGATTTCTGCGGTCGCCAAGACGGCCCGGGAGCGCCAGCCGCGCGGATTCATTATGCCGATGGACAATGCCGACGAAGCCGCGCTGGTGGGCGGCGTTGCCATTTACCCGGCCAAGAGCCTGCGCGAGGTTGCCGCTCACCTCGAGTTCGTCGCGGGCAACGCCAAGGGGCAGCAGATTGCGGAGCGCTTCGCCCAGGTGCGACTCTCCCCTCCGGCCTATCCCGACTACTTCGACGTAAAGGGCCAGGCGAATGCACGGCGCTCCCTCGAGATCGCCGCGGTGGGCGGCCACAGCGTGCTGATGGTCGGTCCGCCGGGCAGCGGCAAGACGATGCTCGCACAGCGCTTCGCGGGGCTTATGCCACCCATGAACATCGAGGAGGCGCTCGAATCGGCTGCCGTGCTCAGTCTTGTCGGAAAATTTGCACCGCAGCGCTGGGCGACACGCGTATTTCGCGCACCCCACCACAGCATTAGCCCCACGGGTTTTCTGGGCGGCGGACCCAACGCGGCCCCGGGCGAGATCTCGCTTGCGCACAACGGGGTCTTGTTCCTCGATGAACTTCCCGAAATGGACCGGCGCGTACTGGAGGTGCTGCGCGAGCCCCTGCAGACGGGAAGAATCACGGTCGCCCGCACGGCGCGCCATGTCGAGTACCCGGCGCACTTTCATTTGCTGGCGGCGATGAACCCGTGCCCGTGCGGATACCACGGCCACCCGGCGGGCTCTTGTCGCTGCACGCCCGAAATGGTCTCGCGCTATCAGGACCGCATCAGCGGGCCCGTGCTCGAGCGCATCGACATGCGGGTTGAACTCGAGGCTCTGAGTCCCGAAGAAATCGCAAGTCGGCCCGACGGGGAGCTGAGCCGCTACATGGCCGAACGCGTGGCGCGC
>Ga0187780_10003509_pt1 | contig 11832 bp, 8 predicted proteins | sample 1015_Q2_SP10_20__FD_132429 | JGI IMG/M metagenome (GOLD analysis project Ga0187780, IMG submission 132429) | Tropical peat soil microbial communities from peatlands in Department of Meta, Colombia - 1015_Q2_SP10_20_MG | ecosystem: Environmental > Terrestrial > Soil > Wetlands > Peat | place...
GGCCGGGGGTAAATCCGTGCGCATGGCCAACCTGGCCTGCGTGGGCAGTCGTACCATCAACGGGGTGGCGGCGCTCCATACCGAACTCCTGAAGCGTACAGTGCTCAAGGATTTTCATGACCTGTGGCCGGAGAAGTTCCTCAATGTCACCAATGGCGTGACTCCCCGGCGTTTTCTGGCCCTGAGCAACCCATCCCTGAGCGGGCTCATCACCCGGAAGATCGGCGCCGCCTGGGTCAAGAATTTAGAGGAACTCAGGCGCCTGGAGGAATTCGCCGCGGACCTGGAGTTCCACCAGGACTGGCGCCAGGTGAAGCTTATGAACAAGCAGGCTTTGGCTGCCATCATAAAAGAGCGCACCGGGGTCGCGGTAAATCCGGAAAGTCTCTTCGACCTCCAGGTTAAGCGGATTCACGAATACAAGCGGCAGCATTTGAACGTGCTGCATATCATCACCCTGTATAATCGTTTAAAGCGTCAGCCGGAGCAGGATATCACTCCCCGAACCTTTATCTTCGGGGGCAAGGCGGCGCCCGGCTACTTCATGGCCAAGCTGATCATCAAGTTTATCAACTCGGTGGCGGAGGTGGTGAATAATGACCCGGACATCAAAGACCGCCTTAAGGTGGTGTTTTTCCCGGATTTCAATGTGAAAAACGGCCAGCTCGTTTATCCCGCGGCCGACCTCTCGGAGCAAATATCCACCGCCGGCAAGGAGGCCTCCGGCACCGGCAACATGAAGTTCGCCATGAATGGCGCCCTTACCATCGGGACGCTGGATGGCGCCAACGTGGAGATTAGGGAGGAAGTGGGTCCGGAAAATTTCTTCCTGTTCGGGCTCACGGTTGAGGAGGTGCAAAGTTTGAAGGCCGGAAGCTATGAGCCGCACCGATATTACCAGGACCACCCGGATCTTAAGGAGGCCCTGGACCTTATTAGCTCAGGATTCTTCTCCCATGGTGACCGGGACCTGTTCAAGCCTCTGGTGCACTCGCTGCTGCACCATGACGAATACCTGCTGTTAGCCGATTATCGGTCATACGTGGACCGGCAGGATGAGGTAGGTCATATCTTCCGGGATGAGAAACGCTGGACCCGGATGTCCATCCTCAACGCGGCCCGCATGGGTAAATTTTCCTCGGACCGGGCCATCCGGGAATACTGCGGGAAGGTCTGGAAGGTCAAGTTGTTATTATGATGAATTTTCGCCGGTTATTGCTACTGTTACTTTTCATGGGGGCACTGTGCGCCGGGTTCCAGGCAATTTCCCCTATCCCCGAGAGCAATAACTTGGAGGACTCACTTGCTCATGCCTCAACATCGGCACCGCAGGGTGAGACTTCGGATGCCGTTACCCCCCACGGTGACCCTTATGCCAGGGTATTTCTGGTCCTGGCTCTCTTGCTTATCTGTGCCATGGCTGGCCACTTCGCCGCCAGAAAACTTAACCAATCGGCCGTCCTGGGAGAGTTGGCCGTGGGCATTCTGGTGGGCGCCCTGGCCTATCAGCTAAGCAGTCCGATGGTGACGATATTGCGCCACTCAGACCAGGTGGCGGCGGCCACCCAAAAGGTGCTGCAACAAAACGTGGGCTGGCAGGAGGCAATTCGCCTAACCCTGGCGGAGGCCAAGTTACCTTCGGAGGAAAAAGCCCAGATCCAAACAGTTGTTACCAGCCCCCAATTTCCCCAATATTTCCTGGGGGCCAGGATTCTCCACTTTTTTTCCAGCTTCGGGGTGGTCCTACTCTTGTTTATGGCAGGGCTGGAGTCCACTATTGACAGGCTCAGGCGGGCCGGAAGGGCCGTGGTCGGTCTCGGCTTTGCCGAAGTGGGCCTGACTTTTGCCGCCTGTTACGCAGTAGCCTGGCTGCTTATGCCCCCAGGACAGAGCGCCACCCTGCCCCTGCTGATCGCCGGCGCCTTGAGCGCCACCAGCGTGGGCATTTCGGCCCGGTCCTTCCAGGATATGAACAAGTTGGGCCTCCCCGAGGCCCAGGTGGTGCTGGGGGCGGCAGTCCTGGATGACATATTGAGCCTCATCATTCTGGCGGTGGCCACCGGTATCCTCTCTACCGGAGCGGTGGCCCTGTCCACCATAGCCCTAATCGTACTCAAAGCGGTGCTTTTTTTTGCCGCAGTAGCCTGGTTCGGGATCAAATTTCTGCAAAAGGACATTGCCCTTTTTGCTCGGCTGGAGCAGGGCCACCTGAAGCTTTATTTTTCTTTTGGCCTCCTTCTGATCCTTGCCTGGCTGGCAGACCTGATGGGGTTGGCCACTATTATCGGGGCCTTTGCTGCGGGATTAATCCTGGAAGACAAATACTTCGAGATTGAAGTGAAGTCCCCGAAAGGCCGGCAATCTGTGGAATCCCTCCTGGAGCCCCTGGAACACCTCTTTGCCCCCCTGTTCTTCGTGCTCCTGGGCTTTCAAGTGGATGTCACCACCTTTGCCAACCTCAAGGTCCTGGTCTTGGGCTTGCTGCTTACCCTGGTGGCCATTTTCGGGAAGATGGCCGCTACCTTAATCTTAAAGAAAGGCTACCACAAGCTGGTGGTGGGTTTTGGCCTGGTTCCGAGGGGAGAAGTAACCCTGATTTTTGCCAGCCTGGGCAAATCCATGGGGGTTTTGAGCACTTCCCTCTACTCGGTCCTCATCATTGTGGTGCTGGTCACAACCCTTATCACTCCGCCCTGCCTCACCTGGGCTTTGGGGCGAAGTGACGGGACGGCCTTAACATGACAGGATCCCCAACTAATCCAGGACGTAGCTTTCCCTTAGGGGCCACGGCTTATCCTGATGGAGTCAATTTCAGCGTCTTCTCCAAAGGCGCTACCAGGGTAGAATTGCTCCTCTTCGGGGGAATGGACTCGCCCCGGCCCGACCGGGTGATTGCTCTCGATCCCCGCAAAAACCGGACTTATCATTATTGGCACGTGTTTGTTCCCGGCCTCAAGGCAGGTCAGATTTATGGATATCGGGTGGGGCCATGGGCGCCTGAGAGAGGCGTCAGATGTGATCCGGGGAAAGTCCTCCTGGACCCCTACGGCCGGGCTGTGGCGGTCCCCCCGGGTTACAGCCGTGCCCTGGCCAGTGGGCCGGGGGAGAACACCGCCAGCGCGATGAAGAGCGTGGTGGCCGACTTAAGTCGTTATGATTGGGAGGGGGATCAGCCGGTCCAGCGCCCCTTTGCCCAAACCATTATTTATGAACTGCATGTGGGAGGGTTCACCAAGCATCCCAGCTCGGGAATCGCCCCGGAGAAGCGAGGCACCTTCGCCGGACTCATGGAAAAGATTCCTTACCTGACCGACCTTGGGATCACTGCCGTGGAACTGCTCCCGGTCTTTCAATTCGACGTCCAAGACTGCCCTCCGGGACTGGTTAACTATTGGGGTTACTCCCCGGTATCTTTTTTTGCCCTCCATCATGGGTATGGCTCACAAAAAGACCCGTTGGCAGTACTGGACGAATTCCGGGATCTGGTCAAGGCCTTGCACCGGGCCGGCATTGAAGTGATCTTGGACGTGGTCTTCAATCATACCGCGGAGGGAAACCATTTGGGCCCCACCCTTTGTTTTCGGGGCCTGGCCGATGAAGTTTATTACCTGCTGGAAAATGATCGAAATCTCTATGCCGATTACAGCGGGTGCGGCAACACCCTGAACGCCAATCAAGCCATCGTCCGTCGTCTCATTGTGGACAGCCTCCGCTACTGGGTGGAAGAGATGCACGTGGACGGCTTTCGCTTCGATCTGGCCTCTATCCTCTCTCGTGATGAAAGGGGACTGCCCCTGGAGAATCCCCCGGTCCTATGGGATATCGAGTCCGAGCCGGTGCTGGCAGGGATCAAGCTCATCGCCGAGGCCTGGGACGCGGCGGGGCTTTACCAAGTGGGGAGGTTCGTGGGAGACACTTGGAAAGAGTGGAATGGCCAATTTCGGGACGACATCCGGGCCTTTCTGAAAGGTGACCCTGAGACCGCAAAAAATCTTGCTCACCGCCTGCTCGCCAGCCCCGATCTCTATGGGCACGAGGAGCGGGAGCCGGAGCAGAGCATTAATTTCATTACTTGCCACGACGGGTTCACCTTAAACGACCTGGTATCTTACAACCACAAGCACAATGAAGCCAACGGGGAAGCAAACCGGGACGGCAGCGACCATAACCTGAGCTGGAACTGCGGGGTGGAAGGGCCTACAGATGACCCGGAGGTGGAATCGCTGCGTAACCGACAGGTGAAAAACTTTTTGGCGTTAACCTTGCTATCTTTGGGGACCCCGATGCTGCTCATGGGAGATGAGGTGCGGCGCACCCAGTACGGGAACAACAATGCCTATGGCCAGGATAACGACATCAGTTGGTTTGACTGGGCCCTGATTGACAAGCACCGCGACGTGCACCGCTTTGTTAAAGAACTCATCCGGCTGCGCCAGCACTTTGACAAAGCCTCCCTGAAGTATGACTTGACCCTGACCCAATTTTTGGCACAGGGCAAAATTGACTGGCACGGAGTGAAATTGCATGAGCCTGACTGGAGTCCCGATTCCCACAGCCTGGCGGCCACCGCGGTAAGTCTGACCGGCACCCGGGTTTTTCATCTCATATGCAATGCTTATTGGGAATCCCTGAACTTCCAATTGCCGCGCCTGCCAGACGACGCTGAGGGAGGATGGCAGCGGCTAATGGACACCGCGCTGCCTTCTCCCGAAGATATTTGTGGGGAGAACCAGGCCGTCTTGGTGGGGGAACCGAGGTACCTGGCGCAACCGCGGTCCGTGGTCTTGCTGTGTAGCCATGGGGGGTGGGCAGATCAAAACCGGATCGCTGTCCCGGAGCGAGCGAATCGCGAAGTACAACCGTCTTCTTGAGATCGAGGTGGAACTGGGTCAAACGGCGGTGTTCATCAACCCGTTTTTACAGCCATAAACCTTTGCCCGGAGCTGGCTCAGGAGGAGGTAAGTGACCAACAGGACGGGAGAGACTCTTCCAGATGTGGTCGCTTGCCGGCCAGGAAGGTTACCCAGATGAATGAAATTGACCTGAATTTTGCGGTTTCGAGGTTGGGTGAATGCCGGATCACTTCACCCATTTCCGGAGTGTCCTCCGTCAATGATGAGGAACACGTGCTCTACCATACAGACCTCAAGGTAATCAAGGGCTATCTTGAGACGGGGAGAGAGCCTCCATGCCTGGAAAAGGCCGGCCCCCGGGAGCAGATCTACTTTGACCCCGCAAACTTTAAGTGCGGTATTGTTACCTGTGGGGGCTTATGCCCGGGACTGAACGACGTCATCCGATCCATCGTCTTGACCCTTTTTAAAGGGTACCGGGTAAGGCAGGTGTTGGGCTTCCGTTACGGTTACGAGGGCCTCAGTCCAAAGTACAATCACACTCCCCTGGAATTGACCCCAGAGTCCGTGGGCGCCATTCTTGAAAGGGGTGGCACCATTCTGGGCTCCTCCCGGGGAAATCAGGATATCGGGGAAATGGTGGACACCTTGAACCATCTAAATATCGGCATCTTGTTTGCCATCGGGGGGGACGGAACCCTTCGGGGCGCTCAAGCCATTGCCCGAGAGGTTGCCAGGCGCGATCTAAAGATCAGCGTGATCGGCATTCCCAAGACCATTGACAACGATATCTCTTTCATCCAGCAAACTTTCGGCTTCGACACCGCCGGCTCCGAGGCCCGTCGGGCCATTCACGCGGCCCACAATGAAGCACAGGGGGCCAGAAACGGCATTGGCCTGGTGAAATTGATGGGCCGGGACTCCGGCTTTATCGCGGCGTATGCCGTGTTGGCCAACAGCCAGGTAAATTTCTGTCTGGTGCCGGAGGTACCTTTTAAGCTCGAGGGACTTTTCAAGGCCTTGGAGGAGAGGCTGGCGCGGCATGGGCACGCCGTCATTGTGGCGGCTGAAGGGGCAGGCCAGGACCTTTTGGTGCAGTTGGCCGAACGGGACGCCTCCGGCAATATCCGCTACGGCGATATCGGGATTTTCCTGAGGGACAGGATTAAGGCACATTTCAGCCAAACCGGCAGACAGGTGGAGTTGAAGTACATTGATCCCAGCTACACCATCCGGAGTCTTCCGGCCAATGCCTGGGACTCGGCCTTCTGTTTGATATTGGGACAAAATGCGGTGCATGCGGGCATGGCTGGCAAGACTGATATGGTGGTGGGTAATTGGAACCACCAGGGCACCCACGTGCCCATTTCGCTGGCGGTGTCAAAAAGGAAAAAACTGAACCCCGAGGGCTGGCTTTGGAACAGCGTCCTGGCCATTACCGGGCAACCCCGGCACCTCGTTTGAAAGAATAACTCATGAAAATTCTCACGACCCCGCGGCTGGAACGGTGCATCGGCTGTCATTCCTGTTCACTGGCCTGCGCCCGCCTGGTCCATCATAGCCTGTCCTGGGATATGGCGGGCATTCGCATCGCCTCTACCGGGGGCCTTTCCACCGGCTTTGAGGCGCGCACCTGCCTGGCCTGCGACCCCGCTCCCTGCGCCGCCGCCTGTCCCACCGGGGCCTATTCCCAGCGCCGGGGGGGCGGTGTCATTGTCGGCAGGAAACTCTGCATTCGCTGCGGCGAGGACGCCAAAGCTTGTCCGGTGGACGCCATTTTCCTGGACATTACCGGGGAACCCTTTGTTTGTCTTCATTGTGGCGAGTGCGTTCCGTACTGCCCCCATGATTGCCTGGAGATGAAAGACCTGGGAGGCGGCACGCCGGCCGAGAAGGCCGAAGCCGCGGAGGTGGCGGCATGATTCGGGATTATTTTCGAGTGCTCATAGTGGACCTGGCAACCGGTAAGGGCAAGGTGTCCACTGTTCCTGGCCGGGACGAAGTGGCTGGGGGGAGCGGCCTGGGGGCCCTGCTGTTCACCAAGTTCGCCAAAGCCGATGGGCCCTGGGATGACCCGGAGCAGCCGTTGATTTTTGCCATCGGCCCGCTCACCGGCTACTTTCCCTTGATGAGCAAGACGGTGGCGGCTTTTAAATCCCCGTACCATGACCAGTACGCCGAAAGCCACGCTGGGGGCCGCTCAGCCCTGGCCCTGAGGTTTGCCGACCTGGACGCCTTGGTGCTCACCGGCCAGGCGCCTCGCCCCAGTGCCCTGGTGGTGGGTTCCCGGCACCTGGAGCTGAAAGATGTGCATTACCTCCGGGGGCTGGACGTCCAGGAGAGCGGCAAGCTTCTGCGTCGCATGTTCAAGGGCTCCGGCCACCGGAGCATCCTGCGCATCGGCCCGGCAGGGGAGCAGAAGTGCGCCATGGCGGGCATCAACGTGGATACCTACCGCCATTTCGGGAGGCTGGGAGGCGGCGGGGCCCTGGGAGCCAAGAACCTGAAGGCCATCGCTATCATCGGCGATGGCAGTTTCCCACTTATGGAGGGCAAAGACTACCCCAAGCTCTTTGAGGCAGTCTATAAAAAACTTACTGCCACTGACATGATGCAGAAGTACCACAACCTGGGCACCCCGGTGAACGTGGCGGTCCTCAATGAGCTGAAAGCCATGCCCTGGCGCAACCTCCAGGCCACCACCGATCCCAACGTCTCCGGCATCACCGGCGAGCGCTTCGCCGAGACGGCCCTGCTCAGGAACGCCGCCTGCGCTGGCTGCCCGGTGGGCTGTATCCACATCGGTTTTTCCCGGGAAAAGTTTCAGGCCGACTACCGGTATTTCTACCGGCAGGTGTCTTATGACCACGAGCCCATCTTCGCCACCGGCTCCATGCTGGGGGTGACCGACTGCTTCGCGGTTTTGGACATCATCGACGTCGTCGAACAGTTGGGCCTGGATGTCATGAGCACCGGCGTGGCGCTGGCCTGGGCCACGGAAGCCCTGGAGAAAGGGGTGGTCACTGAAAAAGAGACGCTCCTCCCCCTGAAGTTCGGCCAGAACCGGGTCTATGAGGAGGCGGTGCGGCACCTGGCTTTCGGGGTCAATGACTTTTACCGGTTGCTGGGCCAGGGCACTCTCAAGGCCGCGGCCCATTACGGTGGAGCGGACTTCGCCTGCGTCTTGGGCCAGGAGATGGCAGGCTACGCCACCGGCGAGGTCTATTTCGCCTCCCAGGCCCTGGGCTTGCGGCACTCCCACCTGGACTCAGCCGGCTACTCCTATGATCAGAAGCACAAAGACAAAGAGGTGGGGAAGGCCGTGGACTTTCTGATGGCGGATGAAGCCAGCCGGGCCTTCCTCACCTCCATGGTGGCCTGTCTCTTTGCCCGGGGAGTTTACAATGAGGAGCTGCTGGCGGAATGTCTCAAGGTGGTGGGTTATGGCGCCCTGGCGGATACCATTGACGCAGTTTCCCGTAACATCCAGAAACTGCGCTGGCAAACCCGCCTGGCCACCGGCTTCAATCCCGCTAGCGTCTCCATCCCGAAACGCTTCACGGAAGTTACCACCTGGAAAGGCAAGGTGGATGGGGAGTTTCTGGCGGAGTTGAAAAATGCTTACGCCAGGCGCCTCCTGGAACTTGGCGCTGAAGCTCCGGCTAAAGTGCCTAATGGATAGGGAATCCTATGAACATCATGCAGAATATATTTTATGGGCTCGCTCTGCTCTTCATCCCCTTGGCCATCATCCTCGACAAGATCGGGATTGTACCTCAGCCTTTGCTGTTTTTCCTGGCCGCAGTGGCCATTTTTCCGCTGGCGGCACTATTGGTGCAGGCCACCGAGCAGCTGGCCACCTACACGGGGGACACCATTGGCGGCCTTTTGAACGCCACCTTCGGCAATGCTCCGGAGTTGATCATTGCGCTGGTGGCCCTAAAGGCCGGGCTCTATGATATGGTCAAGGCGTCCATTATTGGCGCCATTCTGGCCAACATGCTCCTGGGTCTTGGGGTAGCCTTTCTTTTAGGAGGATATAGACGTCATATCCAGGAGTTTAACCCGGTAGCTGCCCGCAATTACATGACCATGATGCTGCTGGCGGTCATCAGTCTGGCCATTCCCAGTACTTTCCATAACTTTGTCACCGCTGAGACCATTAAACACGAGCAGTATGTCAACCTGGCGGTGGCCTTGGTATTGTTAGCTACCTACTTGTTGAGCCTGGTCTTCATATTGAAAACCCACCCCGATCTTTTTGAAAGTATGGGGCAAGTGGAAGAACACGGCGCCGAAAAAGGGTGGAGCCTGCTTCGGGCCGTGGCCACCCTTCTTTTGACTTCGGTTTTCGTGGCCTTCATGAGCGAAATCCTGGTGGGGGCGGTGGAGGAAACCGCCAAGGCCCTGGGCATGTCCCAGGCCTTTATCGGCATCGTCGTGTTGGCCGTCGTCGGCGGCGCGGCCGAGAGTAGCTCCGCAGTGGCCATGGGGATAAAAAACCGCATGGACCTTAGCGTTTCCATAGCCATCGGCAGCTCGATCCAGATTGCCCTTTTCGTGGCCCCGGTTTTGGTGCTGGCCAGTTACTTCATGTCTTCTCAACCCCTCAACCTGGTGTTTGGCCGGGGCCTATTGGGGGCCGTATTCTTGACCGTTTTGATCGGCGTCATGTTGGCGGGGGACGGCAAAGCCAACTGGTTTAAAGGGGTGCAGTTAATTATGGTTTACGTCATAATGGCCGTCATGTTTTACTTTTTGCCTGGCTCCCAGTAGGAGAAAACCGGCGCATGCATCTGTCCAGGCTTCATCCCCGGCATTTTTGGTCCAGCGAAAGCGGCCTGACGGGCCTGCTGATCTTTACTCTGGGATATCTGATTGTCCTCAACTGCCTGAGCGAGTTCAGTTTCGGCCGGTTGGTGGCCCGCCTCTTTTTTTCTCTCGTTATTGTGGCCGGGGTTGTGACCACCTTTAAACAACGATGGTTGCATGGCTTCGCCATCGTTCTGGCAGTGGCAAGCCTGGGCCTCAACTGGGCGGAGGAAATCTGGCCGGGGGGCGCCCTGACTATTCTGAACGCTGGCCTCAGCCTCATTTATTTGGGGTTCTTGTTGTCCATGGTGGTCGCCCAGGTCTTCGGGAAAGGACCGGTAACCGGCCACCGAATTCGCGGTGCCATCGTGATTTACCTGCTTCTGGGCGCCTTATGGGCCCTGCTTTACCAGGTGGTGGCTTTGACCATCCCCCAAGCCTTCCGCCTGCCGGAAGATCTGGCCGGCGGCGGTCCGGACGCGCTCCAGCGGACGATGACTTACTTCAGTTTCATCACCCTCACCACTACGGGGTACGGCGATATCACTCCGATCCACCCCGTGTCGCGCACCTTAAGCATGCTTGAGGCCCTGGTGGGGCAGCTCTACCCGGCCATCACCCTGGCCCGGCTGGTGGCTTTGGCGGTCATGCACCAAAAAGAAAAATGAAAGAGATGAGGTCCCCCCTATGAATCCGTCTCACGATGTGCGGAGTCCCAGCAATATAGCTTATCTTCTGGCTACCGCCTGCCTAGCTGTCTGTCTCATATTGGGCTGCGGCGAGCAAAAGGCAACCGGCCCGGCCGCTCCCACGGTGGAGGTGGTGAATGTGGTGCAGAAGGATGTGCCCATCGTCCGAGAGTGGGTGGGCACCACGGATGGCCTGGTTAACGCCAAAATCAATGCCCAGGTCCAGGGTTATCTCATCAGGCAAAATTATAAGGAAGGCTCGGTAGTGAAGAAAGGCCAGATCCTTTTTGAGATCGATCCCCGGCCCTTCCAGGCGGCCCTGGAACAGGCGAAAGGGCAATTGGCCATCAACGAAGGCCAGTTGTACACCGCCAAGGCCAATTTGGAGAAAATCAGACCCTTGGCGGCGTTAAATGCAGTGAGCAAAAAGGACCTGGACGACGCCATCGGCCGGGAGGCTTCGGCCCGGGCTGCGGTGCAGGCCGCCAAGGCCGCGGTGCACAAAGCCGAAATCGATCTCAGCTTTACTAAGATCACCTCCCCCATCGACGGCATCGCCGGCATTGCCAAGGCCCAATTGGGCGATTTAGTTGGAAGCCCCGGAGGTCCGGAACTGACTACGGTATCCACCGTCGACCCCATTAAAGTGTACGTTCCCATCAGCGAGCAGGAATATCTGCGATTCAGTCAATCTAAAAAGGCATCCGAACAAGAGGAACCTAACCTGGAATTGATCCTGGCAGATGGCAGCATCTTTCCCCATAAAGGCCGGGTTTCCTACGCCGACCGCCAGGTGGACGAGCGCACCGGCACCATCAAGGTGGCCGCCCTCTTCCCCAATCCCGGAAATCTCCTGCGGCCAGGACAATTCGCCAAGGTCCGGGCCTCACTCGAGACGCAGAAGGGGGCGTTGCTGGTTCCCCAGCGGGCGGTCACTGAGCTGCAAGGAAGATTTCAGGTGGCCGTTGTGGGACCGGATAATAAGGTGGACCTGCGCTGGGTCAAGGTGGGCGAACGTTTCGGGCCCCTCTGGGTGATCGGCGAAGGGCTTAAACCAGAGGATCGCGTCATTGTGGAAGGCATTCAAAAGGTAAAAGCAGGCATGACCGTCACTGCCAAGCCGTATCAAGAGGCGACGGCCGGGACGCCACTCTCACCCAGCGGGAAGCAGGAGAGGTAGGAGCCATGGCGCGCTTCTTCATCAACCGCCCCATCGTGGCCATCGTGATCTCCATCGTTATGGTGATTGTCGGGGCCGTGGCCCTCCTGGGCCTGCCCATTTCCCAATACCCCAACATCGTGCCGCCGGAAATCTTCATCAACACCACCTACGTGGGCGCCGACGCCCAGACGGTGGAACAGTCCGTGGCCACCCCCATCGAGCAGGAGATGAGCGGCGTGGACTTCATGAACTACATGTACTCCTTGAACGCCAACAACGGCGAATTGAGGATGTACGTGAACTTTGATGTGAAAAC